>OMGW01000312.1_pt1 | contig 18509 bp, 17 predicted proteins | sample 1646131 | NCBI WGS metagenome assembly OMGW01 (sample SAMN05578588, study PRJEB25193) | human gut metagenome | biome: Human Microbiome; feature: human-associated habitat; material: feces | host: Homo sapiens | place: USA:Birmingham
GACATATTCCGGATATAGCCGAAAACTTCCAGATGCAAAAAAAGCATTGAGAGATAAAAGATACGAGGTTGAGCACGGATTATACAGCAAAGAAAAGGCTATTTTGTTTGATGCATGGTTTGTGGAATGGCTCGATGTATACAAAAAAGCAGATTGCAAGGAATCGACTATAAATCTTTACAAGAATGTCTACAATCGGTATATAAAAAAGATATTCGGGAAAAAGCAGGTAAAAAATTTGAGAGCGGATATGATACAAAAATTTATTAACAAAGCAGCTACAGAACGATCAAAAACAGTTGCATCAACCATAAATTTTTTATTGTATGATTCTTTGAGGCAGGCAGCAAGAAATGGGATTATATCAAAGAACCCTATGGAAAATACCACACCGCCGAAATTCAAAGATAGTAAAAAGGGAAAAGCATTATCTGCAGATATAGAAAAGCAATTCCTGGAAGCTGCCAAAGAGAGTTATTATTATCCATTGTATCGTATGGCGAGCCTTACTGGTATGAGAATAGGGGAAGTCTTGGGGTTGCAATGGCAAGACGTGGATTTTGAGCATGGAGAAATCCATATTACACATACACTTTGCTATGTTCCTGGTAAGGGACAATACTTAGATACACCAAAATCAAAGGCCAGCCGCCGAATCATACCAATGGAAAAAGGCAGTGAATTGTATGTACTTCTGAAAGAATGGAGAAGTAAACAACGTCTGCAGAAATTTAAAACCGGTAAGTATTGGCAACCACTGGAAGGAATGGAGAATATTGTATTTACGTCAAATCATGGAACACCACATTTTGATATGAACGTGAGAACGGATCAGAGAAAAATAGTTGCGGATATGAAGGAAGCAGGAATTAAGATAGATACCTGCACTTTTCACACATTACGTCACTGTTTTGCTACCAGGTGCATAGAGAATGGCATGGACCCGAAAGTTTTACAAGCAATTCTCGGACACAGCACGTTTGCAATGACAATGGATCTTTATTGTGATGTGATGGAAGATACAAAGAGGAAAGAGCTTAATAAAATAATGGCTGTATTGTGATAGAGAGAGGCTGCAGGTACATGAGGTGCTTGTGCGACCTCTCTTTTTATTTCCTGGATCATAAATATATGTTATACTATGAACGTGACACACCTTTTGACACACTTTTCAATAACATATGATGTAATGTGATGAAATATAAAATAGAGAAAAATGTGTATTTGGCACAACCAGAAATAAAGACAAAACAAGATGAAAAACAATTATTAAGTTCTTTATTTTTCAGGTGGTTGATGAACGCTAGGCGTTCATCATGAGAAGTAATTGGATTACATTGGTGTGAGAGATGAAAAGAGGTAGTGGATATGGAAAAAGACCCATTTAAGGAATATATGAGGGAGTCTGAACCAAATGAGTATATTTCTATCCACCGCAAACTATTTCAGGGGATTTATAAACACGCCGGAAAGATTCGAGACTACAACATCACAAAGAAAGAATGGGTGTTTGATGGGGCAACCGTTATGTATGGTAGTGCTTCTGAACTGAGAGCCACACTGGAATATGATTTTTCGCAGGAGAAAGAGTTTAGCTATAAAGGGCTTTCAATGGATGAGATTATCCATCATCTTGCGGTATTCGTTTCAAGGTTATGGCAAAAAGGTATTCATGAAACAACAGAATATCTGGAAATGTTCCTTGGAAACCTGCTGTTGAACGAGCAAAATGAACTCAAAAATCGAAACCTTCACATAAGTGGACTTCTGAATGAAGAAAAAGTGGACATTCAAAGTGAAAAAGTGGACATTGAAAATGAAAAAGTGGACATTGAAAGCATGATTTCCGCAAAAGACAACGAGTTCTCTGTAAAAACGATGGTTCATATCCATAGACTTTTTGATGGATTTGGTGCAGGCAGACATTATTGAACCAGTAACCGGTCACGGAAAAGGAAGATACAAATTCAAGGAATAAATAAGCTTTGTGGCATTGCAATCGTTATGTATAGAATGGTACTTAAAAACGATAATATCCTTTTGTGAAGAAGGTTGCATAAAAGTTGAGTATATTTTCAATATAGTTGTGGAATTTGTTTCTCATGGAAGTTCATCTCCTTTCTGTTTACGATGCCATTATAAAATGAGAAAGAGCGTATTTCGTGCCAAAATGAAAAAATAAATAGACAAAAGTTGCAAAAAGCAGAGAATAGTACATCTCTGCTTTTTGGTTTATGCATTTTTTCTATACTCAGAAGGGGAGATACCTTTCGTTTTTTGAAAAATACGGCTGAAGTACAAAGGATTGTCATAGCCTACAATACGAGCAATCTCATTAATGCTATAATGCTGATTTTGCAGAAGCATTTCTGCATTGTATATTCTTTTTTTCATAATAAATTGTTTTGGTGTAATTCCAGTATATAATCTGAAATTGCGGATCAACCAGCTTGTGCTGACAAAATTCTGTTTGGCATAATCATCGATGTTGATCTGTTCATTATAGTGTTCACTAAAGTAGGAAACAGCACGGTCTATTTCAGCAGCAGTACGAGAGCTTGTGATAGTTATAGAAGAATGAAAATGGCGTTGTAGTTTTATAAAAATCTGGCGTAAATACATTTCCAGCATTTCAGGGTATCCATCCTGACACATCTGCAATTCTTTTATCATTGATTGAAAAAGAGTTTTATATTCGGAATCAAAACCACAATAAAAAACTTTTTTATCATTGGTTAATCCATAAGAACGTAGTAAATTAGTAACATTGTTACCGGTAAAGTGAACCCAGAAAACTTCTGTCTGGTCGTTGGCGTAATATTCATATTTTTGAGGTTCTTTAGGTCGATACAATACCATATGGCCAGCCGGAACAATGGTTTCTTCCGTATCGCTGCCAAAATGAAAATGTGCTTTTCCAGCAGCAATGTATAATAGCTGAAAGTCAAGCCTGCCCCGGGGACGCCATGTAGGAAGTTTTGGTTTTGTATATAATTTATAGGTACCACACATGGTTATCACCAAAGGTTTCGATTTGTCTTTTCGGTCAACAGTAGAATTATTCAGATAAGCATTATTTGTATACATTTTAATCCCCCATTAAAAATATTACTGCTAATGCAAGTACAATGATAGATGAAAACTATCTGTATTGCTAATTAGTATACCATAAATAATACTATTTTGTGCATGCTTTTGGTGATATAACGCACTAGGTTATTGTGATTTTCATATAATAATATCATTTTGTGCATATTTTATGCGATTTGTGACATGGCTCTTTTCATGTATCTTGTTATATCATAGATATAACAAAGTTGTGGAAAAAAATGAGGGTACATTGAAAGGAGAAGTTTCACATGGAAGAAAAAAAATACCTGAAATGGTATAACAAGGTTGGTTATGGTTCGGGGGATCTGGCAGGAAATGTAGTATATGCGTTCCTCTCATCATTCGTAATGCTTTATTTGACAAATACGGTAGGTTTGAATCCCGGTATTATCGGAACACTGATCATGGTATCAAAGCTATTTGACGGAATCAGTGATATGTTCTTTGGAACGATGATCGACAAAACAAAAAGTAAACTTGGAAAAGCAAGACCTTGGATGCTTTATGCGTATATTGGTTGTGCGGTAACACTTGTAGCAAACTTTGCAATACCGGACACTCTTGGAACAACGGCACAGTATGCATGGTTCTTTGTTGCATATACACTGTTAAATGCGGTATTCTTTACTGCGAACAATATTGCGTATGCATCATTGGTTACTTTCTGTACAAAAAACAGCAGAGAACGTGTTGAGATGGGGTCATGTCGTTTTATCTTTGCATTTTCGACAAGCTTACTGATTCAGTCTGTTACAGTCCAGTTTGTAAGAGCAGCAGGCGGTGGAGCAGCTGCATGGAGAACAGTTGCGGTAGTATATGCAGTTATTGGTCTGATCGTAAATACGATTTCCGTATTTTCAATCAAGGAGCTTCCGGAAGAAGAACTGAAAGCAGGTAAAGATTACACAGAAGAAAAGTATGGTCTGGTAGAGGCTGCAAAGCTTTTATTTTCCAATAAGTATTATCTTATGATCTGTGCTACTTATATTTGTCAGCAGATTTATTCAGCTATGTTAAATATGGGAATTTATTACATGATCTACATACTGAAAAATGAAGATTTATATTCTGTATTTTCATGGGCAATCAATATTCCTGTCATCATTGCAATGTGTATCACACCTATGCTGGTAGAGAAGATGAAAGGTTTATATAGAATGAACCTTGCAGGTTATATTCTTGGAACAGCAGGACGTGTCGGAGTGATTTTTGCCGGCTATATGGGTAGTGTTCCGCTTATGCTTGCGTTCACAGCGGTTGCAGCACTTGGAATGGCACCATGGCAGGGGGATATGGGAGCTGTAGTTGCAAGCTGTTCAGAATATACATACCTTACAAAACATAAACACATTGATGGAACAATGTATTCCTGTACTTCTTTCGGAACAAAAATCGGTGGAGGAATCGGAGTTGCTCTTTGCGGATGGTTACTTGATGCAAGTGGATTTGTGAAAGAGTCAGCAATCCAGCCAGAATCATGCTTAAATATGCTTCACGTTATGTATTTGTGGATTCCGATGGTATTGTCATTGATTATTACATTTATCATGTCAAAAATGAATGTAGAAGATGCGAATGAAAAACTTAGAAAACAGTTGGAAAGGAAGGAAAAATATGAATGCTGATATGAAATGGTTGGATAATCCGGAAGTATTTCGTGTGAATCAGTTGGAAGCACACAGTGATCATTGCTATTATTTGGATTATTCGGACATGAAAAAAGAGAAAAACCCATTATTTCAGTCATTAAACGGGCAGTGGGAGTTTTCTTATAGTAAAAATGTAAAAAGCAGACCGGTTAATTTTTATGAGGAAACATTTGATGCATCAGGGTTTGATAAAATTATGGTTCCGGGACATATTGAACTGGCTGGATATGATAAAATCCGTTATATCAACACCATGTATCCGTGGGAAGGAAAAGAGTACCATAGAGGAGCTTACAGCCTGGAGGCGACCGGAGCAGAAAAAGGAATGTTTTCAGAAGCAGAGTACAATCCGGTAGGTTCTTATATCAAATACTTTGACCTGGATAAGAGTATGTGTGGAAAAAGAATCCATATTTGTTTTGAAGGTGTAGAAGAAGCGATGTATCTGTGGCTGAATGGTCAGTTTGTAGGCTATGCAGAAGATAGTTTTACGCCTTCTGAGTTTGACCTGACACCTTATATAAAAGAAAAGGGAAATGTGCTGGCAGTTCAGGTTCATAAGATGAGCACAGCAGCATTTTTAGAGGATCAGGACTTTTTCCGCTTTTTTGGAATCTTTAGAAATGTTACTCTGAAAGCGATACCGGATGTACATATGGATGATGTATGGTTCAAACCTGTGCTGAATCAGGATAATGTGAGTGGAAGCGTAACTGTCAGCATGAAAGTATCTGCACCGGATGCTCAGAATATAACTGCCAGCTTTATTTTAAAAGACAGGGAAGAAAATTTGTTGGCAGAAAAATCCGTACAGTTAAAGAAAGAAAATGAGTATTTAGAAGGTACGATCTGTGCTGATTTAGAAACTGTGGAACTGTGGGATAATCATGATTCTTATTTATATCATGCGTATGTAGAGCTTAAGGCGGAAGATGGAAGTTTAGCAGAAGTAATTCCTTATGATATTGGCTTCAGAAGAATTGAGATAATTGATAAGATCATTTATTTAAATGGAAAACGCCTGATTATCACAGGAGTAAACCGTCATGAGTGGAATCCAAAAACAGGAAGATGCATTGGCTTGGAAGATATGAGAGCAGATATCGCATGTATGCTCAGAAATAATATTAATTCTGTGCGTACCTGTCACTATCCGGATCAGATACCATGGTATTATATGTGCGACAATGCAGGAATTTATGTGATGGCAGAAACAAATCTGGAAAGTCATGGTTCCTTCCAGAAATTAGGAGCGATCGAACCATCCTGCAATGTGCCGGGATCTCTTCCACAGTGGAAAGAGGCGGTACTTGATCGTGCAAGAAATAATTTTGAAACATTTAAAAACCATACATCCATTCTATTCTGGTCATTGGGAAATGAATCTTATGCAGGTGATGACATTGAAGCAATGAACGTTTATTTTTCTGAAAAGAAAGATGGAAGGTTAGTTCATTATGAAAGTGCTTATTACAACAGGGCATATGAGGATACGATTTCTGATTTGGAGACCAGAATGTATGCAAAGCCGGAGGATGTAGAGGAATACTTAAATAACAGTCCAAAGAAACCGTATATTTTATGCGAATTCATGCATGATATGGGAAATTCCATGGGAGGCCTGGGAGCATATATGAAGCTGATTGATAAATATGACATGTATCATGGTGGATTTATATGGGATTTTATCGATCAGGCAATTCTTGTAAAAGATCAGGTGACAGGAAAAGAAGTTTTACGTTATGGTGGTGACTTTGATGATAAACCGGCAGACTATGAATTCTCGGCAAATGGAATCGTATTTGCTGACAGGAAAGAGAAACCGGCAATGCAGGAAGTGAGGTATTACTATGGCTTATACAGATAAATTAAGAGTGGTCTATGGTGACTATACACTTGGTGTACATGGTGAAGGATTTGATTATATTTTTTCTTATGCACAAGGCGGACTCGAATCTATCGTGAAAAACGGATATGAGTGGCTGTACCGTTGTCCCAAACCTACTTTCTGGAGAGCACTGACAGACAACGACAGAGGAAGCAAGTTCCATATTAAAAGCGGAAGCTGGCTTTCAGCAGATATGTTCATTGACTGCAAGGGAATACAGGTCATTATGGACGGAGAAGAGCAGAAACCTTATGCACCGGACAATAACAGCTTTGGTGGGGATATTTTTGCTGATGAGATCATAGTAAAATATACTTATGAGACGATATCTAATCCGTCAACAACGGTATTTGTGACATATATGGTTGATGCATCCGGAAAAATCCGTGTGGATGTACATTATAATGGAGCAAAAGGACTGCCTGAGCTTCCGGTGTTTGGAATGCGTTTTATCATGCCGACACTTGCAGATAAATATATCTATAAGGGTTTATCCGGTGAGACATATCCGGATAGAAAAGCAGGTGCCGAAAAAGGCATTTACGAAGTCACAGATCTGAGCTTAACACCTTACCTTGTCCCACAGGAATGTGGAATGAGAATGGATACAGAGTGGCTCGAAATTAGCAGACATACAAGTCTTGACAATAGTAGAACAGATCATTCGCCACAGACACTCCGCATTGAGAAGATGGATCGGGAATTTGCTTTTTCATGCCTTCCTTATACAGCATCTGAAATTGAAAATGCTCTGCATCATGAGGAATTACCACCAGCAAGAAGAACGGTTTTATGTGTATACGGAGCAGTCAGAGGAGTCGGAGGTATCGACAGCTGGGGAACTGATGTGGCAGACGAATATCATGTCAGTGCAGAAGAGGATATCAGATATTCATTCACCATCTGTTAGTCGCAATTGAAGTGTAGAACGGTATCGGAAAGCAGATCTAAGAAAAAGAGGGTGGCTCTAAATGCTGTTAGTATACGAAAACAAAGATAAGGGAATATCAGCAGAGTGGAAAAAAACAGTACATATGCCACCCCATTTACATGAAGCAATAGAGGTTGTGTATGTCACAAATGGAAATATTGCACTTGGAGTCGGAATGGAGCTGTATAACATGGACGAAGGTGATTTTGCGATAGTGTTTCCGAATGTAATACACCATTATCAGGTTTTTGACGAAAAAGAAAATAAAGCTATTTTCCTTTATATAGATCCGGCAGTTCTTTCAGGATTTTTGAAAGAATTACAAATATACAGTCCCCAAAATCCGGTGTTAAAAAAAGAAAATGTACATCCGGATGTGGTTCATGCAATAAAATTTTTGATGCAAAATCCAGAGTGTACTCCGATATTGGCACAGGCATATGCGCAAATAATTCTTGCATATGTATTCACTGAAATACCGATGATCGATAAAAAATCATTAGGAAGTAATGATTTGATTTACAATTCTGTGGAGTATATAGCAAAAAATTTTAGAGATGAAATCAGTCTTGAAAAGATGGCATTCGATCTGGGGATAAGTAAATACGTGTTGTCGAGAATGTTTGCTAAAACTTTTCATTGTAACTTCAGCAAATATTTAAATGGCGTGCGATTAAATTATGCAGTTGGTGCATTAGAAAATACGCAGGATACGATAACAAACATATGTCTTGAATGTGGTTTTGAAAGTCAAAGGACATTTAACCGGGTTTTTAAAGAGAGGTACAAGATAACGCCAAGAGAATATCGTAAAAGATTAGAGATTGGGCTATAGGACTATTCCTTGAAGATTTAATTTCTGCTATAGGCAAAAGCTATGGATTCGTTAGAATTTGTAATAACACATGAAAATAATGAAAAATAGTGTAAAAATAGTGAAAATTTAATGGAAAAACAATATAAAACAACCAACGGTTTCACAAACGCAACTAATTTGAAAATGTTCGTTGCATATAGGATTGCTATAATAAAATCACAAGATCTTGAAAAAACAAAAAATGAAAAGAGGCTGAGATTTTATGAAAACAATTGGCAATAAAATAAAAGAATTACGTCGTTCCAAAGGCATGTCCCAGAAAGATATTGCAGATAAATTAGGAGTTACCAGTCAGGCGGTAAGCAAATGGGAGAATGACGGCTCGCTGCCGGAAATGACAATGCTGCCGGATATTGCGTCCTTATTCGGGATTCAGATTGATGATCTGTTTGAATACTCTACCGAAAAACGTTACGAGAGCATTGAAAAGAAATTGCAATATGGAAGAGTCATGACAAATATGGAATTTGAGAATGAAGAAGCATTCCTGATCCGCGAGGTAGAGGCAGACCCGACGAATTATCATGCAATTTCTCTGCTTGGAGACTTTTACGGACACCGGGCAGAATGCATGTACCAAAAGTCAGTGTATTACGCAAAGCGGGCAATTGATTTACACCCAAACCAGAAAGGCGATATCAACAATATCAATAACGGAAATCATGGAAAACGGTTTGACTGGGATACAGCCAATCATCAGGAGTTGATCAGATATTGGTACAAATTATTAAAGACTGCACCGGAAAATACAAGGGTATATTTTTATCTGCTGGATAACCTGATCGACGATGGACAGATTGAGGAGGCAAAAACTGTTTTAAAAGAATCCTATCAGAAAAATCCAGATGAACTGAATGCTTTTTATGAGGTTTTCATCAAAGAAAAACAGGTGGGATTCAAAGCTGTGAAGGCAGAGTATGAGGCACTGGCGAAAGCAAATGAAAATAGCTGGAGAATTTTATTTTCCATTGCAAATGTATTTTCATACAATGAATACTTTAAAGAGGCAATCCCGATGTGGCAAAAGACATTCGACTGCATGCCAAAACCACGATATACAGATTCATTTGAAGCGATGGCACAGTGCTGTGTCAGAATGGGCGATCACGAGAGTGCAGTAGAATATTATAAGAAAGAACTGGAACTTTTACGTGAGGACTGGGGCTTAAAATACGGTGCTGAGGTAGATGCATTGGAGGAGAAAATCAGGGCACTGCAGTAAGAGGATTTCATCAGGATCACTTTCTAAAAATGTATTATTTTATAGGAATTTTATTTGTTTCTGCTGGGATACTGTGCTACTATTTAGACAGGGAGAGAAGAAATGAGGTCAAATGACAGAAAAACTGAATAGCAGCAATCTCAGACAAAATCCGAGGAATGTTAATGAGCTTGTGAATGAACTCACATTATTTGATGACGATCTGATGAGCCGGGTGTTTGATAAAAACATCAAAGCAACGGAATTGTTGCTCCGTATCATTCTTGGCAAAAAGGTTAAGGTTATCAGCGTGACAGGGCAGAATGAAATGAAAAACCATCAGGTTGGCGGGCGTAGTATTACGTTGGATGTGGATGCAATGGATGAAAATGGTGAGGAGATCGACATTGAAGTTCAGGGTAATTCAGAAGGAGCACATGTCAGACGCGCACGTTATCACAGCAGTATGGTTGATTCGAGAATGCTCAAGGAGGGACAGGCATTTAGGGAACTGAAGGATTCCTATGTGATATTTATTTATAAGCATGACAAGTTCCAAAAGGGTTTACCTTTGTATCACGTAGAACGATACGTAGGCGAAACGAATGAACAGTTTCGTGATGGCTCACATATCATTTACGTGAATGGAAATTATAAAGGGAATGATGAGATTGGTCAGTTGATGCAGGATTTTCGGGAGAAAAATCCGGAGTGCATGCACTACACGGAACTGGCAGAAAGTGTGAAACATTTTAAAGAGAAAGAAGGAGGGCATGAGGAAATGAGTGAGATTGTAGAGAGATATATTAATGAACGCGTCGAAGAACGTGTCGAAGAACGTGTGAAGGAATGTGTCGAAGAACGCGTGAAGGAATGTGTCGAAGAACGTGTGAAAGAACGTGTAGAAAAAGAAAAGACAATTTCGGTTCAAAATCTCATGAACAACATGAAATGGACATTAGACCAGGCACTTGACGCACTTGGAATTAAGGGGAAGGAAAGAACACTTATCACCCAGCAGTTGCAAAAATAATAAAGCATTACGCAGGAAGAGACTTCAAAAAACGGAGTCTCTTTTCTTTATAGCATAAAGCGTATTTCAGACCACAAGCCCCGATCTTCCACAAAATTGTTGTCAAAACCGCCACAGAGTTATAATATAGTAAAAAGGCGTGCGCAAAGCAGTCCGTGAAAAGAAAAGTAACAGGCAGGTCTGGTTGATGCATAGAAGTGATCGTTACGGAAAATAGAGGAGAAAAAGATGTTATTAGAACCAATTATCACAAGTTTATTAGAGACAGACATGTACAAGTTTTCGATGGGACAGTGTATTTACCATCAGTTTTCGGATTATAAGACAACCTGGTCTTTTAAATGCAGAAACACCGACGTTCACTTTACCCATGAGATGGTGGAGGAGATCAAGGAGCAGATCAAGGCATACTGTGGATTGCGTTTCACAGAAGAGGAGCTGGAATATCTGCATAAGATCAAATGGATGAAGGGAAGCTATGTGGATTTCTTAAGACTGTGGCAGCCTCGATATGAAGATTATGAGATTACAGAGGACGCAGAATGTGGACTGACGATCGAAACATTCGGAACATGGCTGAACACTTCCTTGTATGAGATTCCGACACTTGCCATTGTAAATGAAGTCTATTTCCGCATGGCATATCATTATGACGATCTGCTTGCAAGTTTTGAGAAAAAGCTGGATGAAAAAATTACTTTATTGAAAAACAGTACCTATAACCTTGGACTGTTCAGCGAATTTGGACTCAGAAGAAGACTCTCTGCCGGGGCACAGGAACTGGCAGTGAAAAAATTAAACGAGAATAAATATCCTGGTTCTACGTTTGTAGGAACATCCAATGTTTTCCTTGCAAAAAAATATGGCATCACTCCGGTAGGAACGATGGCGCATGAATGGATCATGTGTGTCGGACAGGGAAATCATAAGCACAATCCGGCATATTCAAACTGGTATGCGCTGGATTGGTGGGTAAAAGAATACGGTATTTTAAATGGAACGGCATTGACCGATGCTATTACAACAGACTGCTTCTTAAGAGATTTCCAGCTGACTTACGCAACACTGTTTTCCGGTGTGCGTCATGACAGCGGCGATCCGTTTGAGTGGGGAGAGAAAATGATCCGTCACTACGAGAGTCTTGGAATCGATCCGAAAACGAAAACACTGTTATTTAGTGACAGTCTCGATTTCGAGCGGGCAGATAAGATCGCATCTTATTTTGCAGGAAGAGTAAAAATTGCATTTGGAATCGGAACTTATATTTCAAATGACACGGATGTTCCGGCGTTGAATATTGTCATGAAGACAACCAAGTGTAATGGAATGGATGTTGCCAAGATTTCGGATACTCCGGGAAAAGGCATGTGCAAAAATCCGGAATATGTGGAATATCTTCAGAGATGTATCAGCTGGAGAATGGAAAACGACAGATAAAAAGAAAGGTGTGGGGGTATGCAGAACTATTCAGGAGAAGCTGGGTTACAGTATCATTTACAGATCAGACCGGGGGATGTGGGGCGTTATGTGATCCTGCCGGGAGATCCGAAGCGGTGTGAGAAGATCGCAAAACATTTTGAGGATGCAAAACTTGTGGCAGACAGCAGGGAGTTTGTCACCTACACAGGCTATCTGGAAGGTGAGAAGGTCAGTGTGACATCCACCGGGATTGGCGGTCCGTCCGCATCAATTGCGATGGAGGAACTGGTGCAGTGCGGTGCAGATACATTTGTGCGTGTTGGAACATGTGGCGGAATTGATCTGGATGTCAAGGGCGGTGATATTGTGATCGCTACCGGAGCAGTCCGCATGGAAGGAACCAGCAGGGAATATGCACCGATCGAGTATCCGGCAGTGGCAGATCTTGAGGTGGCAAATGCACTTGTTGCGGCAGCAAAGGAACTAGGGTTTACTTATCATACCGGAGTAGTCCAGTGCAAAGATGCATTTTACGGACAGCATGAGCCAGAGCGCATGCCGGTAAGCTATGAACTTTTGAATAAGTGGGAGGCATGGAAACGTCTGGGCTGCAAGGCGTCTGAGATGGAATCAGCAGCATTGTTTATTGTGGCTGCGCATCTGAAAGTCCGCTGTGGTTCTGATTTTCTTGTTATGGGAAATCAGGAGCGCAATGCCCTCGGCATGGATAATCCGATCGTTCATGACACGGAGGCAGCAGTGATGGTCGGCGTGGAGGCAATCCGCAGACTGATCAGGGCAGACCGTGAAAAATAATGCGTGAGTGGGAAAAGTTTTACCTGAAAAGCAGATTTCAATGGAGAACAGAAAATGGGGTGTGAGAATCATGGAAGCAAAAAAGTACCGTAGAATTTTTACGATTGTAGTTGATTCCTGTGGAATCGGTGGAGCAAAAGATGCAGAACGTTTCGGCGATGCGGGAACCGACACGTTAGGACATATTGCAGAGACGGTGGGCAATCTTTCAATTCCGAATATGCAGAAACTTGGAATTGCCAATTTAAAAGAGCTGAAGAATATCGCACCGGTGGAAAAACCAATGGGATATTTTACAAGGCTCTCTGAGGCGAGCAACGGAAAAGATACCATGACCGGACACTGGGAAATGATGGGACTTCATATTACCAAGCCATTTTTGACGTTTACCGAGCACGGTTTTCCAAAGGAACTGATCGATGAACTGGAAAAACGTACCGGTCACAAAGTGATTGGAAACAAGAGTGCGAGTGGAACCGAAATCTTAGAGGAACTGGGCGAGGAAGAGATCGCAACCGGACACATGATCGTGTATACATCTGCGGATTCGGTTCTTCAGATCTGTGGAAACGAGGAAACGTTTGGGCTAAAGGAACTTTACCGATGCTGTGAGATCGCCAGAGAGATTACCATGAAAGATGAATGGAAAGTGGGGCGTGTCATTGCAAGACCTTATGTTGGAAAGAAAAAAGGTGAGTTTGTCCGCACCAGCAACCGTCATGATTATGCCTTAAAGCCATATGGAAGAACCGTATTAAATGCGTTAAAAGACGCCGGATATGATGTGATCTCTGTCGGAAAAATCCGGGATATTTTTGACGGGGAAGGAATCACGGAATCCAATAAGTCCAAAAGCTCGGTACATGGAATGGAGCAGACGATCGAGATCGCAGAGCGCGATTTTACCGGACTTTGTTTTGTGAATCTGGTAGATTTTGATGCACTTTGGGGACACAGAAGAAGCGTAAAAGGATACGCAGAAGAACTAGAACGCTTTGACGTGAAACTCGGCGAACTTCTTAAGGTACTTCGGGAAGATGATCTTCTTATCATCACGGCAGATCACGGAAATGATCCAACCTATAAGGGAACAGACCACACCAGGGAACAGGTGATGTTTGTTGCATATTCGCCTTCCATGAAGGGATCAGGAAAGCTTGAAGATCAGGATACATTTGCAGTAATTGGGGCAACGATCGCAGATAATTTTGGTGTGCAGATGCCGGAAAATACAATTGGTACGTCATTGCTTGCAGAGTTGAGATAATGAATGATCATGAAATGTTGAAGTGACATAAGAACGTGAAATACTGAAGTGAGAGAAGAGTGGAAAATACTGATGTGCTGGCATATTGGGAAAGCAAAATAAAGCAGAAAATCAAGAAATACATCTTTACATGATGAGTAAGCTATACGATGCCTGGGCAGCCGGCAGGAGAAAGGAAAAACATGGATAAAAAAGATATTTTAAGCAGAGTAGATCACACACTGCTTTCACAGACTGCAACATGGGAGGAAATCCGGCAGATTTTAGACGATGGAATAAAATATGGATGCGCTTCTGCCTGTATCCCGGCTTGTTATGTGAAACAGGCGGCAGAGTATGTCGATGGGAAACTGCCGATCTGTACAGTGATCGGATTCCCAAACGGATACCACACAACGGCGACAAAAATTTTCGAGACCAGAGATGCGGTCGCAAACGGAGCCGACGAGATCGATATGGTCATTAATATCGGATTTTTGAAAGACAAACGGTATGATGACATCGAGCAGGAAATCCGAAAAATCCATGAGGCATGCAGCGGAAAAATCTTAAAAGTGATCATTGAGACATGCCTTCTGACAGATGAGGAGAAAATCAAGATGTGTGAGATCGTGACGAATGCAGGCGCAGAGTTCATTAAGACCTCCACCGGATTTTCCACCGCAGGAGCAACTTTTTCGGATGTGGAACTGATGAGACAATACGTTGGCACAAACGTGAAAGTAAAGGCAGCCGGAGGAATTTCTTCTTTTGCGGATGCAGAACAATTTATTGAACTTGGCGCAGATCGGCTTGGCACGAGTCGGCTGGTGAAAATTATGAAAAATGTATAAGTCGTTGTAGAAATTGAGTAAAGACCATAAAATAAGCGGTTTTTACTCAATTTTTTTTGCATACTCGGAAACAATATGTTATAATTCGTGCATTGCACTTACACTATGACAGAGTAATGTGTATGTGCTATGAGATGGAGAGGAATGCAAAGAAATTGCATAAAAGAAGCCGGAGGCAGGATTGAGTATCGTCTTTGCCTCCGGTTTACTTTTGATTTTTGACAATTTTACAGGTATTCCACTAATTCTTTTACAGGAATACGGTCTTTGGCTGGTTTTACCACACTGGCATCTGCATAACCGATGGCGAGAATATTGATCGGTTCTAAGGAGTCAGGAAGTTTGAATTCCTCTTTTAGCACATCCGGTTTGAAATAACAGATCCAGACAGTTCCAAGTCCCTGTTCGACAGCTTCTAACATCATGTGGTCTGTTAAAATGGATGCGTCAATGTCGGTTGTCTGCATTCCGTCAAAAGGACGTTTCCATGCTTTTGTTTTGTCGGCACAGACAATGACAGCGGCAGGTGCGCCATAAATATTAGCTGCTTTTCCAAGTTTTTCAAGACTTTCCGGACTCAGTACGACAAGCAGTTTTACAGGCTGCTGATTGGCAGCAGTAGGGGCTGCGTGTGCAGCATTTAAAATTTTATCCAGTTTTTCAGGTTCTACTGGTTTGTCAACGTATTTTCTGACAGAGAAGCGTTCGTTCATAATATCTAATAATTCCATAAACATTCTATTCCTTTCATCGTTTTCTTGCGTTATTGGATATCCATGCTATAATTATATTTTATTTAGACTTTTTAGCAAGTATGCACTTTTTTGGAATATACTATCTAAAAAGTAAGTAAAGATTTTGCAGGGAGAGAAAAATGGCAGAGAAAGAGTTTACATGTCCGGTTGCGGGAACACTGTCGATGATCGGCGGAAAATATAAGTCAATTATTTTATATCATTTGATGAAGGAGACGTTACGTTATAGTGAGTTACATAAAAGAATGCCGAAGGCAACGGATAAGATGTTGACGCAGCAGCTTCGGGAATTAGAGAAAGACGGGCTGATCCGAAGAACAGTTTATCCGGTTGTGCCGCCAAAGACGGAGTACAGTATGACTGATTTTGGCAGGACGCTGGCACCGATCATTGAAGCGATGCAGCAGTGGGGACAGACGCATCTGAATATTGCAGGATGCGAAGAGAGAGGCGCTACTGGAACAAGGTACAAGTGAACCGCAACAGAGAGTCAAATGAAACATGCATATTTTTTGAAAAGTAAGATGTTATTTTGACATGAGTTCTTTTACTTCTTCTACACCGTAGGTATCTCCGGCTTTCTGGAAAGCGGTGATAGCTTTTTCAAAATAGACAGCCGCATCCTCTGCTTTTTCTGACGCTTTCAGGATTTCGCCAAGACCGCGGTAAGCACAGCCGATGGAGATAAGATCGTTCGACTTTTCAGCAAAATCTAAAGCAGAAAGCATGTTTTTTTCTGCGAGAGGAAGATCATGAAGCTTCATGGAAACATAGCCCTGCTCATAGAGATTTGCGGAGCGGGCAAGTGCATCATCCGGGAGATTTTTTTCAATGAGTGCTTCTTCCTGTAAAAACAAGTTCATAGACTTGTCATACGCACCAGCCATCCGTTCGATCATGCCTGCCTGATGGATTGCAATGTGTTTTTCTTCGTGATCAATTGCACACGAAATCAACTGCGAAGCGTAAGTACGCGCTTCTGTAAAATGCTCCAGAAAGCTTTCTGCATAAATCAATCCCATGAGAACCTGCCAGTAATTGTCATGGTCTGTGGAAGGAATCTTTGCATAACATTCTTTATAAAGCGTTTCGGCATCGGTGTAATTGCCTGCGTCAAATAATGACCAGGCTTTTGATAGGGTTTCGGTCATGGAAGTCTCCTTGTTTCTCATATTAGTCATATTCAAAAATACCCTGTATTGCGTCTGAAACATTCATAATCATATGATAAGGGACGCGGTCGATACGTTTGCAGTTTCTGGCGGAAGGGTCAATTAGCTTCAATTGCTCACATATAGCAGTTCCTGAGGTGTCTTTGACACCGCGTACTTTTATGTGAAGAGGACCTTCTGCATAATTCTCTAAAAGTGGACAGACGTGAAAAACACCTGTTTTTTTAATAAATTCATTTTTACTTACAACAAGCATTGCATCTTTTAAATTAGAAATTTTGATAATATCTCCCTGCGAAAAATTCATCATAAAATTTCCTTTCCGACAGGTTCTCCCCAATCATAATCACAAATTGAAATTTTCCCATTGTATTCAGCAACGCGTTCCTCAAATGTTTTGTGTTTAAATGCTTTTTTCAAAACAATCGAATCATCAATTACTTCAATTTGTAAAGTATCTGAGACATGGAGTCCAAGTTTTTCAAGAATATTCTTTGGAATACGTATTCCCTGACTATTTCCCCATGTTTTGATGGCAACCTGATCGCTCATAAATGTTCACTCCTTTAAAAAAGATATTGTTGATCATGAAGCTTAGTTTCATAATCGATATCTACACGCACCTCATGCGACGGTCTTTGTTATATAGTATTAACTGTATATACATATATTATATCGAATAGTATCAAAGGTCAATATGTAATCAAATAGTTAATTTAACTGACAAAATTTCTCAACAACAATATCTCTTCCTTGTATCCCCAATATCATGTGCTATAATTTTCCTGAGATTAGTTGTAACTAACCTAGATATCAAAAATGGCTGTTGCCAAATATGTTTTTTGAAAAAGGGGAGAATATGTCAGAGGAAGAGAAAAAATTTTTGGAGATCGTTGACCTGAAAAAAGGTTTTGGAAGTGGAGAAACACGTCAGGAAGTATTGCGCGGAATGAACTTTTCCGTGGCAAAAGGAGAGTTCTGTGTTCTGCTTGGACCGTCCGGTTCGGGAAAATCAACTTTATTAAATATTATCGGAGGAATCGACAGTGCAGATTCCGGTTATATCTCGATCAACGGCGATAAGCTCGAAGATATGAGTGAGAAGAAACTAACCCAATACCGCAGAAAACATCTCGGCTATGTATTTCAGATGTACAATCTGATCGCCAATCTGAACGTGAAGGAAAACATTGAAGTCGGAGCGTATCTTTCCGACAATGCGCTGGACATCGATGAGCTGTTACAAACACTTGGACTTTATGAGCACCGATACAAGCTGCCGAACCAGTTGTCTGGCGGTCAGCAGCAGCGTGTTTCCATCGGTCGTGCTATCGTGAAAAACCCGGATATCCTGCTCTGCGATGAGCCAACCGGAGCTTTGGATTATAACACCTCCAAAGAAATTTTAAAACTGATTGAAGATGTAAACAAAAAATATGGAAATACGATCATCATGGTAACGCACAACGAGGCAATCAAGAACATGGCAGATCATGTTATAAAACTTCGTGATGGAGCCGTGCGCCACAACGAGAGGAACGAGCACAAGATTTCTTT
>OMGW01000326.1_pt1 | contig 18232 bp, 16 predicted proteins | sample 1646131 | NCBI WGS metagenome assembly OMGW01 (sample SAMN05578588, study PRJEB25193) | human gut metagenome | biome: Human Microbiome; feature: human-associated habitat; material: feces | host: Homo sapiens | place: USA:Birmingham
AAGCAAAAGTTTGTCGAATAGACCTTTTGCAATGAAATTAACCTAAGTTGTCCCATTGGTATTATTCTGCTGATTATTTGTGCAGATTCACTGTTCAGCAAAAAAATCATAACAAAAAATAAAACCATTGAAACTGTCAGTGTTTTCCCCATATCACGAAAAATAAAAGCAAAAAACATCGGTAATGCACACAGTGTTATCATGGCAAACAGAGTTAGTAAAACCATAGTATATGTGCTATCATTCCAAAAAAGTTTTTCTCCAATATAAAATTGACTAATAATTCCATGTACAAATAATGGAAATACCAGAATGATAATACAACCTATTTGAGATACAATTAACTTTACTCTAAATATAGAACTTCTTTTATGTCCGGCAGTAATATAAGTATTTAAAGTTCTTCCACTAAAATCACTTCCAATGAACAATGCTATAAACACTATACTCAAAAAATAGAGTAACGGAATATTGTATAATGATGCCATAATTAAGTTTGAAGAGCGTTCTTTACTATCTAACAGCAATATGCTACTTAAAAGGAGATTGAATATTCCAATTCCCCAAAAATACCAACTGTGAAACAACTTATATAACTCAGTTTTTAGGAGATTTGACATCTTTTGTTCCTCCTATTTTGCTCAAAAAATAGTCCTCCAAAGTATCGCCAGATACAGAAAGTCCTGTTACAAGAATGTGCGATTCTGCCAAAGCAGACGCAACTGTCTCTAAATCATTCAAATAATCATACAAACGAATTATGCCATCTGGCATTAGTTTAAAGTTATCTGTATGAAGATTCTCTTCCAAAACCAGAACCGTTTTCTGAACATCTGTTGTTTTAATTGCTATATGTCGTTTACACCGTTCATTTAATTCATAATCAGAAATCTCTTCTATAATTTTTCCATGGTCAATCAGAATAAATTCTGATGCTGTTTGATACAATTCTTCTAAGATATGGCTTGAAACCAAAATGGTCATACCATATTCTTTATTCAAAATTTTTAATAAATTTCTGATTTCTACAATTCCAGCAGGGTCAAGACCATTGATAGGCTCGTCTAAAATCAATAGTTCTGGTGTATTTAAAAGTGCAATCGCTATCCCCAATCGTTGACGCATACCTAATGAAAAATTGCGGACACTCTTTTTACCTGTATCTTGCAATCCAACCATATCTAATGTCCTTTTAATAACTGATTTATCTGGTATGCCTCGTTGAATACGCTGTACTTCCATATTTTGATAGGCAGTCATTGACGGGAATAGAGCAGGCGTTTCAATCATACTTCCAATTCGTTTACGCTGTTTCTGCAATTCTTCTGTTCCAGAATTTCCCCATAAAGAAAGTGTACCACTTGTTGGAAACGCAAGCCCTGTGACTAATCTTAAAAAAGTAGTCTTACCTGCTCCGTTTTGACCAATAAATCCATAAATTTTTCCTTTTTTTATTTGTAAATTTATGTGGTCTAATGCTAATGTTTGTTTATATTCTTTGGTTAAAGACTTTGCTTCTAAAATAATTGAACTCATATCCCAAACCTCCTTTACTTAAACCAGTATAACGGGCAATTTTAAAGAATTTCTTAAATCGTAATGAGAAAAGTTAAAAAAATAATAAAGCTAAGGAACATTTAATCCTTAGCTTTATGTAGGCGGTAGCCAATGCCCCAAACAGTATCAATAAATTCTGTATCAGAGCATATCGCTTTTAATTTATTGCGTAAATTACTGATATGAACATTAAGTGTATTATCTTCAGCAATATATTCTGTATCCCAAACACTTTGAAAAAGATTCGATTTTGAAAATACTTTATCTGGATATTTCATCAACAATTCTAAAATGCCAAATTCTTTAGCGGTTAAGGATAATTCTATTCCATTCAAAAATGCTGTATTTTTCTCTAGGTCTAAAGTCAGATTGTTATATTGCAAACATTCTGTCTGGCTATTTTGAAATTGTACTCTTCGCAGATTACTTTCAATTCTGGCAAGCACTTCTTCCATATCAAAAGGTTTTGTGATATAATCGTCTGCTCCCAGACGAAGCAAGTCGATTTTATTTTGTGTAGTTTCTTTCGCTGAAATAATAATAACAGGTATCGTAAATTTCTTGCGTACATCAGATAAAATAATATCACCACTCCGATAAGGAAGCATAATATCAAGTATAATCAAATCAATTTTTTCTTTATTCAAAAAATCCAGAACATGAAGTCCATCATATTGGCAATGCACAGCATATCCTTTTTCTTTTAGGAAATCAGCCAATAACGCATTTATTTCTAAATCATCTTCAATAATCAATATTTTATTCATTAGCCTACCTCATTCCTGCAATGCTACTTTCCCATTATACATTTAAGGTTGTATTTCCTCAATACCATTGCAACCAATTATATGAGAGGTATTCTTATTTTGTCAATCTAATTGTAAGCAGAATAGTATAGATTGGATAAACAATTACCCTACTATTCTGCTGTAACATTTATCCTACAATCTTCCAGTTATCGTCCTTATGAAGCACAAGCTCATACTGTGAGATTTGTGCCATTCTATATCACTTCCTTTCCAGACATGAAAAGACGCAAGCCATATTTTTATGACTCACGCCTTTCTCTACTCATATTTTAAAAATCTTTATTTTCTTTGTCTTCTTCTTTCTGTAAATAATAAAATCTCTTCTGAATTTCAATCTCTTCCCGAAGCTGTTCTTCTGATGGAAGGCAGGTTTTATATTTAGATGCAAATAATTGTTCGTGCCCATGCAATCAATCAATACAAAGCACTTCAAAATGTAATTGTAAAAAACAAGATCAATGTAATAATCTTCTTTTTCAGTTCTAATATGCTGTTGTCTTGCTACAAACGCATACCCTTTCCCCAGCTCCATAAGAAATTTTTGAATATGCGTGATAATTCTCTGCTCCAATTCACTTTCTGTAAAGTCCGAACTGACCAAGCTTGCTCCTGTGCCTCTTTTGCATACCATGCTCGTGCCTCTGGTGATGTTTCCTGAAGCAAAATTCTATAATGCGTCCATGACAAAGGACGCCCAGACTTTGGACGCAGTGAGTCCAAAATTTGAGGAAATTCCTGATGAAATTTCACATATTTATAAAGACTGCTAAAGTCAAAGCCTTTGCCATATTTTTCTTTTAATTCTGATGATAGCCTTTTCATAGTTTTTTTGCCATAGTCCGCTTTTCCATTTTGAAGCTCCAGATTAGTCTCTCAAAATGATTTCTTTTAGGCTTCAAAATCTATGCTTTTATTGTACTCCAACTCTTTCATTCTGCCTACTGCTATTTCATGTTCACATATAATAATGAGGTCGCATTCCACGACCTCATCACTTTCAATTAAACATAAATCAACTCCGCTTCCTGCTCACACAAGCTTCTTTGTTCTCCACTTCCCGGTTTTCCAGCGCCATACCATGCCGACAGCCCGCACACACTCATCGCTTGCAAGCCCAATATACGCTCCCACAGCCATAAGTCCCATGGAAATTCCAAACAGCCATGTGCCTCCCACCGCAAAAACAAACATGAAAACGGCTGCGATCACTGCCGGGAACACTGCATCTCCGCTTGTTTTTAAGGCTTGTCCAAACACAAGATTCGTCACGCGTCCAATCTCAAGTACAATATCGATCGCCAGCAGCTTGCGAACCAGCGCAGTCATTTCCGGATTGTCTGTAAAGAGCGGCATAATAAAACCGGAACCAAGCACAATTGCTGTCTCCATGCAGACTGCCACACATACTCCGACAAATGCTGCCCTCTTTGTCCCTCTGTCACACTCTTCGAGTTCCCCAGCACCGATGTGCCAGCCTGTCATGATCGCATTTGCCTGTGCCAGTGCTGCACCGACACAATAGGAAAAATTACTGATCGTTGCCGTATAAGATCTGGCTGTCACATTCAGCCCTTCTGCATCCATCTGGTTCAGGAAACGGATGACAAGCATCATTGCAACATTATAGAGTGCAGTCTCACATGCAGATGGAAGTCCGACTTTCACGATCTGCCCTAAGACTGTCTTATTTGCGATCCTCTCTGTACTGTTTTTTGCAGAGATCAGCTTATGTGAAAAATACAGTACAATACACAGGTTCAGGATCTTGGAGATCACAGTTGCTGCGGCGACACCTGCAACACCTTTGTGCAATACAAAAAGAAATACTGCATTCATCACAAAATTTGCGATATTTCCAACGATTGTGGCATATAATGGTTGCTTTGTATATCCGAATGCGCGCAGATAGCTTGAAAAGATAGGAATGACCGCATTTAATATACACCCACCCCCGACAATTTTAAGATAAATCAACGCCGGTTCATACAATGCATCCGCAATTCCTACCATACGAAGGATTGCTCCTGCTCCCGAAAATAAAAATACAGCCATAAGCACGCCTGCAACAGCATTAAATAATAATCCAAGCTGCCTTGCCTGATAGGCAACTCCCGGTCTGCCTGCGCCAATATTCTGCGTCATGACCGAAACCATGCCGGAAGATATGATAGAAAACATTATGATAAAAATTCCAATATAACTGTTTGCCGTTCCCACCGCCCCGACTGCATAGTCTCCAACTGCGGATAACATCAGAGTGTCAACCATACCGGACAGCATATAAAATAGTGTTTCCAGACAGATTGGGATAAAAAGTCTTGTGAGCTGTTTCATCTTAAGTTATCTCCTTTTTCTGTTCATACTTATCCAATCTATTTTATATTATTTTCCCCTGAAAAACTTGCACTATTTTAACCAGAAAAAGTACAATTCTGCTCATTTTATAAAATATTTCTGCGTTATAAAAAGCTGGAAGCCAGAATGATCTTCAGTGTGCCAGTTTCCAGCTCACCGCCTGTTGCCTTGCATCCACAAATCTCTTATAGATACCTTCCTGCTCCATCAGCTGCTCATGCGTTCCTTTCTGGACAATCTGACCTTTATCGACGACTATGATCTGATCTGCATGCCTTACTGTCTTCAGTCTGTGGGCGATCATGATGATCGTTTTTTCCTTCGTAAGTGCATCTACCGCATCCATCAGATCCTTCTCATTCTCCGGATCAACGTTGGCTGTTGCCTCGTCTAAAATGACGATAGGCGCATCCTTCATGATTGCTCTGGCTATCGAAATACGCTGTTTCTCACCACCGGAAAGTGTGGCTCCGCCTTCTCCGATCACGGTGTTATAACCATCCGGAAGCTGGATGATAAAGTCATGGCAGCATGCTTTCTTTGCAGCCGCTACAACTTCCTCATGAGTTGCATCCTGACGACCGAATTTAATATTGTTTTCAATTGTATCAGCGAACAGATAGACGGTCTGAAACACAAAGGAAAAGTTGTTCATCAGACTGTTCATGCTGTAATCCTTCACATTTACTCCGCCAAGTGTGACTTCACCTGCATCTACATCCCAGAATCTGGCGATCAGATTGCAGATGGTGGATTTTCCACCACCGGATGGACCAACGATTGCTGTTGTTGTCTTTTCCGGAATGGAAAGCGATACATCATCAATGATTTTTCTTTTATCATAGGAAAATGAAATGTGATCCAGTTGAATGTCATATTTTTGCGGTTTGATCTCTTTTCCGTTAATGTCCATTGTATCAAGCTTTAGAATTGCATTTGCCTTATCCACGCACACACTTACCACATGTAAAAGTGAGGAATAGTTTCCTGCACACTCCAGGCTTGAATAAAGCATAAATGCTGCAATGGTCATACCGATCGCATAAACAGCACTCATCGTTCCATGGATATAAAACGCTGCACTGCAGATCACAATGACTGCTCCAGTGATCTTTGTCACTGCTCCCTGAAGGAAATGATATGGCACAAACAAAAGCTCCATCTTTGTGTTGATCCTAGCACACGCTTCGTTTGCATCATTCAGCCTTTTTGCCTGTTTCCCAAGCAGGTTATAGGACTTCACTTCCGATATTCCCTGAATGTATTCCATGATCTGGCTGATCAGCTCGGTATCACACCGGACTTTTTCCATTGAATCATTCTTTCCTGCCTTTTGCATGACCGTATTGATCATAAAGAAAAGGACTACACCGGCCGCTGCGATGAGACCGATTCTCCAGTCAAAAATGAGGATCATAAGAACAATCATCGTTGTTTCTAAAATTCCCTGGGTTGTCAGCATCACTACTCTCGCTGCAATGTCACCAAGCATTTCCATGGTATTTGTTGTAACGGAAGAAATCTCACCGATGCTGTTGGAATTAAAATATCCCATCGGCAGATAACGAAGCTGCTCCGCAATCTTTATCCGCATAAATGCACTTGCATTGTATCCGCCTTCCGTCTGCAGCACAGTCGAAAATCTTTTGCAGATAATATCGGTCACAATGGCAATTCCCATGATTGCGATCGATCCGCCGATGTATTTTCCCATGCTTTCCCCGCTTAATAGTCCGATCAATATATACATAATCGCCGGTATCTTCATCGCAGATGCAAGTGCCTCTACAAGACCGATCACAATAGACAGCCTGAATTTATTTCCATTTTCTTTGCCGGAAAACTTAAAAAACTTTGCAAGAATCTCAAACATATCACTCGTCCTCCTTTGCTGTATCTTTTGCAGAAATATGTGCATTCCACATTTCCTTATAAAGCGGACACGATGCAAGAAGTTCCTCATGTGTTCCGTGTGCTGCTACATTTCCTTCATTTATGACGAAAATCTGATCGCTGTCTTTGACGGTAGACAGTCTGTGTGCGATCACGATAAGCGTTTTCCCTGCAACAAGCTTTGCAATGGAGTTCTGCAGAATTGCCTCATTCTCCGGATCTGTGTATGCAGTCGCCTCATCAAGGATCACGATCGGAGCATCCTTAAGCATGGCTCTTGCAATCGAGATACGCTGTCTCTCACCACCTGATAAATGTCCGCCTGCTCCACCTACAATGGTATCAAATCCATTCTCAAGCTGCATGATAAAATCATAGCATCCACTCTTTTTTGTCACCTCAATAACCTGCTCATCCGTGGCATTTGGATTTCCCTGTCTGATATTTTCACGGACTGATTCATTAAAAAGATAATTGTCCTGTGCAACGTATGCGATTTTTCGGTTAAAATCTGTAAGCGACAGCTGCTTTATGTCTGTGCCGCCAATCTTTATACTTCCACTGTTTACATCCCATAGAGAAGCGATCAGCTTCGCAATGGTTGATTTTCCGCTTCCTGATGGTCCTACGATTGCATTGACCGTTCCTGCTTTCAGCTCCATAGTTACTCCGTGCAGGATTTCTTTGTCGTGATATCCAAACTTCACATCGGTAAGTGTAACGGAATTATCCTTTGGAACCGCTGTACTCTCTGCAGGTCTTTTAAGTTCCGGCTGCTCTAGGATTCCCACTACCTCTCCGACGATCACACCAATTTTGCCCAGATCATCCGTATAAGAACCGACTGTAATAAGCGGACCTACAATTCCAAGGGATAAAATGATACACATAACAAAATTGGGGATCGTCAGTGTTTCGTTTTCCACATAGTGTGCTCCAAAAGGCAGGACTGTAAGCAAGGTATAAGGCGTCACAACCATCATCAGGGCATGAAAAATGGAGCAGCGTTTCATCCACGAAATAAAGGAATCTGCATATGCCATGGCTGCCTTTGTAAATTTGGCATAAGAGCTTTCCGTTTTTCCAAATGCTTTGATCACTTCGATTCCATCAATATATTCCACTGCCGCATCGTTCAGATCTTTTGTTGTCTGAACCGTTCTTTCAAAACTCGGCTTATAATCGAGCATCATGCCAAAATAAGAAAGAAATCCAACTACAACTGGCACTAAGGACCAGAGTGCCAGCCTCCAGTCTGTCAGGAAGAAATAGATCAGGATAATGACCGGTGCCAGCAGATTGGAAGTAAATTCCGGCACAATATGTGCCAGTGTCGTTTCAATACTGTCGATTCTTTCTACCAGAATATTCTTAAATGTACCGGAGGATGTATCCTTTACGTATCCCAATGGCACCCGTGCCAGTTTTTCGCAACAGGTCTTTCTTATATTTGCAAGCACTGTAAATGTGGCCTTATGCGAAAGTGCTGTCGAAATCGAATGTAATAGTTCTGCCAGGATAAAAGACAATGCGATCCATACTGCCTTAACCAGATACGCCTTGAACTCCCTGTTACCATCCAGAAACATCTTGACCACATCCGCAATCATAAAATACGGAATTACTTTAAAAATAACGCTTCCTGCCGCAAACACGACGCTCCATACATAAGCACTTCTTTTTTGTCCGGCCCACTCCAGTATCCAACTGGCCGCAGACCTCTTCTTTTCTTTCATGTAAACACACTCCTCACTTTCGTTTTATTGTTGTTTCTTTCGTTAGTTTATCCTAACTTGTATATAATAAAATAGGTGGCTTACCGGCATTCGCCACCTGATGTTATAACCTGATTGAAACCTCAGTCAGAAATCCTGAACCTGCTGCACATATAACTTATTCAAAATTCCTGCATCAGTTATACCGGAAACTCAATATTCCACAATCGCTCCCAGCCACCAGTTTGAAATTCTCTTAATTGATTTACATTTTTCTTTGCAGTTTCTTTGTCTATATCATGCTCAATAATCTGCAAGATCGATGAAAAAAATCCCGTATAGATCATGTGCATAAGACTTTCCTCTACAACCGGTATTTTTACACCGGCCTCCTTCATTTTTTCTATATATTTCCGACTGGACTTCATTTCCCGCTCCACCATATTGTGTATGAATAACTCAAATTTTCCACTGTCTCCGCATTTTAACAATAATCTGAAATTATCATAATGATCATAGATATAATCAACCATCTGCTCCATCCCATCACTGGATGTATCCGACATATTCCTTGTCTGATCACTGGCCGAAAGCTTTTCAAATGCCTCAACAATCTGGTCATATATCTGATAAATATGTTCCATATAGGGATCCGTCAGTGCATCAAAAAGCATTTCCTTTGTCGGATAGTACTTATAAAATGCTCCTGTTGTAAGTCCTGCATCTTTCACAATATTCCTTAAAGATGCTCCACTGAATCCATCCTTCAAAAAATGTCTAAGTGCTGTGTCCAATATTTTTTCCCTGGTTTTCTCTGCCTTTACTGACATATGATTCCATCCTACAGTGTTTTTCAAAAAATATAACAGTGTTATATCACACTGTTATATTATGCGTTTCTACTGATAATTGTCAATAATATGCACGCTGTCTTATTGGACTTTTTTTCTCACTTACTTCATCCTGCTTATCATATTATTCAGATTAATTTTTCTTTATAGCATTTTCACTGCTTTTCTTACTTCTTCCACCCACTCTGCACTATGACAGCAAAACAGTTCTTCATGCTGCATATTGTGCTTCCGAATATCCGGATTTTTGAAATACGTACAATATCTCTTTTCGTATTTTTCACCCATCTTGGTTGCGTAAAACACATGGATCGTTGTTCCAGGCACATCAATTCCATGTTGGACTTTCGTAACCAGATCCGAATAGAACTGATTATAAATACTCTGTTTCGTAATCCATGGACTTCCTCCCTTACCGATTCCAAACATATTTAAAAATCCATTATATAATTCTTTTTTGCCACCGTCTGTCTTATCCAGCTTTTTCTGCATAAATTTTGGAAGAGTACCTGTATGTACCATTTTATACATAAAAGGCACTACCATGGATGACTGAATTTTAGCCACAAGATATATTCTCCCACCATACTTTTTCCTGATTTCCTGCTCAATTTTTTCACATTCACCTTCCATCGAATAAAATTCCGTTTTCTCGTTTGGATCAAATCCATCATAAGAAACTGTTACCGTGTAAAAATAAGAATGTAACCCATCCAGTACATGATCAAAACTGCTATACAGACAGCAGGTGCCGGGAAATAAAAATATCACTGGTTTACGATTATCTCCACTTTCATAAAATTTCATAGCTGGTCTCCTTTAGGCTTTTCTCACAACGCAATGCATCCTCATACCTTTACGGATTTCAAATTTTTCCACTTTTAGTCCTGCTTTTCTGCAGCATTCCATGACCACATCTCTTGTTGGAACCCGGACATCTCCATGCCCACATATATTTGCCAGAGGCATTTCCAATGTATTCATCAGCCATATCAATATTTTATTATCACTGGTCACATCCCTCAGTATCAATCTTCCATTTGGACGAAGACATCTCTTCACACTGTCAAAAAACGCCTGTGGATTCGGATAATGATGGAAACTCATAGAACAAATAATTGCGTCAAATGAATCGTTTTCAAAAGGAAAGTTCTCACAGTCTCCCACAACAAATGTTGCATTTGGAATACTTTTCTTTTTTGCCTGTTCGATCATGGCCGGAGTCAGATCCAATCCTGTATAATGTCTGTCCGGATATTTTTCCGATAATAAAGAAATCATAGGAGCCGGTCCGCAGCCTGCATCCAACAAATCATTAAATGGCTCTTTTTCTAATTCTTCCAGAATCTCCGGATAATCCTTCTTACACATTTCGTAGATACCAGCATGGTTACTTTCATATCTTCCTGCTGCTTTTGTAAATTCGCTGATTGACAATTTTTTGTATTCTTCGTTTTTCATTCTTTCTTCCTCCGATCACGTCTGTAGCATAAATCAATCTTCTCCTAGAAATCTTGCTTCTTTTTCAATTTCAAATAAGCGGTCAAAACTTGTGTTAGTCTCTTCTAACCCACATCTTCTAAAAAACCGTGTGAAAACAAAACTGTAAATCCACACGGTTTCTTTTCTTATGCATTCATTATGTCACTTTAATCTGGTTTGTCAACCAGATTTTGTTTTCTGCTTCTGCGTGATAAGTCTTGTATATTCTCCCTCATCAATATGATATTTTTTCCTGATAATAATGTAGGATGCAATCAAAGCTAAAACTGGGATGAGTACTATTCCTACTCTGAAAAGCAATGCCTGTGATGCTGTAATTTCAGCAATAACTTTGTTTGCTTCCACTAAAGCGCTCTCACTTGTAAGAGAGCCTTTGTTCACTTCTATTTCCAATGCACTGATAGCCTGACTTCTGGCATATATGCCACTTATTATAAGAACTAAAGTTGATAATCCCTGATTGATTCCACCCGCCAGCTTTACACTGAAAGAACGTACCGCTGATATAACAGAATCATGTCTTTCATGAAATCTGGCTTCATCATATTCAATCGTGTTATTGATCATGACAATGATCGCCAGATTCATAAGTCCCTGGAAAAAGAATATGATAAATCCAACCGCATTAAGAAGAATTACATTTTTCGGCAATATATAACCAAATCCCATGAAAGACGCATAGCCAGCCAGTAAAGCAATAAAACAGACTCTAAGTATCTTTTCTCTTGAAAAATGCTTAGCAAGTGACGCATAACTTGCCTGTGAAATCAGCATTCCAAGTCCATACATTACCGTAAAATAAAATACCAGATTTCCACTTTCTGAATAACCATATTCTATGTAAAAGAAGTTTACACCAAATATAATAAGAATATTGCATGTAATGTTAAAAAAGATGGAAGCAATTCCTGCGGCGACCAGCTGGTCATTTCTTGCAAAAATCCTATACATATCCTTTAATGATAATTTCTCGATTTGCTCTTTTCGCGGCTTTTCTTTTATTCCAAATGCTGTCAGCATCTGAAATCCGACAAGTGCCAATGCTACTATCATTGCAACTACCCTGTACGCATTTACAGCATTTCCAGCAATTACTACAGGCACTACTCCGGCTACAGAAAATTGACCGATGCACACAAAAATGCTCATGATGGTGACAAGGGAATCTCTGGTGTGTGGATCTGAACTCAGCGAAGGCAGCACTCCCCAATATGCAATATCATTCATAGTGTAAGTCATCCCCCACAAAAGATAAAAAAGGCTGTAAAAACCGACAAATCCCCATCCGCTCGGACGGATCGTAAATAAACAAACGATTACAATCGCATTGCTGATGCATCCAATTAAAATCCACGGTTTAAATTTTCCCATTTTAAAATGTGTATTTTCAATAATGATTCCCATGAGAAGATCATTCACTGCATCCCATACCATGCACACAACCATTGCTGTACTTATTACAGCAAATTGTGCACTGGTCAGATTCATTGTATACTGCACATAAAGAATCAAATACATGCTCACCAGTGCATATGCTGCATCCCGGCCTGTCGCACCAATGCAGTAACTCCATTTTGTTCTTGCATCTAATTTTTCGTTCATACTGTTTTCCCCCTGTTCGCAGAAGCAACAATTCTGTTCATTGTCTTTTTCTTTATAATGCCGCCACTCTGGTTGCATACACTGTCAATATTTCCCTCAAGAATGCCTTCCAACATCATCCTTGCTTCAGGATCTCTTAGAGATTTTGGAAAATGCATCAGTCTTACAAGAATCTTTCCAAGCTTAATCCATCTCCTTACAAGCCGGGAATATTCCTGCATCTGTCTGAGTGAATTTTTGGTAGTAAATTCCCCTGGCTTTAAATCAGAAAAGTGTGTGCATGGTTCCTGATAAATGGAATAAAAATCTGTTTCCGAAAGAGGTACACCTGCGCTCTTTTTTAAAAGAACATTCATTTCTGTCCCTGTAACATCCATTTTTCCAGTCAATCGGATATCGTTAAGAGATGCCCCTACCTGAATTTCATACTCACCACCAATGACCTGAAATTCACCATTCTGGTATACCTGAAAAGCTCTGTCATCCAATACAACATCCATCTGTTTCTTTTCGCCCGGATTTAAGAATGTTTTAGCAAAACCTCGCAGTTCTTTATTGGCCCGGAGAAAATCAGCATCGGGATTTTTCACATATATCTCCGAAATTTCGCTGCCTGCAATGGTTCCAATATTTTTCACTTCAAAAGAAATATGGATTTTCTCATCATCGCCTGCCTTTATATGTAAATCCGCATACTCAAACTCCGTATAACTTAATCCATATCCAAAACAATATCTGACAGGTACATGAAAAGTATCATAATACCGGTATCCCACAAAAATACTTTCACGATATTCCACCTCATCCAGATGTCTGCTTTGCCCTTCCTGTTTTGCAAAATAACCATAGCTTGGAACATCTTTTTCACTATATGGAATACTCTCTGCGAGCTTACCGGATGGATTGCTAAGTCCTAAGATAATCTTTACACAGGCACCAGCTACTGCTTCTCCACCAAGATATAGATGTAATAGTGCTTTACATTTTGATGGAAGTTCCATGTCATAAGGCGAACCTCCAAAAGAGAGAAATCCTATCTTATCGTTCACTTCCAGAAGCTTTTTAAGCAAAAGGATCTGATTTTCCGGAAGGTCAAAGCTTTCCCTGTCATATCCTTCACCTTCAGCAATATCCGTCAAGCCTCCGAAAAACAATACCGGTATATCATATTCTTTCGCTTCTATAGCTTTCCTTATTGCCTCTTTTTCCAATTTCGCATCTCTTTTAAAAGAAGTATTTTTATAACCTCTTGCATATCTGACTTTTATGCCATATTCTTCAAACTGTTCTATAAAAGAAGTAATTCTGGTTGTATGAATATGACTGCTTCCACCGCCCTGGATTCTCGGTTTGTCTGCCAATTCTCCAATCATCAGTATTTCTTTTATTTCCCCTAATGGAAAGAAACCATCATTTTTAAGAAGTACAATACTCTCTTCCGCTATCTGTTCTGCCAGCTTATGATTCTTCTCTCTGATATGATCCGGAATATTCTTTTTCCCTCTGCTCTGTATCACATTGCTCTTATATCTGTCATTCAACCTTTCTATTCTATCAACAGAGCATTCCAGTTTTTTCATAAAACAGGGATTCGTTGCCGCTATATTCCATATTTCATCATAATGATTGCCACAACTGTCAGGCATTTCTACATCCATTCCCGCAGATATGCATTCCGGCAGATCAACACAAGCTCCCCAGTCACTCATTACAAGACCCTCATATTTCCAGTCGTTTCTGAGAATGTCGGTTAAAAGATGTTTATTCTCACAAGCCGGTAATCCATTCAGGTAGTTATAACTTGCCATTATGGTTGCCGGCTTTGCCTTTTTCACTGCTTTCTCGAAAGCTCTCAGATAAATCTCATGCAATGCTCTCTCATCAATCATGGAATTACTTGTCATTCTATGTGTTTCCTGACTATTGCCTGCAAAATGCTTCAGGGATGTTCCCACGCCACATTCCTGCATTGCAATAATATAGGAAGATGCCAGTTCTCCTGTAAGAAAAGGATCCTCTGAATAATATTCAAAATTCCTGCCACACAAGGGAGAACGCTTCATATTAACTCCTGGTCCAAGCACCACAGACACCCCCAATGCCTTTGCTTCCTGAGCCAGTCCTTCCCCCATTTTTCCTATCAATTCTTTATTCCAGGAACAGGCTGCACTGCTTGCTGTTGGAAAACAGGTTGCTTCATAACTGTCATTATTCTTTGCCCCATCTTCCTGTGCACGTATTCCGTGAGGTCCATCCGAAACATGTATATCACCTATATGCCATGTTCCACGCCCCGTCACGAGTCGGCACATCTCTTCCAGACTTTTCCCCATATAATACCTCCGTTTTAATCTGCTTCTCTATACCCAACTTAACATCTCTTGTCATTAATCTATATTAAATTTATATTGTTATATATTAAATTTATTATATAATAGATTTATGAAAGGGGAAAAAGATGTCTGGAAATGATTCAACTATTAAATATGAATTTTTAGATTCATCAAAGAATTTTATATACGATGCCAGAGAAACAGGAAAGACACATACGTCTTTCCTGTATGAACTACAGCTTTTTAATGCTATTAAGAATGGAGATATCCATGGTGTCAAAACTGCCCTTGAAACCTACACTGACTCCGGGCTCATCATCGGTCATATGTCTGATAACCAGTCAAGAGAAATCCATTATTGGGCTGTCTCTACTATAGCAGTTGCCATCCACTATGCTATATTAGGAGGACTTGATGAAAGTGAAGCGTATCAGTTAAGTGACAAATATATTCAGGAAATTGACCAGCTATCCTCAATGGATACCTGTATAGACTATCTGTGCCAGAAAGCAATGGAACTCGTCACAAAAGTTAAGGAAAATACCATTCCTCAAGAGTATAGTCACCTGATAAATAACTGCATTCATTTAATTCACATACATCTTCATGACCGTCTCAAAATTGAAAACATTGCACAAACCTTACATGTATCCAGGGATTACCTGTCATATACTTTCAAAAAAGAAACCGGAATCCCCCTCCATAAATATATCCTGCATCAAAAGCTGGAGGAATCCCGAAAAATGCTTTCATCCGGGATATCTATAAAAGAAGTAAGCTACACACTCAGTTTTAGTAATGAAAGTCATTTTATACAATCTTATAAGAAAAACTATGGTGTTACACCTGCAGTATATATTTCTTCACTTACAAAATAGAAAACTATTTACTTTCATCCGTCTCTTTCTGCACTCTTCCATTCTGCAACCACATTTCTCACCCGGCGGTCAATATCAAGGCGTGCACTACGGCATTCTTGCGGATATTTTCTTGCTGCCTGAAATGCCAGTTTCACAAAGAGTCCGGAACCAACCGGGAGCATTGTCTTTAGCATGCTCTCTGGAAAAACGAAATGAGTTCCATGTTCATAAATGACATACGCTGGTCTGCATGTGTGTGGATGTTCTTTCATGCGCTGCTTCATACGGCGGATATATTTTGCAGTATCCCACAACACATCATCTTCTGCACCGATCAGCAATAATGTTCCATGGATTTTTTCAATCTTGATCATCTCGTCTTCTGTGATTGGATGAGCCTTTTCCGAATCATCAAACAGTTTTCTTGAATTGATCATATCACCGGTTCGTTTGGTTTCTTTTTCAATCACATGCCAGTAGTCCGGATGTTTGTAGCAGAACGGCATGTACGGAAGCGGTTCACCTTTATATGAAAATAGAGATTCTCCCTCAATCGGCCATTCCTTACAGCCATCTTTTTTGCCCTGCATAAATCCCTGCCAGATAAAATCACTCGGTGTCAGACCGATCGTCAATGTAATATCTTCAAAATAAGAAGCGGAAGTCAATGCAAGTGTTCCTGTAGTAGATGCCCCGACAATGCCTATCTTCTGATTGTCATGTGCTTTTAACCAATTAATTGCTTTCTCTATGCGTTCCAGCGGATAATTATGATGTCCATAATCCTTTTTTCCGGGTGACATCGTCATTACGTTCACACCGAGTTTATGCAGCCATTTCACGGATGTACGCGCCAGATAATCCTCCGGGTCATCTCCGATCATGGCGATCATTGCACAGTCTGAGTCTGTTTTGCATTTCCAATATGCACCATAAAATCCATCTGTTTCCACATCAAAATGTCTTTTTTTCATCTGCATCATCTCCTTATTATCAGCCACGTTTCTCTAAAACTATTATTTTGTTTGAGATATTCCGAACGATCGGAATCTTTCCTATCACACAATAAACAGGCATAAGTTCTTTCATTCCCTCAACCAGACTGACTTCATGCAGGATAGAAAAATTCGGTACAATCTTTTTTAATTCTGTTCCATTCTTAACACCCCATGTGAATTTTGCATTGCTTCCCTCTATGGATTTTTCCTTCACATGTTTCACAACAAATGGTGACATGGTTTCGACCATTACGGTTACTTTCTGAAATGATTTTTCAATAATAGAAAATATCTTTCTGATGTCCTTCTCACACAAATACATCGTAAGTCCTTCCATTATCACCAGAACGTTTTCTCCATGATAATCGATATCGTCCACGTAGGAATCATCCATTGCAGACTTTGCAATCTGATATATCGGACCTGTTTCTGGAAGAAACTGCCGCCTTATCTTCATAGTCTCCGGCAGATCCACGTTGTACCATCTCAGATATTTTTCCTTCATCCGGTAACATCTGGTATCCAGTCCACATGCAATATTTACAACAACTGTATTTTCATGCTTCTCCAGATATTGCCGAACCATCCGGTCTAATACGATCGTTCTCGCGATCACGCCACAGCTCATGGCTTTATCCTTATCTGCTTTGGAAAAGTCATAGTCCAGCTTTTTCACAAGTTCTACTGCAATCTCATCCCTGATTTTGGCATTTTGCTTTTTTGTTTCTTTTGCTCTTGCATACAAAGTCTGTACCATCGTTTCCGGCACACCTGTCACATTCACTTTTTCTTTCATGTACTTTCCTGCTTCCATATCAATACATTGCCGCTTGTGTTAGTTGTATCTAACCTGCATCTGATAAAAAACCGTGTGAAAACAAAACTGTAATTCCACACGGTTTCTTTTCCCTATGCATTCAGTATATCACTTTCATCTGGTTTAGCAACCAGATTTTATCTCACTTTTATTGTGTTACTTGCAAAAGACAAACTGCACCAGCAGCATATAAAATACAGTTCCACCGCCAATACTGAGCAATATGCTCTTTTTTCTCATCTGCTTTTTCATCACCCGACTGCAGTGATTCCATTTTCTGTTTCATCCTGCCCTGCACTTTATTTCGGCACAGAAAACATAAACCATCCTTTATCCACACCCTCTGGTACTTCTGTCGTACAATTTACGGAAAAGGTTTCATCACACATTCCATAAATCAGATAAAACTTTTTCCATCCGACATTTTGATATTTATCCAACATGGAGATCCCATAAAAAAGATGTCTGGCATTCACCATCAATGCCAACAGGAATGCTGACAGCAGCAGATTCGCCGTGACAAATTCCATCGAACCCGCATAAATAAACATACTCATAAACATCGGATACAAAAATGAAAATCCCATGCTCCGCATCAGAAATCCATAAGACATTCCTAAAAATAAGAATCCTACACAGACTGGCAATGTGTAGGGCAATGCTGCCTTGAATGCTTTTTTCTTCATGTAACTTTGTTCCTCTTTTCTTGTTTGTAACGCGATAGTCTTTCCATGCCCAATTTACGCTATGAACCGTACCACAAAATCTGCAATTTACGTTATGGAACTCACGGTTATGGAATGAGTGCCTATAAAGGAGGAAACGACTAAATGCAGTCATTTTCAATGTCTTGTGATTCATCGATGATAAGGGCACACCTCCCGGAGTTTCATCTTTGGGTTCTGCCGCTCGTAACATGGATTGACGGATTTTCACAAC
>OMGW01000337.1_pt1 | contig 17901 bp, 13 predicted proteins | sample 1646131 | NCBI WGS metagenome assembly OMGW01 (sample SAMN05578588, study PRJEB25193) | human gut metagenome | biome: Human Microbiome; feature: human-associated habitat; material: feces | host: Homo sapiens | place: USA:Birmingham
CGATAACTCGAACCCAAAAGGAGCAATGATATGGAAAAGCAGATCAAGATTGCCCTGGCAGGCAACCCGAACTGCGGCAAGACGACCCTGTTCAACGCCCTGACCGGTTCCAACCAGTTCGTGGGCAACTGGCCCGGCGTCACCGTGGAGAAAAAGGAAGGCAAGCTGAAGAAGCATGACAATGTAGTCATCATGGACCTTCCCGGCATCTATTCCCTGTCCCCCTACACCCTGGAAGAGGTAGTGGCCCGTAACTATCTGGTGGGAGAACGGCCCGACGCCATTCTGAACATCATCGACGGCACCAACCTGGAGCGCAACCTCTACCTCACCACCCAGCTTACCGAGTTGGGTATCCCGGTGGTCATCGCCATCAACATGATGGATGTGGTCCGCAAAAACGGCGACCAGATCAACGTAGCGGAACTGTCCCGGGAGCTGGGCGTGCGGATCATTGAGATCTCCGCTCTGAAGGGGGACGGCGTTATGGAAGCCGCTGAAGCCGCCGTGAAGGCCGCCGAGGGCACCAAAACCGTTCCCATGCACACCTTCTCCGGCCCTGTGGAGCACGCCATTGCCCACATCGAGGAGGCCGCGGTGCACAACCTGCCGGAGGAGCAGCAGCGCTGGTACGCCATCAAGATCTTCGAGCGGGATGACAAGGTGCTGGAAAAGCTCAGCATCCCCGCCGATGTCATGTCCCACATCGAGACTGATATTCAGGCCGCCGAAAAGGAGCTGGACGATGATGCCGAGAGCATCATCACCAATGAGCGGTACGTCTACATTGCAGAGCTTATCAAGAGCTGCTACAAGAAGCACAATCAGGGGCAGCTTTCCGCCTCCGATAAGATCGACCGGATCGTCACCAACCGCTGGCTGGGCCTGCCTATTTTCGCCGTGGTCATGTATCTGGTGTACTACATCGCCATGGTGACCGTGGGCTCCGCCGCTACCGACTGGGCCAATGATGGCCTGTTCGGTGACGGCTGGCATCTGTTCGGCATCGGCTCTTCCGAGTACAGCGAGGTCGCCGACAATTATACCGCCGCCTCCGAGGCCATCAGCGCCTACTATGATCTGGATACCGAGGCCGATGACTTCGATCCCGACACCACTCTGGCCGATATGAAGGCTGTTCAGCCCGCCTCCGCGTCCACCACCATCGAAGTGGAGGACGAAGAGACTCTGGCCATGAATGACATGACCGTTTACTATGACGCCATCCCCGCTGACGCTGACGAGGAAACCACCGTCGGCATGAGCTATCTGGACGCTGTCACCTACTTCGAGGAGAATGGCTTTGACGAGCCCGATCCCGCCGACTATGGCGTGTGGGTCCCCGGCGTGCCTGTGCTGATCGGCAATGCTCTGGAAGCCGCCGGCACCGCTGAATGGCTCAACGGCTTGATCCTGGACGGCATCGTGGCCGGCGTCGGCGCGGTGCTGGGCTTCGTACCCCAGATGCTGGTGCTGTTCCTGATGCTGGCGTTCCTGGAGGCCTGCGGTTACATGGCCCGTATCGCCTTCGTTCTGGACCGTATTTTCCGCAAGTTCGGCCTGTCCGGTAAGTCCTTCATCCCCATGCTCATCGGTACCGGCTGCGGCATCCCCGGCATCATGGCCTCCCGTACCATTGAAAACGAGCGTGACCGCCGTATGACGATCATGACCACCACCTTCATCCCCTGCGGCGCTAAAGTGCCCTTTATCGCCATGGTGGCAGGCGCTATCTTCGGCGGTGCTGCCTGGGTGGCTACCTCCGCCTACTTCGTGGGCATGGCTGCCATCATCATCTCCGGCATCATGCTGAAGAAAACCAAGATGTTTGCCGGCGATCCCGCACCCTTCGTCATGGAGCTGCCCGCCTACCACTGGCCCACCGTGGGCAACGTGCTGCGCAGCATGTGGGAGCGGGGCTGGTCCTTCATCAAGAAGGCTGGCACCATCATTCTGCTGTCCACCATCGCTGTGTGGTTCACCACCTACTTTGGCTGGGCTGAGGACGGCTTCCGGATGCTCTCCGAGGAAGAGATCGACTGCTCCATCCTCGCCCACATCGGCAGCCTGATCGCCTGGATCTTCGCACCTCTCGGCTGGGGCAACTGGAAGGCCGCCGTGGCCTCCATCACCGGTCTGGTGGCCAAGGAAAACATCGTTGGTACACTGGGTATTCTCTACGGCGGCGGTGATGAGACTGTCTATCAGGCTCTGGGAACTGTCTTTACCCAGATCAGCGGCTACTCCTTCCTGGTGTTCAACCTGCTGTGCGCCCCCTGCTTCGCCGCTATCGGCGCCATCAAGCGGGAGATGAACAACGCCAAGTGGACCTGGTTCGCCATTGGCTATCAGTGCGGCTTCGCCTATCTGTGTGCCCTGATGGTCAACCAGTTCGGCAAGGCCTTCACCGGCGATCTGAGCGTCCTCGGCCTCGTTGCCGCTCTGGCTGCTCTGGCCTTCATCCTCTACATGCTGGTCCGTCCTTACAAGGAAGCCACCAAGCTCTCCGCTAAGGTCTGATTTTCCCCTTACTCTCCATTCTATATCTTCCATCTTCTATTTCTTTCAAAGGAGTGATTTTTCATGCTGACCTGGTTGAGTGCCAATCTCTCTACCCTCCTCATTTCTCTAGTCTTATTTGCCGTTGTCATTTCCATTGTCCGGTATCTCATCCGGCAGAAAAAGCAGGGCAAGCACACCTGCGGATGCAGCGGCGGCTGCGCCGGTTGTTCCGGCGGCTGTCACTGCGGACGGTAAACACTCCCGAAAAGAACAGGCGCACGGGACATCCCGTGCGCCTGTTCCTATCATCGTTGACTGGTTTACAGGTTGGAGCTCTGCTCCGCAAAAGGATCAGATTTTGACGATCTTCCCGGTTTTCCACGCCTCCGTGGTGGCGTAGCCCACCCGTGTGGCATAGATGCCGTCCGCCACGCCGGTATCCGGCTTCCGCCCTTCCCGGACGCAGCGGACAAATTCCTCCATTTCCGTGAGGTATGCCTCCGCAAACCGCTCCGGGAAAGACTCCACGCACTCAGTTCGGGCGCCGTTCACATCGTAGACCATAGCCCGGTTCTTCTCCGGTACGGCAGAAATACGGATCGTGCCCTCCGTGCCTACGATCTCCGTTTCAATATGGTAGCCGTAGGGGGCGGTGCGGCCCACATGGACCATGCCCATAGCGCCGTTTTTAAATTTGTAGACGGCGACGCCGGTCTCATCGTCACCGGCGTCCTGAAAGGCTGGGTGCTTAAAGGTGCAGCCCATGGCATAGACCTCCGCAGCCTCGCTCCCCAGGAACCAGCGCATCAGATCCATATCGTGAATGGCGGAATCCAGGAAGATCCCGCCGGAGGTCCCGCTGTACCGGATGGCCCCCTCCACCACGGCTTCCGGGTCGATGCCGGTGGATTTCACCAGATAGGGCGTACCGATAGCCCCCGTAGTGATTTTTTCCTTGGCATAGGCGTAGGACTTGTCATAGCGCCGCATAAAGCCCAGCATACACACCAATTCCGGGTGCCGGGCCACGGCAGCCTCCGCCTGAAGGCATTGTTCCATCGTAACGCCCAGAGGCTTTTCGGAAAACACGTGCTTCCCCGCGTCCAGCGCAGCCTCGATCTGCCAGCAGTGCTCCCCGGAGGGGGACACGATGGCCACCGCGTCCAGTTCCGGATCAGCGACCATCTCCCTGAAATCGCCGTACACCTTTTCAAGTCCCAATTCCTGACGGGCATACGCCTGACTGTCCGCGCCGGGCACGCAGGCCGCCGTCAGGATCGCGCCGGGAATCTTGTGGGCAAGGTTGGCAGCATGGACCCGGCCCAGCCGCCCCAGACCGGCAATGCCAACACGCAGTTCCTTCATAAGCAGTCTCCTTCCATTCAACTTGATCGCTTCAAAATAAAATTACGCCGCCGCTTTCGCGGCGGCGTAATTCAACTCAACAGTGCGTCCGGGGGACGGTTTACTGTGCAGCCATCTTACGGGCCTTGGCCTCCATCTTATTACGGAAGACGTCGATGGTAACGGCCAGGATGATAACAGAGCCGATGACGATGTACTGGACATCGTTCTTAGCACCGGCCAGGTTCAGGCCGTTGCGGATAACAGCCATCAGCAGAGCGCCGATCAGGGTGCCCCAGATGGTGCCCTTGCCGCCGGTGAAGGAAGCACCGCCCACGATGCAGGCTGCGATGGCGTCGTTATCATAGGTGGAACCGGCGTTGCCGTTAGCGGAAGCCAGACGGCCAACAGACACGATACCAGCCATACCGGCCATGAAGCCGGACAGGGTGTAAACGAAGGTCAGCACATTCTTGGAGGGGATACCGGACAGACGGGCTGCCTCGGGGTTGCCGCCCACGCAGTAGATCTGGCGGCCCAGAGCGGTCTTGCGCAGGAAGATATCAAAGATGATGAACACAATGATAACCAGAACGAAGCTGAAGGGGATGCCGGGGAACTTCACCTTGGTGGTGCCCTCATAATAGGTGGTGAACAGAGAGCCGCCGCCGATCCACATGAGGCCGTCAATGCCGGTGTTGGTGAAGGCAATGGATTTTGAGCCGGTGATAACCAGCGCCAGGCCCCACAGCACGTTCTTCATGCCCATGGTGGACACGAAGGGATGGGGCAGATCCAAACGGGTCAGCAGCGTGCCGTTGACAAAGCCGGCCAGGGTGCTGACGGCCAGGCCGCAGAGCACCAGCAGGAAGGGATTCGTGATGCCGGACTGGACCATAACGCCGATGGTGCAGGTGCACAGCACGCAGTTGGAGCCAACGGACAGGTCGATACCGGCGGTGATCAGGGCGCACAGCATACCGGAGGCGATCAGGCAGTTGATGGACGCCGCCTTCAGAATATTCATGGCGTTGCCCACCTTCGGGAACTTTTCCGGCATGGTAACGCTGAAAATAAGGATCAGAATGAACAGCGCCAGCAGTGTGCCGAGCTTTTGCAGAAGCTCTTTCATTTTCGTGTTTTTCATATCAGTCTAACTCTCCTCCCCAGGCCGCTTTCATGATGTCTTCGGAATTGAAGTGCGGCGTGTCCCGGTCAATATCAGCCATCACACGGCCGCCGCGCATAACTACCACATGGTCGCTCATAGCCAGGATCTCCGGCAGCTCGGAGGAGACCATGATGACGCACTTGCCGGCCTTCACCAGATCGTTCATGACCCGGTAAACCTCGATCTTGGCGCCCACGTCGATACCACGGGTGGGCTCATCGAAAATAAAGATGTCGGCGTCGGTATTGACCCATTTACCGATAACCACCTTCTGCTGGTTGCCGCCGGACAGCTGGCCGACGACCTCATTCAGGGAGGGGGTCTTGATCTTCAGGGCGCTGACATTGTCATTGCCCGCCTGCTCAATGCGGTCCTTGTCCAAGAAGGGACCGTTGGAGAAGCCCTTCATATTGGCCAGGACCAGATTGGTCCGCACATCCAGATTGAGCACCAGGCCCTGACCCTTACGATCCTCTGTCAGGAAGGCGATTTTTCTCTTGATAGCGTCCTTCGGCGTTCTGATATGTACCTTCTCGCCCTTGACGTAGATCTCGCCGCTGTCCAGCTTGTCAGCGCCGAACACCGCCCGCATGGTCTCCGTGCGGCCTGCGCCGACGAGGCCCGCAAAGCCGGTGATCTGGCCCGCATGGGCCTTAAAGCTGACATCGTGCAGGACGCCGGCCTCGTTGAGGCCCTTGGCCTCCAGCCACACCTCGCCCTTGGTGCCGAATTCCTTGGGATACAGGTTATCCAGAGTACGGCCCACCATGGCGTTGATGAGGGAGTCCTCCGCGAGGTTCACGGTATCCTCGGTGATGATGTGTTCGCCGTCACGCATGACGGTCACACGGTCGCAGAGCTCAAAGAGCTCTTCCAGTTTATGTGACACGAACAGGATGGCCACGCCCTTGGCCTTCAGGCCCCGGACGGTCTCCATCAACTGCTCGATCTCTTCCTTACCCAAAGAAGAAGTGGGCTCATCCATAATAATGAGCTTGGCATCCAGGGACACAGCCTTGGCGATCTCCACCATCTGCTGCTGACCCACGCCCAGCTTACCGCACTCCAGGTGGACGTTGATCTCCGGATGTCCCAGTGTTTTCAGCGCTTCTTCCGCCTCGGCGTGCATCCGGGGATAATCCAGCAGCAATCCCTTCTTAACGGCACGCCCCATAAAAACGTTATCCGTGACAGGCAGCTGCTTGACGATGTTCAGCTCCTGATACACACAGGCGATGCCTGCCTCGCGGGACTGAACAGGGTTTTTGAAAACGACCTTCTGGCCGTCCACAAAGATTTCCCCTTCTTCCGGAGTGTGAACGCCGGTGAGCACCTTGATCAAGGTGGATTTACCTGCGCCGTTTTCTCCGATCAGACCGTGGATCTCACCGGGTCTGATGCCGATAGACATGTCTTTTAACGCGACAACACCAGGAAAACGTTTGGTAATATGTTTCAGTTCGACGACATACTCGCTCATGGAATTACCTCGTTTCCGTTTTTCCTGATTTCCTAACCGCTCCCGCCGCAGCGGAAGCGCTCTCTCGATCCCGATTCCCGGGGTCATTTTCGTTGAAATGTGCTTGCTGTTTAATCGTTTTCTTCTGTGCGTATTGTAACCGGGATCAGACAGAGAATGGTTCCTGCCAGATCCCGGCGTGCCGAAAATCCTCCGTTCCGCCGTGGGAACCCATCAGGTTTCCGCTTGCAGGCACGCGCATGATCGGCTTTTCGGAATACAGCGGCAGAAAACCTGCCGCTGTATTCCGGCTTTTTCGCTTTTCAGCTATGGATAGCAGTCAGGCTGAATTAGCCCTTCATGGCCTCCAGGTTGTCCAGGTAAGCCTGGCCGTTCTCAGCGGTAACGACCTGAACGGGAGCGTTGATGACTTCGTCAACGGACTCGCCCTTGACAGCCTTCACGGCAGCCTCGACCACCTGATAGCCCATCTCATAGGGCTGCTGAGCGACGGTAGCCTTCACCAGCTCGCCGTCCAGAATCAGCTTCACGGCGGAAGCGTTGCCGTCGAAACCAACGATGGTGATGTCGGACACGCCGGCGGACTTGCAGGCGTTCATAGCGCCGATAGCGGTATCGTCATTGTGGCAGAGCACGATGTCGATCTGATCGGGATAAGCGCTCAACAGGTCTTCCATGGCCTTGGTAGCGCCGTCGGTCAGGTTGTTGCCGGACAGCTTGGCCAGAACTTCCACGCCAGCCTCGGTGCAGGCCTTCTCATAGCCTTCCATACGCATGTTGGAGGTGTTGTCGCCTTCCTGACCGTAGATGATAACGGCCTTGGCGTCGGTACCGGCCTGCTCGATGGCCCACTTGCCGCCCTCATAAGCAGCGTCCACGTTGGAGGTGCCCACGAAAGAGGTCTGGCCAGCGATGCCAACGTTGGTGTCAACAGCCAGCACGGGGATGCCAGCGTCGATGGCAGCCTGCAGAGCGCCCTGAGCGGCGCCAGCATCGTTGGGAGCGCAGACGATGGCGTCGCAGCCAGCGCCGATCTGCTGCTCGATCATGGAAACCTGACCCTCGATATCGCTCTCAGCGCCGGGGCCAACCACGACCACTTTAACACCCAGATCATCAGCGGCGGCCTTGCAGCCGGCCTCCACATAGCCCCAGTACTCAGAGGCCAGGGTCTTCAGGACAACAGCGACCTTGACATCGCCGGTAGTGGGGGTCTCGGTCTCGGCCTTGTTCTCGGTGTCGGCAGGGGCCTCGGTCTTCTTGCCGCCGCAGGCAGCCAGAGACAGAGTCATTACCAGTGCGAGAGACAGTGCAAACAACTTCTTCATTCTTCATTTGCTCCTTTTCATTTTTTTCAGGATGTTTCCGGCAAAAAGCCGAATTCCTGACAGTATTAATTTAGCACAAACATAGCAGACTTTCAATCTTAAACTTTGCTCAAAGTGTAAAACTGTTATCGTGCACAGGGAAAATCGTTTTCGTTTGGCACTTTTCACAGTTCATTTCAGAGCTCAGCCGCCGCAGGCATTAACCGTACTTATGAATATACCATCACGATTTATGGCTGGTTTCAGGCTGCAGCGCATCGTATGTCTGCCGCGGACATTCTTTGGTCAGTTTGCGCACACAGTATGTCTTGCCGTTGGTTTTCTCCGTTTTTTTGTCCGCTTTGTCAATAGGCACATCCCCGCTTTACCACTTATAATCAGGAATAGAGTGTCATACTATAAATGAGATGCATACCTGGTCCGATGGATACTTCGGGCAGAAAGGGATCTGATATGAACATTTTCTCTCTCTTTACCCTGTGCGGAGGGCTGGCCTTCTTCTTATACGGCATGACGGTCATGTCCAAAAGTCTGGAAAAAATGGCCGGCGGCAAGCTGGAGCGGCTGCTCAAGCGCATGACTTCCAACCCCATCAAAAGTCTGCTGCTGGGCGCCGGCATCACCATCGCCATCCAGTCCTCCTCCGCTATGACGGTCATGCTGGTGGGTCTGGTGAACTCCGGCGTCATGGAGATCGGACAGACCATCGGCATCATCATGGGTTCCAATATCGGCACCACCCTGACAGCGTGGCTGCTGTCCCTCACCGGCATCGAAAGCGAGAACTTCTTTGTCAACTTCCTCAAGCCCAAGAATTTCTCCCCCCTGCTGGCTTTGATCGGTATTCTGCTCATTATGGGCTCCAAGCGGCAGCGCCGCCGGGACGTGGGCCGGGTGATGATGGGCTTCTCCATTTTAATGTATGGCATGGAGCTGATGAGCGGTGCAGTGTCTCCTCTGGCAGATATGCCGGGCTTTACCCACTTCATGACTGCCTTCACCAATCCCTTCCTGGGTGTGCTGGTAGGCGCCGCCTTCACCGGCATCATCCAGTCCTCCGCCGCCTCCGTTGGCATTTTGCAGGCACTGGCCATGACCGGCTCCGTCACCTACGGCATCGCTATCCCCATCATCATGGGCCAGAACATCGGCACCTGCGTTACGGCTCTGATCTCCTCTATCGGCGTCAGCCGCAATGCCAAGCGGGTGTCCGTCATCCACATCTCCTTCAACCTCATCGGCACCGCTCTGGGTCTGCTGGCCCTGTTTGGCGGTGAGATGTTCCTGAATCTGCCCTTCCTGACAGAGCCCATCGGCGCTGTCGGCATCGCATTCTGCCACACGATTTTCAACGTCTGCACCACCCTTGTGCTGCTGCCCTTCAGCCGGCAGCTGGAGCGCCTTGCCAACAAGGTGATCTCCACGGAGGACAAGCCCTCTGACTTTGCCTTCCTGGACCCCCGGCTGATGCGGACCCCCGGCGTGGCTGTCAGCGAATGCGCCGTCATGACCAACCGCATGGGCACTCTGGCGCTGGAAAGCATGCAGCTGGCTCTGGCCCAGTTCATTCAGTATGACGGCAACCGGGAGGAGCAGATCCTGGCCAACGAGGACAAGCTGGACACCTACGAGGACCGTCTGGGCGGCTACCTGGTCCAGATCTCCCAGCACGGCACCTCCTCCGCCGATATGCGCACCGTCTCCCGCCTGCTTCACGCCATCGGGGACTTTGAGCGCATCGGTGACCACGCTCTGAACCTGCAGGAATCCGCCAAGGAGCTTCATGAAAAGCAGCTGACCTTCTCCACCATTGCCCGGGAAGAGGTGGATGTGCTGACCTCCCTGCTGGAGGATCTGCTGAACAGCGCCCTGCGCAGCTTCCAGTCGGACGATCCCCAGATGGCTCGGCAGGTGGAACCTCTGGAGGAGACTATGGACCTCCTTACGGAGGAGATCCGCAGCCGTCACATCCGGCGGCTCCAAAGCGGCCAGTGCACCATCCAACTCGGTTTCATCCTCAACGATCTGCTGAACAATGCCGAGCGTGTGGGCGATCATTGCTCCAACATCGCTGTCAGCGTCATTGAGGAGCAGGAAAAACAGGCCGCCTCCCACGCCTATCTCCACAGTCTGAAGAAGAATGACGAGTTCTCCTTCCAGCTTCAGCAGAATCTGAGCCGGTACGTCCTGCCTGCGGAAACCGCAGAGGACCAGCCTGCCGAATAAGAAACCTTGCCAGCGTTCCCTTACGGGAGCGCTGGCTTTTTGCGTTTCCGGCCGCATATTCGGTTGAGGATGGCCCGTTCTGTCCGGGAAATCGAAAAATCAGCAGTCTCAGCCGCCGAAACAGTCCCTTTCTGTATAAATATGTGCTTTACCTTCCGGTGTTTTTCTGCTATACTGTATGTTTGTTAATGTGGAACATTGTTTGTTCCGCCTGATTTGAGAATGGGGGTGTCCGAATGAAGTATCAGAAATGGCATATCGGTACGGCATCAGAACAGGACACTGCCCTTTTGAAGGAAGCCGGCTACCCCAGTCTGCTGGCCACCGTGCTGGCCGCCCGGGGCATCACCACTGCCGAAGCTGCTGCCGAGGCGTTGGAGCGCGAAAGCTCCCTGACCATCTCCCCCATGCTGATGCGGGATATGGATAAGGCTGTGGCCCGGATCCAGAAGGCGCTGGCCAACGATGAGACCATCGCTGTTTTCGGCGATTACGATGTGGACGGCATCACCTCCACGGTGCTGCTTCTGGACTATCTGAAAAACTGCGGTGCCAAGTGCCTGCGCTATATTCCCCGGCGGATCGAGGACGGCTACGGCCTTTCCAAAGACGCCATCCAGGGCCTGCGGGACAAGGGCGTCACCCTGATGATCACCGTGGACTGCGGGATCACCGGCAACGAGGAGATCGACTTTGCCGCATCCATCGGCATGGACGTGGTGGTGACGGATCACCATGAATGTAAGGAAAACCTCCCCAGGGCCGTAGCGGTAGTGGACCCCCACCGTCCGGATGACACCTATCCCTTCAAATATCTGGCTGGCGTGGGCGTGGCGCTGAAGCTGGTGCTGGCTCTGGGCGGACCGGACCGGGAAAACGCCCTGTTCGCCCGGTACTGCACCCTGGCCGCCATCGGCACCATTGCCGACGTCATGCGGATGGAGGGCGAAAACCGCACCATTGTCTCCTGCGGCCTTGCCGCCCTGAACCACACGGATTTTGTGGGCATCCATGCCCTTTTGAAAGAGGCGGGGCTGCTGGGCAAGCCCATCACCTCCATCCAGATCGGCTTCGTTCTCTCCCCCCGGATCAACGCCGCCGGGCGCATGGGGGCTGCGGATCTGGCCGCGGACCTTTTGCAGGAGACCGATCCCGCCAAAGCGGAGGAGCTGGCCAAGCAGCTATGCGACCTGAACCGGGAGCGGCAGGCGGTGGAGCAGTCCATCTGCGCCGACGCCATCGCCCAGATCGAGCGGCTGCGGCCGGAGGAACGGAACGCGCTGGTGCTTTCCAGCGAGGAATGGCATCAGGGCGTGGTGGGCATCGTAGCCTCCCGTCTCAGTGAAAAATACGCCGCCCCCAGCTTCATGATCCATCTGAAGGACGGCTCCGGCAAGGGCTCCTGCCGCTCCTACGGCGGGTTCAACCTGTTTTCCGCGCTGGAATCCTGCTCTGACCTGCTGGACGGCTTCGGCGGTCACGAGCTGGCAGCCGGTTTTACCATCCCGGAGGAAAACATTGATACCTTCCGCCAGCGGATGAACCGCTTCGTAAAGGCCGCCTCCGGCGGTGAGCGGGCGGTGAGCTGTCTGGAGGTAGACGCCGCCATTTCCAACCCGGCGGATATGACGCTGGAGCAGGTGGACCATCTGGCCCAGTTGGAGCCTTACGGCTCCGGGAATCCCCGCCCGGTGTTCGCCCTGCTGGGCGCCACGGTGGACAGCGTTCAGGCCGTGGGCCAGGGCAAGCACCTGAAACTGCGGCTCAGCAAGGGCCCCAGCCGGTTTGACGCCATTTTCTTCTCCATGCCGGAGGCCGCCGCTCAGTTGGAGCCCGGCTGCCGGGTGGATGCAGCCTTCTATTTGCAGGCCAATACCTTCCGGGGCACCACCACCCTGCAATTGCAGCTGGTGGACCTGCGCCCCTCTTTGACTCCCAGCCGCCATGAGGCGGAATCCTTGGACCTGCTGCACCGCCTGACGGGGGAGCAGCCCCTCACGGCCCAGGAGACCGCCCGGCTCATGATCTCCCGGGACCAGTTTGCCGCCTTCTGGCGGATTCTGGACCGGCACCTGAAGCAGGGCAAGCTGGAAACAGATCTGCTGCCCTATCTCCGTTCTCTGGCGGCGCAGGTAGGCGGCTGCGACAGTTTTCTCCGGGCTGCGCTGGCCCTGACGGTCTTTCAGGAGCGGGGACTCATCTCCCTGTCCCGGCAGGAGGACCGGGTTACGCTATGTCTCAATCCCATTCAGGGAAAGGTGGATCTTTACGCCTCTCCCTGCCTGCGCCGCCTCCGGGGCGGTGCGGAGGTTAAACGAGGTGATTCGCAGTGACGATTGACGAACAGTTTGAGAAATTGGAGAACACCGTCCGGGAATACAATCCCGGCGCGGATTTCAAGCGCATCCGGGAATCCTATGAATTCGCCAAGCAGCATCACGGCGAGCAGCGCCGCAAAAGCGGTGAGCTTTATATCACCCACCCCTTAGCCGTGGCGCAGATCGTGGCGGAGGAACTGCACCTGGACTCCGAGTCCATCGAGGCGGCCCTGCTTCACGATGTCATTGAGGATACGGACGCCACGTATGATGACGTGGCCAAGCTCACCTCCCCCACGGTGGCGGATCTGGTGGAGGGCGTCAGCAAGCTGACCCGGATCCAGTACGCCACCAAGGAAGACGAGCAAATGGAGAACCTCCGGAAAATGCTCATCGCCATGAGTAAGGACATCCGGGTCATCCTCATCAAGATTTCCGACCGGCTCCACAATATGCGGACCATGGAGTATCAGACTCCCGCCAAGCAGAAGCAGAAATCTCTGGAGACCATGGAGATCTACGCCCCCATCGCACACCGGCTGGGTATGCAGCGGATGAAGTGGGAGCTGGAGGATCTCTCCTTAAAATATCTGGACCCCATCGGCTACGATGAGATCGTCTCCAAGCTGGACGCCAAGCGCCCGGAGTATGACGCTCTCATGAGCCGCACCCAGGCTCAGATCGATCAGCGGCTCAATGAAATGGGCATCAAGCACATTGTCTACGGCCGCATGAAGCACCCTTATTCCATCTACCGGAAAATGTTCAGCCAGAACAAATCTCTGGATGAGATTTTCGACCTCTTTGCGTTCCGGGTGGTGGTGGACACCGTCAGCGACTGCTACAACGTGCTGGGCGTGATCCATGACCTCTACAAGCCCATTCTGGGACGCTTCAAGGACTATATCGGCACCCCCAAGCCCAACGGCTACCAGAGCCTTCACACCACCGTCATGGGCAATGAGGGCATCCCCTTTGAGGTGCAGATCCGCACCACGGAGATGCACGAGATCGCCGAGTACGGCGTGGCCGCCCACTGGAAGTATAAGCAGAACGGTCAGGGTGCCGGCACCGAGGGCAAGTACGAGTGGGTACGCCGTCTGCTGGAAAATCAGGAGGGTGCCGATGCTGAGGAGTTTATCCACTCCCTGAAGGTGGATATGTTCTCCGACGAGGTGTTCGTGTTCACCCCCAACGGCGACGTGCAGAACCTCCCCGCCGGAGCCACCCCCATCGACTTCGCCTACGCCATCCATTCCGCCGTGGGCAACCGCATGATCGGCGCCAAGGTGAATAACCGCATCGTCACGCTGGACCATGTGCTGAAAAACGGCGACATCGTGGAGATTTTGACCTCCAAAAACGCCAAGGGCCCCAGCCGGGACTGGATGAAGATCGCCAAGAGCAACGAGGCCCGCTCCAAGATCCGCCAGTGGTTCAAAAAGGAAAAGCGGGACGAGAACATCGCCAACGGCCGCTCCGCCTTCGACGCGGAGCTGCGTCACTGCGGCATCGCCATGAAAGACGTACTGGACCCGGAATTCCTGCCGGTGCTGCTGAAAAAGGTAGCTTATCCCACGCTGGACGATCTCTACGCTGCCATCGGCTATGGCGGCTTCACCGCTCAGAAGGCGGTGAGCCGGATCCAGGGCGAGTTGCAGCGCCGCCAGCAGCAGCGGCAGCAGGAGCAGATGCTGGCAGAGGCTGTGGCGGAGCCCAAGGAGGACCCCAAGCCTGCGGACACTCCCAAGCAGCCCAAGGCCGTCAAGAGCGAGCAGGGCATTATCGTGGAAGGTCTGGACAACTGTTTGGTGAAGTTCTCCAAATGCTGCACCCCCGTCCCCGGAGACGACATCGTGGGCTTCATCACCCGTGGCTACGGCGTGTCCGTCCATCGGGCGGACTGTCCCAACGCCTCGGAGGAAAAGCGGAAGGAGCAGCCCGACCGCTGGATCCATGTCTCCTGGGGCACCGATACCAATGACAGCTATCCCACCACCATCGAGGCGGTCTGCAAGGACCGGCTGAACCTGCTGCTGGACATCTCCTCCGCCCTCTCCACCACCAAAACCTTTGTGCTGGGTCTGAACACCCGCAGCACGGAGGACGGCTTCGCCATCATCCGCATCGAGATCCAGATCAAGGATGGCGCGCAGTTGTCCACCCTCATGAACAAGCTCCATCAGATCTCCGGCGTTCTGCAGGTCAACCGGCCTGTGGGCTGATCTTTCGCGGCATTGGAAACGGGTTTTCTCCGCTGCCGCAAAGAACCGCTCTTGATAAAATGCAAAACACACGGATCTGCCCGATTTGCGGGCAAGGCCCATTACGAAGCATACCCTTTCGGGTATTAAATAAGGAGTTGCTACCATGCGTGCTGTTGTTACACGAGTCAAAAACGCCTCTGTTGTCATCAATGAACAGGTCAACGGTCAGATAGGCACCGGTTTTCTGGTGCTGCTGGGCGTAGGCCCCAACGATACGGAGGTCACCGCCGACAAGCTGGCGGACAAGATCTGCAATCTGCGGGTCTTTGAGGATGAAAACGAAAAGATGAACCTGAATCTGGAGCAGGTGGGCGGCAGCCTGCTGGTGGTGTCCCAGTTCACCCTGTACGCCGATACCTCCTCCCGCCGCCCCGGCTTCTCCGGCGCGGCCAAGCCCGATCTGGCCATCCCCCTCTATGAGCGGTTCATGGTCCACTGCCGGGAGCGGGGCTTCGACGTGCAGCACGGCGAATTCGGCGCCGATATGCAGGTCTATTCCCAGAACGACGGTCCGGTCACCATCCTGTTCGACACGGAAGAGTAAACTGATTTCAACGAGGTGTGTCTTATGAAGATCCAAGCCTTGCAGGTGGGGTCCATCGGTACCAACTGCTACATTCTCTGCGATGAAGCGGCTAAGGTCTGCGCCGTGATCGATCCCGGTGCGGAGCCGGAGCTGATCCTCTCCGCCGCCGAAAAGCTGGACTGCACCGTGGATAAGATCCTGCTGACCCACGGCCACTATGACCACACCGGTGCGGTGGCGGCTTTGATGGAAACGCTGCCGCCGACGGCGGTCTATATCCATCAGGCGGATTTTGACAGTCCGCAGACCCAGCTGTTCCCTCTGAAAAGTGAACTGGCCCGGATCCCCTTCGGCGGCGTGAATTTCTACGGCGAGGGAGACCGCATCACGGTGGGCACGCTGGAACTTCAGGTGCTTCACACCCCCGGCCACTCCGAGGGCAGCGTCACGCTGCTGTGCGGAGATACCCTGTTCTGCGGGGACACCCTGTTTGCCGGTTCTTGCGGCCGGACAGACTTTCCCGGTGGCAGCATGAAGCAGATGATGGCCTCTCTGGCCCGGCTGGCCGCCCTTCCCGGGGACTACCGGGTCCTGCCGGGACACATGGAGCCCAGCACTCTGGACCGGGAGCGGCGCTTCAACCCCTATATGCAGATGGCACTGCGGGAGCAAGGCTGATATGAAGCTGGAATTTTTAGGTCATGACGAGCGCTATATCGTCGAACAGAGCCTGATGACCCTCTTTCCGCTGGAAAAACCGACCTATGACGCGGTACAGCCGGAAGATGAGGCGTGGTGCCGCCTTGCCGCCGAGGAAACGGCGGCGGACTGTCAGGTCACAGCGGAGCTGCACTATCACGGATACACCGCCGCCGGGACCTTTGCATCCCCCCTCACCGGCACGGACTTTGAAAAAGAAGGCCAGCGGCGCTACGCCGTGGCGGCCTGCTTCTATCTGGCATTTCTGGATCTGTATCCCAAGCTGCCGGAAGCGCTCCGCGCCGCGGAAAAGCTGACGCTGCCCCCCTGGGGGATGCTCACCGGCGTCCGGCCCGACAAGCCCATCACACGAGCGTTGATGGAGGGCAAGACCCCGGAGGAAGCCAAGCGGGAACTGAAGGCGCGCTATTTCGTCCCTGAGGACCGGGCGGCGCTGGCTTTGGAGACTGGTGCCGTGGGCTATCAGGCGTTGAAGCGGCTGGAAAAGCGGGATATCGACCTGTATGTGGGTATTCCTTTCTGTCCCACCCGTTGCGCCTACTGTTCCTTTGTCAGTCAGAGCGTGGAGCGAAGTTTTTCTCTGGTGGAACCCTATGTAAAGGCCCTGATCGCGGAGATCCGCTCCGGCGGGGATATGGTGCGCAGCAATCGTCTGCGCCCCCGCGCCTTTTACATGGGCGGCGGCACCCCCGGCATCCTGACGCCGGATCAGATGGATGCCATCCTGACGGCTCTGGAAGAATCCTTCGACCTCTCCGCCTGTCCGGAGATCACGGTAGAGATCGGCCGTCCGGATACCATCACCGCCGAAAAACTGGCCGTTCTGAAAAGTCACGGCGTCACACGGGTCTGCGTGAATCCTCAGACCATGGAGGATCACGTCCTCGCCGCCATCGGCCGCCGCCACGCCTCTGCGGATACGGTGCGGGCCATGGAGCTGGTGCGGGCCTATCGGTTTCCCCACGTCAACATGGACCTCATCGCGGGACTGCCGGCGGATACGCCGGAGGGCTTCCGCCGTTCTCTGGACAAATGTCTGGAACTGGGGGCCGATGACATCACCATCCACACGCTGGCGCTGAAAAAAGGCAGCCGCATTCTCATGGAGGGTCTCTCCATTCCCGATGGCGCCGCCGTGCAGGCCATGCTGGACTATGCCGCCCCTACCCTGCGGGCCGCAGGCTTCGTCCCCTACTACCTCTACCGGCAGAAGTATATGTCCGGCAGCTTTGAAAACGTGGGTTGGAGCCGCCCCGGCGGGGAGTGCTGGTACAACGTGGACATCATGTCGGAGCTGTGCTCCATTCTGTCCTTCGGTGCGGGCGGTTCCACTAAAATGGTGGAGCCCGGCACCAACCACATCGAGCGGGTCTTTAACCTGAAGTATCCCAAGGAATACACGGAGCGGCCGGAGAAAATCCAGCAAAACCAGGCTGCTTTCGCGGAGTTTTATCAAAAATACGTTCCCGAAACTTAAACGGGCGGCCACGGCCGTAAGGAGGGTCATTCATGGAACATAGCTGTGAAGCGTATTGGACCAAGGCGGAAGGACTGGCGCGGGACGCCATCTGCACCATGGGTTTGGGGGCCAAACGGCTGACGGACGCCGCCAAGCGGCAGTTAGAGATCGCGGATCTCCGCGCCGGCGTCAACGTCGGTCTCCGGGAACTGGGCGAGCTGCTGTATGCCACCCACACCGGCACTCCTACGGATTCCGAGCTGCTGCTGGAAAAAATGCGGGAGATCGATGAGCTCAAGGCCCGGCTCCGGGAGTTGGAGGGAGAACCCATCATCCATCTGATCTGCCCCCGCTGCGGACATGAGGTCCAGCCGGAGGACGTATACTGCCGGGACTGCGGCGAAAAGCTGTAATGACGGGTATGTTCCGCTCCTGCGGCGCATACCTAACCAATAGCGGCGGTACGCCGCCGAAAGACTGTCGATAAAGCGATAAATTCTCCGCAACGGTAAGGTAGGGCAGCCGTTAGCGGCTCCGCCGCTTTACGGATGCCGCATACC
>OMGW01000341.1_pt1 | contig 17833 bp, 21 predicted proteins | sample 1646131 | NCBI WGS metagenome assembly OMGW01 (sample SAMN05578588, study PRJEB25193) | human gut metagenome | biome: Human Microbiome; feature: human-associated habitat; material: feces | host: Homo sapiens | place: USA:Birmingham
GAAGATTGAGAGGAGCTTAAGCAGAGCAAAATGCTCACCATTCAAGCGATTTATGATTGAAATGCGTATTTACGGCATCGTGCCCGGCGAGGGGCCGCAGGTGTGCAACATCGCACCGAACCTCATAGCAGAGATTCTGGACGGCTGCATCCCGCAGAGCTCCTCGGAGTTCCGTGACGTGTACGCAGCGTGGATGGATCGGTACGCACCGGGGGCCATGCCGCCTGAGGAGTGGACGCCGGACCGCGTACCGCCGGAGTGGGCCGAGCGGTTCGAGCCGGAGGGCAAGCTGTACTTCTCCAGAGACTCCGCTCTGATTGCCATGTGGCACAGGGACGGAATCCGGGTCATGCCGAATGTATGGGGGCCGGGAACGTGGATGATGGAAGCGGTTTGGCAGCCGCCGCAGGATCAATAAAATAAGAGCCCGAAGCCCCGGCTCCGGGAAATACGAGATCTCCCTGAGAGTTGTCCGGTCTGGGAGAGAGGAGGATTCCTATGGAAAATATTGTCGGATATATCTGCAGCACCCCCTGGGGCACCGTCTCACGTACCACCCCCAGCCTTGGCTGGACGCCCGTTCTGCCTGCCATCCCTGACGGGTGGCAGGACGCCGGCACCGGCGCAGCCCCCACCGGATTCCGCATCATCGTGCGGCCCGGCACGCGTTTTCCCACCCTCTTTCCCAAGATGCCGCGTGCGGAGCTGGCGGCCGTCCACGCCCCAGACACGGAGCCCGGACGCTGGAGCCTCTGCTGGGACCACGCCAGCCAGAGCTGGGAGATGCGGCGGGGAGTCACCGCTGCGGCTGCGTTCATCCGGAGCTGCTCTACCCCCGGCCTGGCCTGGGAAGCGCTCGCAGACTACTGCCTGGAGCATTCGGACGAGCTGGACGAGCTGGCACACACCAGCACGGCCTGGGCAGGATACCCGAGCGACTGGGCGGCGGCATCAGACGAGCTGATGGACGAGCTGCTGGGGGTGTTGCTATGAGTGCGCTTGCAGACCGGCATCTGGGGGAGGCGTTCGTCCGGCTCCGCCTCCGGCTGGGGCAGCTGCCGCCAGAATATCTGCGGCTGCCTGCCCTCATCCACGAGGGACTCACGCAACAGATGCCGGACTATGCGGCTGCAGTGTGGCGGCTGGAGGGACTGCTGGGACGAGAACTCAGCGGGGCATTGGATGAGGCGGCCTGCGTGGCGGCATACGCCGCGCTGGGGCTGCCGGGAAAAGTGGAAAAAGCCAAGGGTGCACCATAAAATCTTTCCGGTGAAGGCATTGAGGCGGACCCCAACCAAGGAGATCCGCCTCAATGCGTTTTCGTATTTGCTTTTAGAAGAAATTAGACGAGTGAATCGTCCAGCAGGAAGTCGATGACGCCGATATTGAGAATGCCGCTCTCATCATACCAACGCTTGCGGATATCGTGACGCACGATGATCTTCGGGAAAGAATCGCCGGTCAGCGCGAAGGGTTTATTTTCAGTGATGGCCTTTTCCTCTGTTCCCAATGCGTAGGCGGATTGAATGTAGGTCTTTTTCCCGCCGGAGGCTACAATGAAGTCAATTTCCCGCGCGACCGGAGTGGTCCTTCCTTTGGCATTTTTCTCATTGCCATAGACGATGCCAATGTCAACGGAGCATTCACGGATCATCAGCTCATTGAAAATGATGTTCTCCATGATATGCGTCATTTCCTGCTGACGGAAGCCGATACGGGCGTTTCTCAGCCCAATGTCCTCACAGTAGTATTTATTGGGATAGTCAAAATAGCTCTTGCCCTTCACGTCCCAGCGTTTGCACTCGGTGAAGAGGATGGAGTCCGACAAATGATCCATATAGGTTTTCACGGTGTTCAGGGCAACGACATTCTCCCCGCTGCGCTTCTGCACGGTGTTGATGGCGGCTGCAACTTTTGTCGGATTGGTCAGAGAGCCGATGGACGAACACAGCAGATCAAGAATAGCGGACAGCACATCCTCCCGCTTGATCTTCTTCCGCTCTACAATGTCCTTCAGATAGACCTCGGAAAACAACGATTTCAGATAGGCCATTTTAGCGGCATCGTTGGGGCGGGAGAGGATCAGCGGCATACCGCCGTAGAATGCGTAGTTGTCAAAGGCGTCCTGCTTATCGCCGCCGACAGCCGAGTAGTATTCGGCAAAGGAAAGCGGATGCACACGGATCTTATCGCTGCGCCCCCGGAACTCCGTCAGGATGTCCGAGGACAGCATTTTGGAGTTGCTGCCGGTCACATAAATGTCCAAGTTGGACAAGGATTTCAAATCGTTGAGGGCGTCGTAGAAGGTGATCTTCTTCCCGTCCGGATTGTATGGATTCGGAACTTCATCGGACATCTGAATTTCGTCTACAAAGAGATAATATTGGCCTGCGCTGTGTTCCACGATTTCCCGGACATGAGCCGCAAGCTCCAACGGATTGCGATAGCGAATATCACGGGTCAAGTCCAGTTCAAAGGACAGAATATGGTCCTCGGCCACCCCTTCGCCGAGAAGGTAATTCTTGAACAATGTGTGCAGCAGATATGATTTACCGCAGCGGCGAATACCTGTGATGACCTTCACTTGACCATCCCACATAAAGGAGATGAGCTTGCTCAAATAGCGTTCCCGTTTGATCTCCATGATACATCCTCCGTTGAAAACTTACCTGTATTATCTTACTACTTTTCAATGGACATTGTACATCATTTTGGAAGAAAATCAAGAAGCCCATTGAAATGTTCCTGGATTTATCCGATAACATTTCAACGAATAAGCGCCTATCTCAAAAGATGCTTTGTGCTGCAAGACTCGCATCGATTTTCGCGGTAGTAGTTAGTTCCCAAAACTTTTGGGGCTATAGAGGATAACGGATTTGCGGTGGCATCATGCTGGTACACATGATGTGCTGCTTTTATTTTTCCGCATGCTTCTGAAGCCCTAATTTGCAAATGGTGCATAGATGTGCTATTGGCCGTTACCTGTCGTTTTCAAGATACTTCGATGAAAGACAAGTAATATTTAGGAGTATTGTTTAGGGAACCTTTTTGCCAAATTCCGATTCAAAAGTTCCCTAATATATTTTAAAACGTCTTCCAACACTTCTCCCGCATGAAAGTCATGATGCTTCCGTCATCCCGCCCCTCATAATAACTCACCAGCAGGCGCTTGAACTCCGGCACATGGCTCTCTGGGATCACCAACAGACCGCCGCCCTTGGAGATCAGATAGTGGTTGGCGAAGATCACGGCGGCGCGCTTGTTACCGTCGTTGAAAATCTGCGTTTTCATGCAGTAAAGGCAAAGGCGGATGGCTACCTCCACAGGCTCTGCGGTGGATTGCAGAATGTCCTCCAAATGTTCCTTGACCAACTGCTCAATGGGCAGGGGTGGGACATAGCTGGTGCCGCCAATGGTCACAGGAATGCCCCGGATACGACCGCCATTGGTGTAAAATCCCTCGTTGACCAGCTGAGCGATGTGGCAGAGAATGGAGTAGTCTGTGGGATAGGACACCACATCCTTGTCCATAACGAACTCCCACGCGTGCTTGAGATTCAAGATCTTCTGCACATCTGTTGCCGTCATGCCATTGACTTGACCGTTTTCGATAATGTCCTCCGTTTGCGGGAAGGTAGTCGCCACGCCTTCCAGAACAGCCTGATCGTAGATATTTGCCTTCATATTGGCGCGGGCGAAGTCAATATTCAGTATGACCCGGTCAGACAGCTCTGATTCCGTGTAGCCCCGCTGAGCCAACTGCTTCTCGATCCGCCGGATCTGCTTTTTCAGTTCTCTGGCTTCTCTGGCATTTCGCAGCAGCGTCTGGTAGAGGGTATCGGAATAGACATCCACATACTCGGACGTCAGCCGGCTGGCGATTCGTTTGCGGATATAGAGATATTGCTTGCCGCCTTGCTCCTTGATCTCTGGGGAACCATCATAGGGCAGCAGGTTCAGCCGTGCCTGATAGTCCGCCTTTTGCTGCAATAACTCTCGGATCTCGGGATAGTTGTTTCCCACGGGTGTGTCCTCCTTATAGGGAACTTTTATGGAGTTGATTTTATCAATTTGTTCCCTAAAAATCAAGTACATTCTGTCGAGAGGCCAAAACCGTCATACTCCGTGCGAAAGCTAACGGTCAAACATTACGTTTGCAATAAATAAAGTGTGGTCGTCAGATAACGTGTCATATATACCACTCTTGCAATCAAATCTGTGTGTAGAAAAACGTGCCGCATACCAATATGTGTTGCACATGGTATAAGCTTAACATTTACAGTGGATTATAAGGATGATTGATGAGATATCCGACCGGTGCGGGCCGCGCTGGAGCGACTGCTGTGGATCTGCCGGACACTCCACAGGGAGGAGCGCGCCGGATGAGATGGCTGCATATGAGCTCCATCATCCTGGGGATATTATGTATCGGGATCATGGGATCGGTTAAGTATCTGGGTTTCCCGCCGTAATGGTGGGAGGCCCGGACTTTTTTGCTTTCGAGCCGATTCTTCAGAACTGAGTGATAGAGGGAATTTTACGGTCAGTTCTGAATCATCGCTCAGAACTGACCGCAGGGCTCATCCGCAAAAGCAGACGAAGACACACAGAGGGAACAAACCCCCAGCAGCCAGCAGAAGCGCCTACAACGGGCCGTTTTATAGGGAAGGGCATAGGGCGTTTGAGCGGCGATAGCGGCGGCTGGCGTTTATGGAAAGATCGGCGGCATGGCTTCACGCTCAGAACTGAGCATACATCATATAATAGCTCTGCTGCTGCGTTCAGTTCTGAAAAGGCTGCCAGACTGCGCAGGTGTGCAGAAACTCAACAGTTTTTGCATCATTGACGACGCCAAGCAGCGGGAGAAGATAACGGAGGAGTTGTGCTTGGCCGTCAAGAATAAAGTTAAAACAGCCGCAGGAACTCATGGCTGCCGTGGCACAGAGATACCAGTCATTTGAGATACCTATTTTTCTGAAGCTGTATGAACAGTCGTCGATTTACTTTTTCGCAGCGGTCACAACGACTTCTAGCAGGATGCCAGGGACAGCCATACCAGTGACAATACAAGCACGAGCAGGCCGCTTGTCTTCGGGAAACCACGCATCCCACTCGGCGTTCATGCCCTCAAAGTTCGCCGCATCGCTCAGATATAGTGTTACAAAGAGAATATGCTCCTTATCAGAGTCATTTTCTGCCAGCAGACGATCAATCTCCGCAAAGATGGCCTTGCTCTGGGAGCGGATCTCATGGGTGTTCACATTGACCTGCCCGCTGAGGTAAAGAATGCCGTTATAATCGATGACTTCGCTATAGTGGGCGCCATTGCCGATTCGCTTCAGATCCATGAAAAAAGCCTCCTGTTAAAAATTAGAGCCATTCCATCCCCAATGGGTAATGGGTTCATAGATGACATAAATACGGTCGGGGTTTGTTTGCAAAAGTGTGCCGACACACTGGCAGATTTCTGTGGTCAGCATATCGTATTGCTCTGCCATTAGTTCCCCGAAGGTTTTGAGGGTAATTACGGCTGCGGGGGCGTCAGCACTACCGGCAAAGCTCAGGCAGACCTCATCATGGAGCTGTACCATTAGCCAGCGTTCGCTTTTGCCGGGAACCAGTTCGATGATGCGCCCCATCTCTTGCTGGAGCTGTTTTTTGGAAGCATCGGTGAGCTTCTGTGTGGTGGCGATATCAAAATACGGCATATCTGATTTCCTCCCAATCAAGTTTTAATGGTCTCCAGTATCTGCATAATATAACAAGCGTTTCAAAATGTAAATAGTAAATTTCAAAATATTTAAAAATAAAACAGCTCCGGGCAAGCCGGAGCTGTTTTTTCATAAATAGCTTACTCAGTGGGATGTATAGCCCAGCATGGTGGACAAACGCTGTGAGGAAGAAACCAGCATAGTGCTGAGCCGCTGCTCATCCTCAGGCGTCATAGACCGCCCAGAGAGGCTGATAGCGCCAAGGGCGGTTCCGTTGTAACCCATGAGAGGTACGCCAATGCAGAATAAGCCGGGTTCATTTTCCTCCAGATCCAAGGCATAGCCGCGTGTACGGGTTTTGGCAATGTCCTGAAGGAGAGCGTCAGGAGTGGTGATGGTGTTGGGCGTCAGGGCTCGGATCGTCATTTTATCGAACTTTTGCAGGATCTCATCATTGGGTAAAAGACTCAATAGGGCCTTTCCGGCACTGGTGGAATACAGGCCGGAACGCTCACCCACCCGTGTGTATACGGAAAAGCCAGTGTTATTGATGTCAATGCTTTCCAAACAGAGCAGTTCATTATGATCTTCTACAGAGAACTGGGCAATCACTCCCAGTTCTGTGGAGAGCTCCCGCAGAACACTTTTGACAAGGGACATATAGTTCAGGCTGCGAACGGCGTGGACGCCGATCTCAAAGGCTTTCAGAGAGAGGGAAAAGCTCCCGGTTTTTTCATCCCGAAGGAGATAGCCGTTATTGCAGAGGGCCTGAACAATGCGAAAGAGGGCAGGTTTATTGATATTGAGTGCCTTGTGCAGCTCCGCAAGGCTCATGGCACCTGTGTGGGCAATCGTCTCCAACACCAGAAAGGCACGGTCAATCGCTTGAAAAGAATTTTCAGCAACAGGCATGGCAGTCAGTTCCTTTCACAATGGTTCATATTTTGAAATAATCATATCAAAAGTGAAATAAAAAGTCAACCGATATTATAAGGAGTGCTGAAGTAGTTGCTGAAATGTATCAGTACATAGCGCGATTTTAATGCTTTCATACGTAAAACGTTTCACTATATAATTATATCGTTTCAAAATAAGAAATATGCACAGAAAAAAATGAAATTGATATGCACTATGTAGAAATTGAAAGCAAAGTATTGACAAAGGGAGGAAAATATGGCATTTTGTAGTTGCCGTTTCAAAATACGGACAACGAATTTCAAAAAGACACGGTTTAAATGGAGGAGAAGGATATGGCAAAAGCAAAAGCAAACACAGAGCTCTGCAAGGGGTGCAGACTGTGTGTGGGCGTTTGCCCCCGAAAAGCGATTGTTCCGCTGACAACCGTCAATAAGAAGGGCTATGAAATTATTCGTGTGGACGAGGATTTGTGCATTGGCTGCGGCATGTGCTATAAGATGTGCCCAGACTATGTGTTTACCGTTGAGTAAAAGGAGGAAACAGACGTGCGTGAAGATTATGTGCTGGTAAAGGGCAACGAGGCCATTGCTGAGGCTGCCCTTCGTGCGGGATGCCGCTTCTATGCTGGCTATCCCATCACTCCTCAGAGCGAGATTCTGGAGTATATGGCTGACCACATGGAGGAGCGCGGCGGCGTATTCATCCAGGGCGAAAACGAGATTGCCAGTATGAGTATGCTGTACGGTGCGGCCGCCTGCGGTGCTCGCTGCATGTCCAGTTCCTCCGGTCCGGGCTTTGATCTGAAGCAGGAGGAGATCTCCTATCTCTCCGCCGCCAATCTGCCTGCCGTTCTGGTGAACGCCATGCGTTATGGTCTGGGCGACGGCGAGATCACCGCTGGCCAGGACAGCTACTGGGTTTCTACCCGAGGCGGCGGCCACGGCGATAAGCGGTTGTTGGTGCTGGCTCCCGCCTCCGTGCAGGAATGTGCCGACCTGACCTATCTGGCCTTCGATTTGGCGGAAAAGTATCGCAACGTTGTGGAGATTCTCAGCGACGGCGCTATCTGCCAGATGATCGAGAAGTGCTACATGCCTGAGGCAAAGGAACACGATATCGACAAGTTCGATTGGGCGTTGACCGGCAAGCCACGGGGCGTGAAGAAGAACAACGCCTATAACGTCAGCTGGTATCAGGGCTATGAAACCTACAACCCCGAGATGCGCGAGAAGTTCAAGACCATGTTTGAGAATGAGCAGCGCTGGGAGGAGTTCATGGTGGAGGACGCCGAGCTGGTTCTGGTGGCCTACGGCATTTCCTCCCGCGTGTGCCGCTCCGCCGTGCGGCAGGCCCGAAAAGAGGGGATGAAACTGGGACTGCTGCGGCCCATCACCGTGTGGCCCTTTCCCAGAAAAGCGTTTGAGAAGATGCCGGCCGGCGTCAAGGGCTATGTCAGCGTAGAGATGAGCCTGACTGCTCAAATGGGGCAGGACATTATCCTGGCCAGCCGGAATGACCGCCCGGTATACGGCCATCTCACAGCAAAAGAACTGCCCACCGTTGAGGGGATCATTGAATATTGCAGTAAGGTCATGGCGGGCGATGCCGATCCTGTGGAGGTGTACTGAGATGGCTACTTTTAAGAAACCCGAATCCATTATCGCAACGGCAGGCTGGTGTCCTGGCTGCGGCCACGGCATTGTGCAGCGCCTGATCGCTGAGAGCATTGAAGAGCTGGGCCTGCAGGACGGTGTGCTTGCTTCTGTGGATATTGCCTGCGCGTTCTGGAGCGAGGACGCTATGGACTATGAGTTCATTGCGGGACCCCATGGCCGCTGCGCTTCTGTGGCCACCGGCATGAAGCGGGTCCGCCCCGACAAGACCGTGTATGTCCATGCTGGTGACGGCTGCTCCTACGTGATCGGTCTAGCTGAGACCAGCTATGCTGCCATCCGTGATGTTCCCATCACCATGATCGTGGTGAACAACGGTATCTTCGGCATGACCGGCGGCCAGATGAATCTGGCTACCACGCTGCTGGGCGACAAGACTCTGAGCAGTAAGAAAGGCCGCAAGGCTGAGACGATGGGGCGCCCCGTGGATATGCTGAAGTCCATGTCCGCCTATGATGTGGAGTTCCTGGCCCGAGGTGCTCTGTATGACCCAAAGCACATTGAGGAAACCAAGCGGTACATCAAGAAGGGCTTTGAAAACCAGCGGGATAACAAGGGTTTCTCTCTGATCGAGGTCCTGTCTCCCTGCCCCACCAACTGGAAGATGGACCCTGTGGCTGCCATGGAAAAGATCAAGAATGAGAACGAGAAGATCTTCCCCCTGGGCGTGTATGTTGATCGCGGAGGTAAAAACAATGGCTGATATGATTTTAGCAGGATTTGGCGGTCAAGGTATCCTGACTGCCGGCAAGATTCTGATCGATGTGGCCGCCCGGGAAGGTAAGAACGTCAGCTGGACATCTTCCTACGGCGCTGAGATGCGCGGTGGCACGGCCAGCTGCAGTATTGTTATCTCCGATGAGGAGATTGGCAGCCCCTATCCCACGAAGCTGGATGTGCTGCTGGCCATGAACGAGCCGTCCTACGATAAGTTCATCGGCGATATGCGGGATGGTGGCTATGTGATCGTCAACAAGAGCCTGATGAGCGAGCGTGAGTATCCCAAGAATGTCCATGTGTTCGAGGTAGATGCCACCAACATCGCCAACAGCCTGGAGAATGGCCGTGCGGCCAACCTGGTGATGCTGGGAGCCATGATGCAGGCGACCGGGCTCATTGAGCCGGAGAAGTTCGGCGAAGGACTTGACCATTACTTCTCCAAGAAAGGCCGCAACATTCCCAGCAATATGGAGTGCTATCGCCAAGGCAGGGAAACCGTTGCAGAGAAGTAAGGAGTAACGAGGAAGATGGTTAAGAACTTGCAGACAAAGCAAATTGCCAACGAGGTCCTGTGGATCGTAGTAGGGTGTATTTTGTACTCTCTTTCTGTGGTATGGTTTCTGGACCCCGCCCAGATTATACCGGGCAGCGTGACTGGCATTGCCGTTGTCACAAAAGCGCTGTTTGGCATTCCAATTGGCGTTCTGAATCTGGTGATCAATATCCCGTTGGTTTTGATCGGCGTGTTTTATCTGGGTAAGAAGCTATTGGTGTACACGGCACTGACCGTCTTTCTCAACTCCATTTTAATGGATCAACTGGCAACGGTCCTCCAGCCTATGACGCAGGATATCCTGCTTGCGTCTGTCATCGGCGGTGTGATGATGGGGATTGGCCTGGGTATGATCCTGAAAGCGGGAGCTACCACCGGCGGAACGACTGTGGTTGGCCGCTTGGTGGTGCGGAAATATCCCAATCTTCCCATCAGCAACATCCTCTTGGTCGGTGACTTCATCATCATTACCGTTGGTTCGATCCTGCTGAAGAATTGGGATCTATTCCTGTATTCTGTCATGGATCTCTATGTGTGCGTCGTCGCCATCGATAAGGTCTACGAGATCGACCGGCGCAGTGCTGCGGTGATCTATGCCCGGCGGCCGGAGGCGATGGCAAAACAGCTGCAGTCCAAGCTGCCTTGTAGAGTTGTGCTGAATGATTCCGGCGCAAGCCTGACCTGTTATTGCAGGAAGCGGCTCATCAATCAGGTGCAGAAGATCACCCAGAGTCTGGAACCCGATGCGGTCTGCGCTACGGTGGATCTTACTTATACATTTGGCCGGATCGACCAGCCTGATCTTTTTCAGTGAATTTCTGTAATGAAACAGCGCGTCATCTAGAGCAAGATCAAGGGGGCTCTAGACCAAAAGCAAGTGATGGACCAGTAAATAAAAACGAAAAAAGGGAGGACAGATATGGCTGCAAGACCACGGCGTGATCAATAAAAATCTTGGGGAATTAGAAAGGAGATTATGATGAGACTGACTGATTATGAAAAAGCGATGCTGAATGGTGAGCATGGCGAAATGCGCCAGCAGGCCATGCAGGCGCTGTGCGATCTTGCATCATTCTATGATGTTGAGAACTTTGTTGAAATTGTCGGCTGTCATGATGACAGCACGGTCTATGCCGGCGAGGCGCAGGTCGCATTTGCCGAACACCTTGCGAATAAGGGCGCAAAGTTCTCTGTTCCGACCACCACAAACGCCACCGCTTGCGACATCAATCTGTGGGACCGCCAAAAGCATGATGTGGAAACCATGGCGGCGACCCGCCGCATCGAGGCTGCGCATGTAAAGATGGGCGCTGTTCCCACATGGTCCTGCGCACCCTACCATATCGGTGTTGCACCCTCCTTTGGTCAGCAGTTTGCCAGTGCGGAATCCAACGTTATCTGCTATTACAACTCCATTATCGGAGCTAGAACCAATCGCTATGCCGGCCCGCTGGAACTGCTGTGCGGCATTGCGGGACGGGCACCCTACTTCGGGCTGCATGTGCCTGAAAATCGGTATGCGCAGGGCTTGGTGAAGCTGGGAGCCGATATCAAGCCTGAGTATTTCCAGGAAGAGGATATCTATAACCTGGTCTCCTATGCGTATGGCTCCATTGTGGCAGACCGGGTGTGGGCACTGGAAGGCGTCCCGGCGAAGGGGATGACCAATGAGATCCTGAAGCAGTTCAGTGCCACCGCAGCATCTTCTGGCGGTATTGCGCTGTTCCACATGATCGGTGTTACGCCGGAGGCGCAGACCAAAGAGCAGGCTTTCGGTGGGAAGGAGCCGAAGGAGGTCGTTGAGATCCACCTCTCCGATCTCGCGGAGGCAGAGCGGCAGATTACAAATCCCGATGTGACGGATATTGATGCTGTTGTGCTGGGCTGTCCCCATTGTTCTTATAATGAATGTGCGCATGTGGAGGAGCTGCTCCGGGGCAGGCGTGTGAACGATCACGTGAAGTTCTGGCTCATCACAGCCAGAAGCGTGCTGGATCGGCTGAAGGACAGCGGCCTGTATGAACGCCTGATCCGCCTGGGCGTTGAGATTTACTGCGATGGATGCATCCTGGAATATCGGAACAAAAACCTGGGTACCAACACGATGATGTCGAACTCCGGTAAGTTTGATACCTACTGTTTTGCCATGCGTGGGTTGCAGCCGGTGTTCGGAAGTATGCGGGAGTGTATTGAGTCTGCCGTGGCTGGCAAGGTTGTGAAGGAGGCTAAACCATGGAGAAAGTGACTGTAAAGTGCAAGACGGCCGTTTATGGCAATGTCAGAGCAGAACTTCTTTGGGCAAATGAGCCAATGAGCTTCTGGGGAACTGTGGACCCTCAGAGCGGACTGATCCGCGACAACCGCCATGCTCTGTATATGAAAAATATGGCGGGCAAGGTTTTGGCGTTTACAACGCCCAAGGGCAGCAGCGGTACTGGCCTGATCATTCTGGAGCAGATCCGTACCGGCTGCGCTCCAGCGGCCATCATCAATTTGCGTAGTGACCCTGTGGTTTTGACAGGACCCATTATTGCAAAGCGATTCTATAATGTAGATATCCCTGTGGTGAATCTCTCCGAAGAAGACTATGCCAAATTGGAGGGCGCCAAGGAAGTTGAATTCCACGATGATAGGGACGAGATCGATATCTACTATTAAATAAAAATCTCCGGTCCCCGCATTTCTAAAACGCGAATTTTGAGAAATAAATAGGGAGAGAGACTATGAAAAACACAAATATCAACAAAGCTGCATTTTGGCCGGCATTGATATGTTTGGCAGTGTTGGTGGGTGCAGGTGTTTTTGCCACAGATGCGTTAGGTTCGCTGTTGAATACGATCCTCTATGGTATGGCAGACCGTGCAGGATGGTTTTTTGAGTTATTCGCCATTATTTGCGTTATTTTGACCTTTGTGCTTGCCTTAAAAAGGAGATATTTTCATGAGCAACGAGGTTCCTGTGAATGCCTGTGCTGCTGCAAAAAAGCCTCTTGAGGGCATACGAGTTTTGGATCTTTCCCACGCCTACAGCGGCCCGTTTTGCACGATGCATTTAGCTGACCAAGGCGCGGAGGTCATCAAACTGGAGGTTCCCGGGAAGGGCGATCAGAGCCGCAACTGGGCGCCGTTTAAAAATGGCTCCAGCGGATATTTTGCCTACATCAATCGCAATAAGTATGGCCTGTCCCTGAATTTGAAGGCTGACGAAGGCAAGGAGATCTTCAAAAAACTGGTAAAAGAAGCTGACGTGGTCGTTGAAAACTTCCGTGTCGGTACGATGGAGAAACTCGGGCTGGGATATGAGGTCCTGAAAGAGATCAATCCCCGCCTGATCTACGCCTCCATCAACGGCTTTGGCCTGGAAGGGCCTATGGCCAAGCGGCCTTGCTACGACATCATCGCCCAGGCAATGGGCGGCATGATGAGCGTGACCGGCATAAATGAGCCGACCAAGGTAGGGCCCGCCATCGCGGACAACTATTCTGGCACATACCTGTCTCTGGGCATTGTCATGGCGCTGTTCCAGCGGGAGCGCACCGGCATGGGCCGCCGTTTAGATGTCTCGATGCTGGACACCATTTTCTCTATTCTGGAGACCAGCAGTGTGGAATACACGGTGGCCGGTCATGTGTCTAAGCCGGAAGGAAACCGGGATCCCGCGATCTCTCCCTTTGACGCCTATAAAGCCAAGGATGGCGCTTTCGTGATGGCCTGTGGCACGGACGGCTTTTGGAAAAGCCTTTGCGAGATCATGGGGCAGCCGGAGCTGGCTGAAGACCCCCGGTTCATCAATAATACCAAACGCTGCGAGTATTATCTCAGTGATCTGAAGGGCATCATCTCTGCCTGGACTGAGCAGTACACGGTTGCGGAACTGGAGGAAATGATCGTGGAAGCCGGGATCCCCTTTGGCCGTATTCTCAGCTTGGACCAGGTTTGCCGGCAGGAGACTCTGCTGAATCGCAATATGCTGTGGACGGTTCATGATAACGGCATCGGTGAAGAGATTCAGATCCCCGGCACCCCCATCAAGATGCACGGGTGTGAGGACCAGGTGCAGCGTTCTGCCCCCACTATCGGCCAGGATACCGATGCAATCTTGGCGGATATCCTACATCTGAGCGGCGACGAAATCGCACGGCTCCACACGGAGCAGGTCATCTAAAATCATCCCTGTACCTGCCAACTATTTGCCGTCCTCTTACCTTCCTATATTTATCCCATGCAGCAAAAACCGCTTCTCGATATCGGGAAGCGGTTTTTGCTTAAAGGCATATAAATTTGGCTCTTCAGGCACCTCCGTGGGTAGGAAATGCCACTTTATCCTGTGGTTAAGCGGATTTCTCCGCTTCGATAAGGTACAATAAGGGACCTGTTGACAAAAGCAAAAAAACTGCTGAAACCCACAGTGGTTCCAGCAGAATAATAAATTTGGGGATAGCGAAAGATGGCATTTTGCCATCCGCTTAAGATTTAGGGCCATGGCAGCAAGGAGGCATTCTTCCGTAGCTGCGAGAATGCCCCTTTTTCGAATCTTTGAAATGCAGTGTTCTCGTTTCAAGACGGAGAAACTGCCCTCGGCCCAGATTTTGCGAAGCCGCATCATGGACAGGTATTCAGGAGTTCCCACGCGCTGATGCCCTCTGAAAAATGCCGGATAGCACTTTGTCAATTTGATGGCAGGGCGTCTGGGGGAGGGAAATCAAATTGAACAAAATGATATTTTTGTTCATAAATGTTATTATCACCTCAATAGGAGGTGATTTTTTTATGCGTCCTCGTTTGGTTCGCTACTATGGCCCAGATTATGACAATTTGAAACACGGCTACGTCTATCAGGTTCACTGTCTCTACTCTCATGGCTTCATGCTCATTGATGACCACCATGAACAGGCATATGTCTATGCCGGAAATTGTGAGGTGCTATGAGTGCCTTGTTATCATCCTATTTACGCTGTCAGGATTGGTACTAAGGAAAACGGAAAAGCTGACTTGAAGATGCTCGGCTATACCCCGGATGATCGTGAAACGTATGTTGAATGGCACAACCATCGGTATCCTCGTTCCGCTCTTGTTCCACTTCCCTGTGGTCAGTGTGTCGGATGCCGCATTGACTACTCTAGGCAATGGGCAAACCGTTGTTTGCTCGAACTCAAATATCATGATTCCGCTTGGTTCTGCACGTTTACTTATGATGATGACCACGTCCCTCGTACCTATTACCCTGACCCAGAGACCGGAGAAGCCATCCCAGCTTTGACCTTGCAGAAGCGTGATTTCCAGCTTCTTATGAAACGTATTCGGAAGAAATTCGAAAATGATAAAATTCGGTTTTTCATGTCCGGCGAATATGGTTCTCAGACATTCCGCCCCCATTATCACGCTATTTTGTTTGGTTTGCACCTTGACGATCTTCAGCCCTATAAGACCGTCGAAGAAGGAGGTGAATACTACACTTACTATAACAGTCCCTCGCTTCAAGAGTGTTGGCCTAACGGATATGTTGTCGTTGGTGCTGTCACTTGGGAATCCTGTGCTTACACTGCCCGCTACGTCATGAAAAAGCTGAAAGGAAAGGAAGCTAAGTTCTATGGAGACCACAATATTCAGCCTGAGTTTACGCTCATGTCCCGAAAGCCTGGAATTGCACGTCAGTATTTCGACGAAAATCCTCATTGCGTTGAAAACCAGTATATCAACGTTTCTACGCCGAAAGGCGGTAAAAAGTTCAGGCCGCCGAGGTACTATGACAAACTCTTCGACATCGAATGCCCAGAAAAATCCGCAGAGCTAAAAGCTCTGCGTGCTAAGCTGGCCCAACAGGCCATGGAAGCTAAATTGTCTAATACGTCTCTTGACTCTTACGAGTTGCGAGATGTTGAGGAAGAGAAACAGTCTAACCGACTAAAATCTTTAAGGAGGAATTTGTAATGAAAATGCCTAAGCGAAAAGACAAGCGTGTGTTCAATCGCACTGCTGCCAAGTCCAAGAAAATTAACATCGCCCCTAAGATTTTCCGTGGTGGTATCCGGCTATGAATGTTGATGTAATTGTTTTCGTTGATGGCAAATGTGTTGCCATTGTTCCCTTGTGGATGGTCAAACATTCTATTGAGGATGCTTGTGTTCAGTATCCCGATCAAAAAATTACTTTGGAGGTTAGAAGATGGTAACTGGTCTTTATGCTATTAAGGACGCTAAGTCCACGTTCATGCCTTGTACTGTTGATGTGAATGATGCTACCGCTATCCGTAACTTTGAACATGCTGTGCGTCAGAAAGATTCTATTCTGGCCTATTTTCAGGACGCCTTCCCCTATATCTGCGTGGACGAGGCGCAGGATACCTCCAAAATTCAGCACGCCATCATTCAGCTGCTGGCCCGGAAAACCGGCAACCTTTTTATGGTCGGAGACGAGGATCAGAGCATTTACGGCTTCCGGGCCGCCTATCCCGACGCGCTGATGCGGTTTGAGCAGACCTATCCCAAGGCCCGGGTGCTGCTGATGGAGGAAAACTACCGCTCCACGCCGGAGATCCTCCATCTGGCCAACGGGTTTATCCGGAAAAATACGGACCGCCGCCCCAAGACCGTCCGCCCCACCAGAGTGTCCGGGGCGAACGTACACCTGATCTCGGCGGCAGACCGCACGGCCCAGTACGCATGGCTGCTGGACATGGCGGCCCATTGCGATGGGCAGACGGCGGTCCTCTACCGCAACAACGACAGCGCCCTGCCGCTGATCGACCTGATGGAACGGCAGGGCTTTCCCTACCGGTGCAGACAGATGGATGACACCTTTTTCACCCATCGGCTGGTGGCGGATCTTCTGGACATCATCGCCTTTGCCAAAGACCGGAGGAACACGGAGGCATTTCTCCGCATCTACTATAAAATCGGCTGCGGCATCACCAAAAAGGCCGCGGAATATGCCTGTGAAGCCTGTCAGCACTCCGGGAAAACGGTTCTGGAGGAGCTGCTCACCTTCTCCCCTCTCTCCCAGTATGCCCGGGACAGCACCGCCGGTCTGATAGACCTGCTGCCGCAAATTCTGGAAGAAACGGCGGCCCGGGGCCTGAAGCGGATCTGGACGGAGCTACGCTACAAGGATTATGTGGAACAGCAGCAATTAGACGGCAACAAATTTGAGATCCTGACCCTGCTGGCGGAGCGGGAAGCTGATCTGAATACGCTGGTCGCCCGGCTGGACTACCTGCGGATGCTGGTCTCCGCGCCGCCGGAGCCCTCATCGGAGGGGCTGATCCTCTCCACCGTCCATTCCAGCAAAGGCCTGGAATATGAAACGGTCTACCTTCTGGACGTGCTGGATGGGATCCTGCCAGCCGTTACGGAGCCGAAGGGCCCAGAGGAACAACGGCGGTATCAGGAGGAACGTCGGCTCTTTTATGTGGCGATGACCCGGGCAAAGGACCATCTGTACCTGTTTTCTTGCCTCGACCGCGGCTCTGCGTTTATCAGAGAATCGCGGCGGGAGCTGCCGGTGGAAAAAACCGAGGAAGATGATCTCTTCGCCGCCTTGCGGGAGGAGCTTTGCGGAAAAGCCTATTACCACGGACAAAAAGGCCGGGGCACCGTCAGGGCCGCCTGCGAAGGGCGCTGCATGATCGCCTACACCGACGGCGAAACGGAAACTCTGACCGTCGGCCAGATGTATGACCGTCGGTGGGTCCTGCGGGCCGCACCCAGCCGCACCACCGTTCAGGGAAAGCCGCGGGCGGCGATCCCCCCTGCCGGACGAACCGCCCCGCAGCGGGACAGGAGCCTGACGTCGGAGGAAACGACGGCGCTGATGGCCGGTGCGGTACGTGGCCGGAAGGTGATCCATACGGCCTTCGGCGCGGGAACCATCGTCAGCTGTCAGGGAGCCGTTATGACCGTACAGTTTCCGCAGTCCGGCGAAAAGAAATTCGTCCTGCCAGATGCCATGCGGCGAGGTCTGCTGCGCTATGACGGCGACGATTCGGTATAGGAAATCGCGCAGAGCGCTTCCCTTCGTCTCAATCTCTCAACTATAAGGAGGATTTTTGTCAATAACCCCCACCAAATCTAACGATTTGGAGGGGGCTTGCGAGAAATCGTAAGCCCTGATTGACTACCCTAAGTGTTTCGAGCACTACGTTACTCAAGAATGTAAGAATAGGCACCGGCGGGCGTGAATCCGAACCTGCCGCACTGCGGTGTGTGATTAAAAGCTCTGAGGGTAAGGAGCGGTGTTGCACACGAAAACCTTGAGATAACA
>OMGW01000344.1_pt1 | contig 17742 bp, 18 predicted proteins | sample 1646131 | NCBI WGS metagenome assembly OMGW01 (sample SAMN05578588, study PRJEB25193) | human gut metagenome | biome: Human Microbiome; feature: human-associated habitat; material: feces | host: Homo sapiens | place: USA:Birmingham
CATTCAGGAATATTTATTTTAAACTATTCTGACAATTCAAATTTTTATTTATTAATTTAAATTTATTGTTACATTTTTAACAAAGCTTTTGGCAAAAATATGTAATACTTAATGCTTATCGATGATTTTTAATCGTTATTAAATAAGCGAAATCTTTTGAAACAGAAAAGAATTTTTGCAGATTTTAAAATTTTTAAAACTAAGATATTTTGTTACAACAGAAAAGCAACAAAAATACAACTAAAAGTAGTAAAGATAGGAGATATTTTAACAAACATCAAAAAGCTATAAATCGGAAAAAAATCTTCTAAATATGCATTTGTTATATAGAAGTAACAAACAGATAGAAGAAATACACTATAATATTAAAAAAATCACAATTTTATCGCCCCAAAGACTTGAAAAAGAAATTCGCGAGTAGTACAATTGTGTTAAAAGATTAACACAATATTTTAAAAGGAGCGTGTTTGAAATGGCAAGATTTACATTACCAAGAGATGTTTATCACGGAAAAGGATGTTTATCCGAATTAAAGAATCTGAAAGGTAAAAAAGCTGTCCTCGTAGTTGGCGGCGGATCTATGAAGCGTCAGGGATTCCTGGACAAAGCAGTGAACTACCTGAAAGAAGGCGGAATGGAAGTCAAACTGATCGAAGGTGTTGAACCGGATCCGTCTGTAGAGACTGTTATGAAGGGCGCAAAAGTAATGCAGGAATTCGAGCCTGACTGGATCGTAGCAATGGGCGGTGGATCTCCAATCGATGCAGCTAAAGCTATGTGGGTATTCTATGAGTATCCGGATGAGACATTTGAGAATATCATCACGCCATTCAGTTTCCCTGAACTTCGTCAGAAAGCAAAATTTGCAGCCATTCCATCTACATCAGGAACTGCAACAGAAGTAACAGCATTCTCCGTAATCACAGATTACAATACAGGAATCAAATATCCTCTGGCAGACTTTAACATCACACCAGACGTTGCAATCGTTGATCCTGAACTGGTAGAAGGACTTCCTCAGAAACAGGTTGCTTACACAGGAATGGATGCACTGACACATGCGATCGAAGCTTATGTATCAACACTCAACTGTCCATTTACAGATCCACTTGCACTGCAGGCAATCGAGATGGTTTTGGATTATCTGCCGGCATCTTATAACCTGAATATGGAAGCAAGAGAGCAGATGCATTATGCACAGTGCCTGGCTGGTATGGCATTCTCGAATGCATTACTTGGAATCGTACATTCTATGGCTCATAAGACAGGAGCAGCATTCTCAACCGGACATATTCCTCACGGATGTGCTAATGCGATCTATCTGCCATATGTAATCAAATACAATGCAAAAGATAAAGTGGCTGCATCACGTTATGCAGAGATTGCACGCAGAATGGGACTTCCTGGAACATCAGAAAAAGCTCTGATCAACAGCTTGTGTGCAAAGATTGATGAGTTCAATGCAAAGATGAATATTCCTAAGACTCTGAAAGAATTCGGAATCAACGAAGAGGAATTCAAAGAAAAACTTGATAAGATTGCAGAACTTGCAGTTGGTGATGCCTGTACAGGATCTAATCCAAGAGCAATTGATCCTGCAACAATGGCTAAATTATTTACATGTACATATTATGGAACAGAAGTTGATTTTTAAATAACAAAAATCAGATAACGGCGGCTGTCACATAGGTTTATGTGACAGCCGTTTTGCGTACTTTGGTATAAAAATCAAAATCTATTCCATATACAATAAAATAAATCTTGAACAATTTTATCGACATTTTTTGAAAAATATGGTTTTACTTGCGAAATAGAACAAGCCGTATTATGATAATAGTAATATTGGGAATTAGGAGGAAATAAGATGTACAAAATTTTAAAAGCAGAACAATTAACTGCTAACATCTTTCTGATGGATGTAGAAGCTCCTCGTGTAGCAAGACATTGTGAACCGGGACAGTTTGTCATTGTAAAGATGGATGAAAAAGGGGAAAGAATCCCACTCACAATCTGTGACTATGACAGAGAAGCCGGAACGATCACCATCGTATTCCAGCCGGTCGGAGCATCCACAACCAAGATGAAAGAATTAAAAGCAGGAGATTATTTCCGCGATTTCACAGGTCCGTTAGGAAATGCTTCAGAACTCGTAGAAGAAGATATCGAAGAACTGAAGAAGAAAAAGATCCTGTTCGTAGGAGGCGGTGTTGGAGCAGCACCTGTCTATCCACAGGTGAAATGGCTCCATGAGCACGGCGTAGATGCTGATGTTATCATCGGTTCCAAGACAAAGGACATGCTGATCCTGGAAAAAGAGATGGAAGCAGTATCTGGAAATTATTATCCATGTACAGATGATGGTTCTTACGGTCATGCCGGAATGGTTACGACAATGGTAGAAGAACTGGTAGAAAAGGGAAATAAATATGACGTATGTATCGCAATCGGACCAATGATCATGATGAAATTCGTATGTCTCCTTACAAAGAAACTGGAAATCCCTACTGTTGTAAGTATGAATCCGATCATGGTAGATGGAACGGGTATGTGCGGAGCCTGTCGTCTGCATGTAGGAGATGAGATCAAGTTCGCATGCGTAGATGGTCCAGAATTTGACGGACACCTTGTCAACTTCGATGAGGCTATGAAGAGACAGCAGATGTACAAGACCCAGGAAGGCCGTGCAATGCTGAAATTACAGGAAGGTGACACACATCATGGCGGATGTGGTCAGTGCGGAGGTGACGAGTAATGGCAGATGTATTAAAGAAAGTTCCTGTAAGAGAACAGGAGCCAAAGGTTCGTGCTACGAATTTTGAAGAAGTATGTTACGGATATAATAAAGAAGAAGCAATGGAAGAAGCAACCAGATGTCTGAACTGTAAGAATGCAAGATGTATCCAGGGATGTCCTGTATCCATTAATATTCCTGCATTTATCGCAGAGATCAAAGAAGGCAATATCGAAGAGGCTTACAAAGTGATCGGTCAATCTTCTGCACTTCCTGCTATCTGCGGACGTGTATGTCCACAAGAGTCACAGTGCGAGAGCAAGTGTGTTCGTGGTATCAAAGGTGATGCAGTATCTATCGGTAAACTGGAAAGATTTGTCGCAGATTATGCACTGGAAAATGATATCAAACCGGAAAAACCGGAAAAGACAAACGGACATAAAGTAGCAGTCATCGGTTCCGGTCCGTCAGGACTTACCTGTGCCGGCGACCTTGCAAAACTCGGATACGAAGTAACTGTATTCGAAGCACTGCATGAACTTGGCGGTGTTCTGGTATATGGTATTCCTGAATTCCGTCTTCCAAAGCAGAAAGTTGTTAAGAAAGAAATCGAAAAAGTCAAAGAGCTTGGTGTTAAATTCGAGACAAACGTTGTTATCGGTAAATCTACAACCATCGACCAGTTGATGGAAGAGGAAGATTTTGAAGCTGTATTCATCGGTTCCGGAGCAGGTCTTCCGATGTTCATGGGAATCCCTGGCGAGACAGCCAACGGAGTATTCTCTGCAAATGAATACCTGACAAGAAGTAACCTGATGAAGGCATTTGATGATTCTTACGATACACCGATCGCAGCCGGTAAGAAAGTTGCCGTTGTCGGTGGTGGTAACGTAGCTATGGATGCTGCCAGAACAGCACTTCGTCTTGGTGCGGAAGTACATATCGTATACCGTCGAAGCGAAGCAGAACTTCCTGCACGAGTAGAAGAAGTACATCATGCAAAAGAAGAAGGTGTTCAGTTCGACCTCCTTACCAATCCAAAAGAAATCCTTGTCGATGAAAACGGATGGGTAAAAGGTATGAAAGTGATCAAGATGGAACTTGGTGAGCCGGATGCTTCCGGAAGAAGACGTCCGATCGAAATTCCTGGATCTGAATATGAGATTGAATTAGACACTGTTATCATGTCCCTTGGAACCTCTCCAAACCCATTGATTTCTTCTACAACAAAGGGTCTTGAGACGAACAAGAGAAAATGTATCGTAGCAGAAGAAGAGAACGGACAGACTTCAAAAGCTGCCGTATTCGCAGGCGGCGATGCCGTAACAGGTGCTGCAACTGTAATTCTTGCTATGGGTGCAGGTAAAGCAGGTGCAAAAGGTATCCACGAATATCTGTCTAAGAAGAATGCTTAATTCTCCACAGGATAAAAGATTCTATAAGTATTCAGATATGAATATATGATAAAAGAGATATGCATAAGAAAAAATCTTGTGTGTATCTCTTTTTTGATGCTGTATCCGTACTTGAATAAAAACAGCTGTATGTGTTATGATTGTAAGACATATTTAAATACTGAAAATAATTATAAAATCAGTCCTGCTGACAAGTAAGGATAAAACAAAAAGACAGGTTGGAGATTATGACAGAATTAGATTTGAAAGACGGAAAGATATTTTTAAATAAAGTAACGGAGAAGATCCGTACACGGCTGACAGAAGTAGATGCATCCATTGAAGCCGGACAGAAAGACATTCAGAGTATGAACGAATACTACTGGGAGAATTACACTGAGATGGACGAATATGGTTATGAGAATTACGATAACCAACAGGCACTTTTACATCAGGTAAATGATAATCAGGAAAAGCAGAAGATGAGACATCGTCTCCGTAAGATGTTGGAAGCCCCATTTTTTGGACGTGTAGATTTTATCTATGATGGGGAAGAAGAGCCGGAGATTTTTTATATCGGTATCGGCAATTTTGCAGAGCGTACAGGTATGCTGCCTTTGATCTATGACTGGAGAGCACCTGTCAGCGGATTGTTTTACGATTATGATAAAGGACCGGGTTCTTATAAAGCTCCCGCCGGACTTATCGAAGGCGAAATTGCCGCCAAATGGCAGTATAAAGTAAAAAATGGAAAAATGGTCTATGCATTTGAAAGCGATACCAAGATTGATGACGATATTTTAAAACAGGAACTGGGAACCAACAGTGATGTGCAGCTGAAAAATATCGTACGTACGATCCAGAAAGAACAGAATGCCATCATTCGTAATACACAGGATCGGATCCTTGCAATTCAGGGGGCAGCCGGAAGCGGCAAGACTTCCGTTGCATTACACAGGATCGCATACCTGTTGTATCACGACAGAGAACATTTAAAATCCTCTAATATACTGATCCTTTCTCCCAACAGTGTTTTTTCGGACTATATTTCTCATATTCTTCCGGAACTGGGCGAGGAAAATATTCAGGAGATGAGTTTTGATCTGTTCGCATACCGGGAATTGAAAGGTATCGTTCCGGACTGTGAAGATCGCTATGACCAGCTGGAAAGAACCATGAAGCTTCAGGACCCGTATCTGACAGAACGCTTTGAAGAGAAGCAGTTGGAAGGCTTTGTCGGAATGATGGAAGGATTTCTCGCAAGCCTGGAAGATGAACTGATGGATTTTCGAACGATTGAATATAAAGGAATTCAAAAAACAGAAGAAGAACTGATCAATCTGTTTTATTTCAAATTTCAAAATGCACCTCTGCTCACCCGTATGGATGCGATCCGTGACTACTGCGTTGATGAATACGAAACATTACTTGGACGGGATCTTTCCGAAGAAGAACTTCTGATCGTGCAGAATAAGTTTGACAAGATGTATGTGACAAAAGATATCTATAAGATCTACGGATGGTTTCTGGAAGAATGCGGCTATCCGGCACTTCCGGATGTCGAATACGAAAAGCGCAAGCTGGAATACGAAGATGTATTTCCGGTGTTATATCTGAAGTACCGTCTGACCGGAAAAGCTGTGCATAACCACATCAAGCATCTGGTCATTGATGAAATGCAGGATTATTCTTATCTGCAGTATGTGATCCTGAATCAGATCTTCAAATGCCGGATGACAATCCTCGGCGATAAGGCCCAGACACTGGATGAACAGATGCGAGATGTATTACAGTTCCTTCCGGGGGTGTTCGATCAGAAGATCCATAAGATTGTAATGAATAAAAGTTACAGAAATACGATGGAGATTGCCAGATACGCTGAAAAACTAACCGGTGTAAAAGACGTGGAACTTTTAAAGCGTCATGGAAAAGAAGTCATTGAAGAGAATTTCCAAAATGAAGATGCTGTGCTGGATGAGATCTTTTTAAAAGCAAAACTTGGAGAAGACGAGTATGAGACTGCTGCCATTATTACCATGACGGAAGCAGAAGCGTTCACATTGTATCAAATGTTAAAAGCCCGTGGCGAAGAAGTGCACTATATTGACCGCAACAGTTCTGCATTCAAAAAAGGGCTTACCGTCACAACCTTTTATCTTGCGAAAGGACTGGAATTCGATCAGGTATTCGGAGTCTTCCGGGATATTGAAAATCCGATGCAGAACCAGGCAAAATATATCTGTGCAACGAGAGCATTGCATGAATTATATATGTATCAGATAACAGAATAGTATATAGAAAGAACAATAGAATGAAGATAACATTAATCACAGTAGGAAAAATAAAAGAAAAATACTTAAAAGACGCGATTGCAGAATACAGCAAACGTCTGAGCCGTTACTGCAAACTAGAGATCATCGAAGTAGCAGATGAAAAGACACCGGATAACGCAAGTGAGACTGTAGAAGACGGCATCCGTGATAAAGAAGGTGAACGGATTCTCAAATATGTCAAAGATGATGCCTATGTCATTACACTTGAAATCAAGGGAAAACTATTGACATCCGAAGAATTGGCAGAAAAGATCGATACACTAGGAATCCAGGGATCCAGTCACATTATATTTATCATTGGCGGTTCGATCGGACTTGGAAAAGAAGTGCTGAAACGTTCAGACTATGCACTGAGTTTTTCAAAGATGACATTTCCACATCAGCTGATGCGGGTAATTCTGCTGGAACAGATTTACAGAAGCTACCGTATTATCAGCCATGAGCCATATCATAAGTAAACTGCCGAAATAGAAGAAAAATCTTGTATCAAAATCCATCATCCTTTATACTAATATGGATGAAAATGTCAGGAGAGGGTATGATATAACTATGAAACACTTAAATTTCAAAAATCTGTGCATGATCTTACTTGGGAATACGATCTATGCACTTGCAATCGTCATGTTTATTCTGCCAAATAATATGATCACAGGCGGGACAACAGGGCTTGGTATTGCGATCCATCATTATTTCGGACTTCCAATCCATAGTTTTGTATTGCTATTCAATACACTGATGTTCCTGCTTGGAGCGGCTGTCCTTGGAATGAAATTTGCACTTACGACATTGGTCAGTACCTTTTATTATCCGGTTATTCTGGGAGTGCTGGAGCAAATGCCTGCACTTCAGAATGTAACAGACGATAAGATGTTATCTACTATATGCGGCGGTCTGATGATCGGGATGGGGATCGGCGTCGTGATCCGGTGCGGAGCCTCTACCGGAGGAATGGATATTCCGCCGCTGGTTCTGAACAAGAAGTTTGGTCTTCCGGTATCTGTGATGCTGTACGTATTTGATTTTGTTATCTTAATCTCACAGATGCTCTTCACCAATAAAGAAGAGATTGTATATGGTATCTTGTTGGTACTGATTTACACAGTCATTTTAGACAAGGTGCTTCTGATGGGATCTACCCGTACAAAAGTAGAGATCATGACAGAAAAATATGAAGAGCTGAACCGTCTGATCCAGGAGCAGCTTGACCGTGGAACAACACTTGTCTACACACAGACCGGATATCTGAAAAATGATCAGCCGATGATCCTTACCGTTGTATCCAACCGCGAACTGATGCGGCTGAACCAGCTGGTACAGGAGACTGATCCACATGCATTTATGATCATCGGAAATGTAAATGAAGTACGAGGAAGAGGATTTTCACAGCAGAAAGTCTATAAAAAAGAACAGGAAGAAAGATAAGAAAAAAAGCTGGTATTTTTAGCCAGCTTTTTTCTTACGTTCTTTACAGATCCATCTGGAATCCTGATATATAAAATGCCAGTATTCAAAGATCTTTTCGGATGTATTACTATCTTTCCCACGGACAATAACCCAGATATCTTTTGAATCGGATTCCTGTTCTGTATGTTCTTCATCCGCAAAATCCGGAGCTTTTACAGGAGAAACTGTTGTAAACTTAATGTGTTCCGATTTGATATTTTTCTCTATCTCTTCCTGAATGCTCAGATAGCCATCGGTAATCCCGATCTGCCGGTACTGTTCGGCAAGACGGATTCTTTTGTTTCTCCCCGCAAGGATAAGATACGTAACAATGGATGTGATGATCGATGCAACAATAACAAGTGCCAATATGATCAAAACAAGAAATGATGTATGCATAGATAAAACCTCCTTAAAATATATGGATTTCAAAACCATACTATCTGACCTTGATGCAATGATGCAGGCTGATTTTACATAGATTTAACGTAAATCTAATAATCGTTTGGAAATAATATTATACATTAGAAACATTGAAAATGCAATACAAAGAAAGGTGAAAAAGTTATGAGTAAGATATATATGAACCGGGAACTTTCCTGGTTAAAGTTTAATGAACGTGTTCTTGAGGAGGCAGAGAACCCGGAAGTTCCGTTGTGCGAAAGACTGACATTCGCATCGATTTATCAGAGCAATCTGGATGAATTCTTCATGGTGCGTGTGGGCTCTTTATATGATCAGACACTTCTCGATAAGAAGATCTGCGAAAACAAGACAGGAATGACATCGCAGGAACAGATTGATGCAATTTTAAAGCAGACTAAATTGATCAACAAGAGAAAAGAAGCCGTATACGAAGAACTGATGGCATGTGTGGCAGAGCAGGGAATCCGTATTTTGCGTTTTAATGAACTGGATGAAGACGGCGCCCGTTATCTGGAAGGTTATTTTAAGTCAGAGATCGCACCGCTTATTTCGCCTACAGTTATCGGAAGGAGACAACCATTTCCGTTTTTGAAAAACAAAGAGATCTATGCGGTAGCGGTACTCGGTGCAAAAGGGAAAAAAGACCGTCTCGGAATCATTCCATGCACAAGCAATATTTTCGGACGTCTGATCGCAGTACCTGGTATACCTGGCACATACATGCTTGCTGAAGAACTGATCCTTCATTTTGCACCGGTTGTGTTCAAAGGGTATAAGATCAAATCCAAATCTTTGCTGCGCATCACAAGAAATGCAGACATTGATGCGGATGCTTTATACGATGAAGATCTGGACTACCGCGAATTCATGGCAGGTCTGATCAAACAGCGTAAGAAACTGGCTCCGATCCGTCTGGAACTTTCCAGAGATATGGACAAAAAAGGAATTGCCGTATTGTGTGAGTATCTGGAACTGGATGAAAATCATGTATTCATGTCCTCAACACCATTGGATCTTTCGTTCGTATTCCAGATCCAGGATCTACTGAGAAAAAATCTGGAATTATATTTTCCAAAAAGAACACCTCAGAAATCTGATCAGTTTCAGGATGGAAAGAGCATTATAGCACAGATCAAAGAAGAAGATAAACTGTTATCTTATCCTTATGAATCCATCCGTCCGTTTTTGCATTTGCTAACAGAAGCTGCTGAAGATCCGGATGTTATCTCGATCAAGATGACCTTATACCGTGTTGCAAAGCAGAGTAAAGTTGTAGAGGCATTGATAGAGGCCGCAGAAAATGGAAAAGAGGTCGTTGTATTAGTTGAACTTCGTGCCCGCTTTGATGAAGAAAATAATATTGAATGGTCCAGACGTCTGGAAGATGCCGGATGTCAGGTAATCTATGGATTAGACGGATATAAAGTGCATTCAAAACTCTGCCTGATCACCAGAAAAAATGCAGGACAGGTAGAATATATCACCCAGATTGGTACCGGTAATTATAATGAAAAAACTTCCCGATTATATACGGATCTCTCTTTGATGACATCCAATGTAGAGATCGGGCTGGAAGCTTCCAATGTATTTCAGGCACTGTCGAAGGGAGAAGTTGTTGAACATACCAGGCATCTTCTTGTAGCACCGAAGTGTCTGCAGAATAAAGTGCTGGATATGCTGGACGAAGAGATCGCACATGCAAGAAATGGGGAAGAAGCTTATGCAGGATTCAAACTGAATTCCCTTACAGACAAGAAAATCATCGACAAACTGATCGAGGCTTCTGAAGCCGGAGTCAAGATCGATATGATCATCCGTGGTATCTGCTGCCTGATTCCCGAAGTGGAAGGAAAGACAGAAAACATCCGTATCATCAGCATTGTTGGAAGATTCCTGGAACATTCCAGAATCTATATCTTCGGAAGCAAAGAAAGAAGGAAATATTACATTGCATCTGCAGATTTCATGACCAGAAATACTGTACGACGTGTAGAGGTTGCTGCACCGGTATATAATGACAAACTGAAAACAAAATTACAGGAAATGTTCGACGTTATGCTTTCTGATAATCAGAAAGCAAGAAAACTGGAAGCAGATGGAAATTATCACCGTGTGAGTAATGATCTTACACCGGTAAATGCACAGGAATATTTTTACGCTGAGGCATACCACGAGATTCCTTAAATCCGGGCAGGTATATATCCGTGCCGGAATGCATAAAGTGATATAAATCACAAAAGTGGTATGGATATGAATCGTCAGGAATGGAAAGAAAAAGCGGCGGAAATGTCGGGAGTCCCAAAAGATGTAGCAATGGGGCTCCCGATTCTTACGATTACCGGTACGGATGAACTATGTGTGGAAAATTACAGAGGAATAACGGAATATACAGATCAGATCATCCGGCTGCAGACCAGATGCGGACAGATTAAAATCGGCGGCAGGAAACTGGAAGTCATCTATTACACCAATGATGAGATGATGATTCACGGTCACATCAGGACGATCGAATACCAAACATAGGAGGGATCGCTGTGTTTGAACAGTTCATCTGGTATCTGAAAGGCTATGTCCGGATACGTGTGTCAGGATATTCACCCGAACGTTTTCTGAACGCCTGCCGTTATAAAAACATCTATATATGGGATCTGAAACGTGTCTGTGGAGCATATGAAATGAATCTGTCGGTCAGTGGGTTCCACAGACTGAAGGAAATTATAAGGAAGACCGGCACAAAGGTTTGTATCATCCGCCGCAGCGGTCTTCCTTTTCTTTTTCACCGCTACCGGAAACGTCATATACTGTTTTCCGGATTTATTCTCTGTATTTGTCTTATCCTTTTTATGACACGTTATATCTGGGAAATTGATATCCGCGGGAACCTGTCGTATACGGATGATACTTTAAAGAAATTTCTGGCATCCGAACAGATTAAAAATGGTATGAAAAAGACAAATGTAGACTGTCAGAAGATTGTCCGGGATCTAAGGCGCACATATGACGGGATCATATGGGTATCTGCTTCCATAGATGGCTGCAGGCTGGTCATTCAGATAAAAGAAAACGAAGACGGCCTTGCGGATAACAGCACTATATCCCGGATAAACGACCAGTCTACAGATATCATTGCCGACACTGACTGCACCATCACAAGTATTACTACCAGAACCGGCATCGCACAGGTAAAAAAAGGTGTACAGGTAAAAAAAGGTGATCTTTTGGTATCAGGACAGATCCCCATCTGCAATGATGCAAAAGAAATCACAGGGTACTCACCCTGTAGATCGGATGCTGACATATCCGGCGAAACCTGTATTCCGTATCAAAAGACGCTCTCAAAAAACTATTTCGAAAAAGAATATTACAAATCAAGATATCATTTTATCCAGAAAAAAGAATATGCAGTCCGGGCAGGAAGATATATGATCCGAATCGGTTCTGTAAAAAACACATATCCTTATTTTGAAAAGCACGTCTTCCAGTGGCAGTTCAGGCCGTTGAATATATTCCCTCTTACCTTCGAAGAAATCACAGTAACTCCTTACCGGAAAAGACAAAAGAATTATACAAAAACGCAAATCCGGAAGATATTATCCGGAGATTTTCAGAATTACTGTAAAGAAATGAAGAAAAAAGGGGTAGAAATTATCCAGAATGATGTTAAAATATACACAGGGTCTGAGACGTACTCTGCGAAAGGAACACTGAAGATCAGATGCTCCGTTGGAAAGCAGGTTCCGTCCACACCGCTTCCGCCGGACTATATTGCGGAAGACGACACAAAGAATGGAGACTAATGCATGGGATTAATGGAGACAGTCATCGATATACCTGCAGAACACGAAGCAAATGTGTTCGGACAGTTCGATGCATATGCAAAAAAAATAGAACGCGCTCTTCATGTAACACTGATCGCAAGAGGTGAAAGTGTCAAGATCATGGGAGATGCTTTGAAAGTAGAAAAAGCAAAAAAAGTGCTGGATCAGCTTGTAGAACTTTCAAAGAGAGGCAACACGATCCAGGAACAGAATGTAGATTACACTCTGGCACTGGTTATGGAAGACAGCGAAGAAAACGTACTGGAGATCGATAAAGATATTATCTGCCATACCTTACAGGGAAAACCGATCAAGCCGAAGACACTCGGTCAGAAAAAATACGTCGATGCAATCCGTAAACAGATGATCGTATTCGGACTCGGACCGGCCGGTACCGGTAAGACTTACCTTGCGATGGCAATGGCGATCACTGCATTCAAGAACAATGAAGTAGGACGTATCATACTGACACGTCCGGCAATCGAAGCAGGAGAGAAGCTTGGATTCCTTCCGGGCGACCTTCAGAGTAAGATCGATCCTTATTTGCGTCCCCTCTATGATGCACTGTATCAGATCATGGGTGCGGAAAGCTTTATAAAGAATTCGGAAAAAGGTCTGATCGAGGTTGCTCCGCTTGCTTACATGCGTGGCCGTACATTAGATAATGCCTTTATTATTCTGGATGAAGCACAGAACACAACATCGGCACAGATGAAGATGTTTCTTACCCGAATCGGTTTCGGCTCAAAAGTCGTGATCACCGGTGACGCAACACAAAAAGACCTTCCGTCCGGACAGGTGTCCGGTCTTGATGTGGCGGCAAAAGTTATAAAAGATATCGAAGATATCAGTATCTGTCACCTTACCAGCAAGGACGTTGTACGTCATCCACTGGTACAAAAAATCGTAAAAGCATACGAAGATTACGAAAGCAGACAAAACCGTCGCGGTAATGACGCAAAATACAAAGGAAAAGATAAGAGGCGAAGATCATGACATTATACTTTGAAGAAGAAGGCGAAATAAAGCTTCCTCTGGAATGCGAAACACTTGCAAAGAAAGTAGTAGAAGAAGCATTGGATTATGTAAATTGTCCGTACGAAGCACAGGTGAATCTGCTACTGACAGAAAATGAACAGATTCATGAAATGAACAGAGAATTCAGAGGCATTGACCGTGCGACCGATGTACTGTCTTTTCCGATGATCGACTATCCTGAACCCGGAACGTTTGATTTTCTGGAAGAGGAAGAAGATTGTTTTGATCCGGAAAGCGGAGAACTGACGCTGGGGGATATCGTGATATCAAAAGAAAAAGTTCTTTCGCAGGCAGAAGAGTACGGGCATAGTCCAAAGAGAGAATATGCTTTTCTTATTGCCCATTCTGTGTTACACTTAACAGGTTATGACCATATGGAAGAGGAAGAACGTCAGGTAATGGAACAGAAACAGCGTGAGATCATGGAACGCCTGGACATTCTGAGATAATCATTGATCTTAATAAATTTTTACAAAACGATGGAGTTAAAGCTGTATGTCGGAACAACATAAAAAAAATGAAAAAAATTTCCTGATACAGGGATCGATTCTTGCAATTGCCGGAGTTATCACAAAGCTGATTGGAGCCTTTTACCGGATTCCGCTTTTGAATATTATCGGAACAGAAGGAAACGGATATTATTCGGTTGCATTTTCAATTTATTCAGTTGCATTGATGCTGACTTCGTACAGTCTGCCGTTAGCTGTGTCAAAGCTTGTATCGGCAAGAGTGGCTGTCGGCGAATATAAAAATGCAAACAAAATCTTCCGGGGTGCTATGACCTTTGCACTTCTTGCCGGTGGAATTGTCTCTTTTCTGGTATTTTTCGGAGCAGATTTTATTGCAACAACCATTATGCATCTTGACATGAGTGCCTATGCGCTCCGTGTTCTCGCACCGTGTATCCTGATCGTAGCACTTCTCGGGGTGTTACGCGGATTTTTCCAGGGAATGGGATCTATGATCCCGACAGCAATCTCACAGGTGATCGAGCAGATTGTAAATGCTGTTGTATCGATCGCAGGTGCATATTTATTATTCAATGCAGGAAGAGCTGTCGGAAAGACCAGAGGCGACAAATCTTTCGGTCCTGCCTATGCGGCAGCAGGCGGAACACTCGGAACAGTCCTTGGTGCATTGAGCGCCTTGATATTTGTCGGATTCATTTTTCTCGCATACCACAAAGTATTCAAAAAGAAAATGAAACACGATCATTCAAGGAAAAGAGAAAGTTACAAGACTGTATACAAAGTGTTGTTTGTGACCATCGCACCTGTCATTTTAAGTGCAACGGTATATAATATCAGTGATTTTGTAGATACTGCACTTTTTAACAATGTCATGGCTGCCCAGGGATTCAGCAAAAAAGAATACGCAAGTCTTCTTGGAATCTTTCAGGGACAGTACAGTACAATGATCAATGTGCCGCTCTCTATCTCAAGTGCACTTGCCGCCTCACTGGTGCCGAGTCTGGTTGCCACTGTACAGACCGGTAACCGTAAGCAGGTACATAACAAGATTAATACCGTAAGCCGTTTCAACATGTTGATCGCAATCCCATGTGCAGTTGGATTTATCACACTTGCAAAACCGATCCTGAATTTATTATATTTTACACAGGATAATACTACAGCAGCACGGATGCTTCAGATGGGGGCGCTTTCAGTTGTCTTTTTCTGTCTGTCAACAGTGACCAACTCTGTATTACAGGGACTGGATGATATGATGACACCGGTAAAAAATGCGGCAATTTCACTGGTGATCCATATCGTGACATTATTCCTGATGCTGGTAGTACTAAAATGGAACATTTATGCGGTTGTATTAAGTAAGATCATATTCTCCGGAGCAATCTGCATACTGAACGCGAAAGCACTTCGTGACAGAATCGGTTATGTTCAGGAGAAAAAGAAAACATTCTTAATCCCGACACTTGCTTCCCTGATCATGGGTGTGATCGCAATTGTGATTCATCTGATCTTCGAATTATTCGCTGGTCCGTATATTGCAACAATCATTGCACTTCTGGCAGCCGTTGCAGCATATGGAGTATCTATCGTTGCACTTGGCGGGATTACGGAAGAAGAATTACTTGGCATGCCAAAAGGAGCAGCCCTTGTGACAATATGCCGGAGACTACATTTGATAAGAGGGGAATACAAGTAAGTATGAGACCAGTAAAAAAAATTGCTCTGTTACATGATATCTGCGGTGTCGGCAAGGCAGCCATGATGAATATGACACCGATCTTAAGCATGATGGGAATCGAGGTATGTCCGGTACCGACAGTACTGTTATCAACACATACCGGTGGCTATGGCACTCCGGCGGTCTGCCATGTACCCGGAGACTATATACGTGCATGTGCAGATCATTACAAGAAAGAACATATTACATTTGATGCTATTTTTGTCGGATACCTTGGAAAAGCTGATGTAATTGATGCCGTCATCTATTTCATTAGTCAATTTCCGGACACAAAGGTTATTTTAGATCCTATCATGGGTGATCACGGAGTTTATTATACAAATTTTGACGAATCTTATGGTGCTGCAATGCGGAAAATCCTTCCGTATGCAGACATAATTCTGCCAAATCTGACAGAAATGTATCTGCTCGCCGGAAAAGAATATCAGCTCACAGGCAATCACAGAAATGTACTGCATTTGTGTGAAATCCTCCGTGAATTGGGAGCAAAAAACATGATCATTACCAGCGTTCCAAAAGACGACTGTAAAAAGGGTATCGTGTTATACGAAGACAATGCATTTCTTTATATCGGAAATGGTGAAAACCTGAAAGAATTTCATGGAGCCGGAGACGCATTTGACGGAATGTTCCTGGCAAAGCTTCTGCAGGGAAATTCCCTTTTGGAAAGTGTACAGGCTTCGCATGCGTTTGTTTGTGCCTGTATCAGAGAAAGCGAAAAGTATGACTATCCGGAACGGGAAGGCCTTTTAATTGAAAGAACATTGAAGAAAATTGTATAAATAGGGTGAGTTGAGCGAATACTGTACTCAAAAAAGGAGTCTTCATTATGAAAAACAAGTATGGTATTGGCTTTTTACTGTTTCTGATCCTCATCGTATTCGGAATCACCTGTGCTTATCAGCTTAGCTTAAACAGGGGAAAACGTGAAATTCAGGCAGAGAAAACAGCGGAGAAGCAAAAAACACAAGATCTTTCTATTGCCGCAGATGGACAGGCTTTAAAAGAAGACTGTTACTATCTGAAATCTCTGAATGGCTATGTAGTCGTATATCTGAATGATAAAAAAACGGTATATGAATACACAGATATTCCACTGGATGGTCTTCCTGAGACACTGCAGCAGGAGATCCATAATGGAAAATACGTTGAGACATCAGCAGCCCTATACGGATTTCTCGAGAATTATTCGAGTTAAATCTGAGTATATTAAGGAAGGACAAAAGATAATGGATGATAAGAAAGTAGCAAGAATCAATGAATTATATCACAAGTCTAAAGCCGAAGGTCTGACACCGGAGGAATTAAAAGAACAGCAGATATTGAGAAAAGAATACATTGATTCTTTCAAAAGAAATCTGCGCGGACAGCTAAACAACATTTCTATAAAGGAAAAAGACGGAAGTATTACGAATTTGGGTGAGAAATTTGGAAACAAAAAAGGAAATTAGACATAAGATCATCCGTCTCAGAAAAGAGATGGATCCGCTTGTGTGGCAACAGGCCACCAATACTATCACGGAAACAGTGATCAATCATCCATTGTTTTTAGAATCGACTGACATCTACTGTTATGCGAATTACAATGGCGAAACCGGAACCTTGGCAATCATGGAGGAAGCCTGGAAACTGGGTAAAAGTGTATGGTTTCCAAGAGTCGAAGGCAGCGAGATGAATTTTTATCTGGTAGAACAAAAAGAGGATCTGCAGCCTGGTGCATATGGAATTTTGGAACCGACAGGTGAATACAAAGCCGACGGATATGACGGACTTCTGATCATGCCGGGTGTCGCTTTTGACGAAGAATGTCACCGAATCGGATATGGCGGCGGTTTTTATGACAAATATCTGGAAAAACATCCGGATCTGCATACGATTGCAGTTGCTTTTGAATTGCAGATGTACAGAGAACTGCCTTTTGAGGAACATGATATAAAACCGGAAAAAGTTATTACAGAAAAGCATATCTATCCATTGGAATCAGGTGAATGTTTTTTGTAATTTCTGATTAAGATATGAAAAAATATAATATTTAAAGGAGTGAGCCAGAATGGCAAACGGATTACCTAGAGATCCCATGCTGTTACTCAGTGTGGTCAATACAAAACTAAGAGACTATTATCACAGCCTGGATGCTTTATGTGACGATATGAATGTCAATAAAGAAGAAATTATAAGTGCTTTGAAGTTGATTGATTATGCATATGATTCAGACATACAGCAATTTGTCTAGATTGCCATACATTCTGCAAAAAGCTGTTGTCTTCACTTTCTGTGAAAGACTAATAATGAATAATACAAAGGAGCAAAGAGAATGCTTAATACTATGAATTACGATATAGATAAATTGC
>OMGW01000346.1_pt1 | contig 17700 bp, 12 predicted proteins | sample 1646131 | NCBI WGS metagenome assembly OMGW01 (sample SAMN05578588, study PRJEB25193) | human gut metagenome | biome: Human Microbiome; feature: human-associated habitat; material: feces | host: Homo sapiens | place: USA:Birmingham
CATACAATGGTTTCCGGGTTTTCAGTTTTTCTTCAAATTTTCATAAGTCTCTGCAAATCTGAAGTTGGATGCTTCCTATCAATTACATTGAATTCTATCATTTTTTTGAAAACATACAGTTTTTATAAACGCCAAACGAAGTCGAACAGATAATGTCGGCTTAGGAAATAATCGTTGTTTCCTTATAAGGCGCTGCGTGACGTCTTTGTACACCGTAGAAAATCCATTGTATGATTGGCGAACCGCACATGCCTTGAACAATACCTTTATTTCATCAACACAGATAATCTATCCTTGAAATATTCCGGATACGAATCAAGACAACTAAAGATTTCTTCACTATGAGCTTTCAACATATTAAGTATCTTGTCCGTTCCAATATTTGCATCAGATAAAATTTGAGCTAATTCTATAGCTAATAGACGATCATTAAAAATGCTCTCACAAATAGAAATTGCTGTCATATTCGGAACGCCATATTTTACTTTCTTTTGTAACAATGTCAAGATGTTCCTTTGATCAACTTGCTCCTCATTTTCTTCGTCAACTTCTATCAGATCACAGATATTGCCGATAAGAAAATTCATTTCATATGAGATTCTTTTATTACATAATGATTCTACTTCTGCAATTCCAATAGTTTCTTTGTTGTTAATTTCCATTGGAGTCTGGCCATCAATCCATTTTTTACAAATGCTTTGTATATGCTCTTGGTATCTAAAGTCTCCACAGATTTGCAGATACAATTCTGCAATAACAGATAACAGTTCTGTTTCTGTATATATCTTCTCTGTAAGTTCATTCTGAACAATCCATTCCTCTATTAGAGAAGACAAACCTATTCCTGACATTGCATTAGAATATCTGTTCAATTTTTCAACAGAATATTGTTGAATATTCTCTTCTATCTTCTGAAAAACTTTAATCAGTAATTCTTTCTCTTTTTCTGTTGCCATAGCATACGCCAATGTATTTGTACAAATATCCGCAGCACTTTTCTTACTATCATTGACCAATGTTTCTGCGGAACGTACTAAACACAAATAATTTTCTATATTTGATATAATATCCTGACGCAATAATATTTCCTGCACAATCAGATTTTGTGTTCTTTTGGGTTTGGCTTTTAAATATGCTTTTTCTAACTTCTTTGCGTAATCAAGCAAGAAATCTCTTTCGTCAAGGTGATCTATCACTATATCAATAAATTTCTCACCACTTACGATCACATCATAATCTATGTTAAAATCCCGGACTAACGAAAGAATAGAACTGCCACAAGGTTCTGTCAATTTTGTATCAAATAGCTTCACACAATCATTCCATAAATACCCTCCACCATTTTTCCAGTTGGTACGGTTGTCGTATATTTTGCAATCCGTAATAATAATACTTCCTTCTGTGTATATACCTGATCGTGCTGTTCTACCCATCAAGTTTTGAAAATCTCGAGCTTTTACTAATTGCAATCCATTTCGAATGCTGGTGACCAATAAATATTTTATCGGAATATTCACACCCTGTGCAAGCGTCGATGTACACACTACGCAAGAAACATATTTATTCTTCAATGCATGTTCAACAACAAGCTTAACTCCATTTTGAAGATTTGCTGAATGAGGCAAAACACCCAAATCCGCTGCTTTCGTATAATAGTGCTCTGAACCATAATAGCTTTCTATAAATCCCTTGATTTTGGAAAGCTCTGCTTGATTTGTATTATCTTTTAGTGCTTTCAAATCATAGTTTCGCTTATCCAAATTTATAATTCTTTCAAATACCGTTTTCATTGAACGTTGCTGCCCAAGATAGATAGCAACACCGCCGTTATGGCACAACTTTATTGCATTATAAATGGCCACATCTGTAGATAATGATAAATTTGGAAAGTATTTATTACTTCTTTCTCGGGGTAACTTCTTCAATTGTTCAACTCGAAGGATTTGGGGAATATAATAATCTTCATTTGATTTATCCTCAGAAAAGAAATGAATATCCCTTTGTGTCGATGAAAATCCTATTGATTTAGGTGTAGATACAATACTATCATCTGTCGCCAAACAACCTCTATCCTCAAACAACCACTGTGCAATATCCCCTGAATTTGGCAATACCGCAGATAGCAAAACCAACTGCTGTTCGCTCGTTATGTTCTGACGTATATGTGTTACTAATAACTCATATGTTGCACCTCTACCTCCATCATCAAACATATGACCTTCATCAAACACAAATAAATCTATAGCACTTAAGAAAAACGGGGCATGATGTAATACATAACTCAGTTTCTCTGGCGTACATATTAGTATCTGCCGTTTAATATCTTCAGAAAGCAAATTCCAAAAATCATTTTGAAGTACATCAGAAAACTGATTTATCGTAACATCATTTTCAAAAGCTTTGTACATATCCATTGTTATTTCGTTGCACAATGCTCTTAATGGTGCCACTATAATAGTAATATTCGCTCGTTCAGATAAAAAAGCTGCCCTAATAATTAGTTCAATACTTCTTGTCTTTCCTACCCCTGTCGGAAGTTGAACGATAGAACTTTCTCCACGCAACAATCCCTTTTCGGCTATTAATCTTTGTGCTGGCCATAACATCTTTATTGACATCTTACTTTGTAGATATGGCTCCCATTCTTCATCCGGGATACCTGAACTACTCGGCAAAAGACTCCATGACGAATTTTCGCATGCCACAATAATAACTGCCACTAATATATCTACATAAAATATACTATCCGGATCTCCATTCTTGTATATTTCATTTCTATATACCCATAAGTTTGACTTTAATGCTTCTAAAGACTTACCCTTTCCAAAGTAATCCAAGAAAAAATTATTTATTCGCTCATAAGTATCTATAACTCTCAAATATGGCAAATACACCCCACCCAGAAGATAATTATAGATATTCGTCAACAATTTCTGCGGAGATCGCTCCTCATCAATTAAATCAACTACTCTTGCTGCCAACACTTTAGCACTACCAAAATCCTTTCTTAGGAAGTAGGCAGATGCTCCAGATAGCAAAAAATCCCAATCATATTCTGGTCTATCTTTGGACTTAAAAGCTGAATCATAATATTCTGCAGTTGTAATCAAAAGTAACTCCAGCTCTTTTAATTCGTCATGATTATTTTCTATAATGCATTCTGAGTATCGTGACAGCACATAAGTTGTTGGATACGATAATTCATTAGAATTCAGCGGAAAATGTGGATACTCCTGCTTTGAAACATCGTATTCTACCATTTTGGCCTTTGCTTTTTGATATTTTAACATTAAGCCTGCATTTTTCCCAAAAATCATTTACAACACCTCTGGTAAATGTTATGAGTCAATTCCATCAACTTTTTACCATGTACATAAAAAATCAGTTCGTTTTTTCTAATTTCAAGTTCTTCACCAGAAAAACCTAATTCTATGGCATCATCTACGTTTTCACGACTACTAACTCCTGCAGCTACATATGTAATACGATAATTATTATCTGGTTTAAATAAGAATCTCTTTACCTCTTCTGCCTCTTCTATTTTGCCCAATTCTTTTAGTCGCTTTCTGCAGTAGTTTACTGATCTTGCTAATCGATGTTCATCTTTTCTGGAATCGATAATTGCATTTTTGATTGGTGTGTACTCCGTATTAGAGAGGGTAGCTTTAACTTCTGCTGCTACCAATTCATCTTTATCATTTGGAGTTTTATCTTCATTTTTGTACTTATATGCAATGACATCAGTTCCTTGTTGTGAATTGTTTTTTCCTGATCTGTTCTTCAATTTATATCTCGGAACAGAATACTGATGAACAAACTCTAATAAATCGGAAATTAAAATTTCTGTTATGTCTGCAGAACGTACCGTAGCTCCCAATTCTTCTCCTTTTTGTGGAATTACATAATCATGCAAATACTGTTCAATAGTCATTGCATTGTCATCTGCGTCTTCTTTAAGTTCAGTATCTTCTATGTAATTTCTTCGAATGTGCAATGCCCAGTCATCAAGAATACTTTCATCATCTTTATAATCAATTTTATAACATTTTAGCGGTATGTCATCTTTAATTACAATACCAGTTTCTTCAACTATCCAATCGATGTATTGTGGCTTTTCCATGTAGTATTCCTTTCCTAACTTTTAACCTTTATACAGCCTTCAACAACATCCGGATTATTCTTAGATGTGATTTTATATGGTATCTCATCAATCTCATTTTTCACAAAAAGGATTGTCGGGAAAGCAACAGTTGTATTATGTTTTATGTAATCTACTTTAAGCTTTACAATATACTTATCTTCACTTGAATAGAATCCATAACAAAACACATCTTTTATCTCATCAGTGAAATCATCACTATAATCTGGAACATATCCTGGAAAACCATATGGACGTGCTCCATACGGAGTTCTTCCATTTTGCTCTGATTCTGAATATTCAATATATTCAGATGTGCCTTCAATTCCGAACAAAATACTCATATCACAATCTGTAAGCAAATATCCCATCTCTGCATTATTAAACTTAGGGAATTCACCTAATGTAAGCAAGGATTCTTTTGGAACTTCAAACGTAATTTCAGCATCTTCGTCGATGGCCTTACCACAATTTTGAATTGCTAATTTAATACAATTCATTCCAGAAAACGCTTTCTCAACCGGAACCCATTCCAAAGCTTTAGAAATAGTTTCATGCAATCTTTTGATTTTCCAATATTTCTGCTTTTCTTCGGACGTTCCATTCAACTTAGGACCACTGAGTGGATTTGATGTTAAAGTATCTTTGTTTAAATTTCCAAGTTCAAAAAAGGAATCGGACAACTCACACTCCAGCTGTTCAGCCGCAGCAGTAATAAACTCTTTCTCATCTTCATCTATGTCAACAGGGCTTGTAAATCCAGCAAAAAAAGTATTAGCTGTAACAGATCTACCACCTACATTCATATCAGAAATCTCCTGATACATAGTCTTAATCGAAGTAATGTATTCTTTCATTGTAATCTCTGCATTTAACACGAATGGGCATACCACCGCTTCTTCAGTCAATCTTCCAGTTTCGTCAATACCTAATAACTTTAACTCAGAACGATATTCATTGGCTGTTTCACTTACCCTCTTTTCTGTCAAAAAATGCATGGAAAGATGGGCAAAAAACATCTTTTTAAATTCTTCGTCGGATGAATAAGTGAAATATATTCCTTTGTCTTTATATTTGTCACGGAATGCTTGTATTTTCTCATAGCCGTCACCATTTATTTTTGATGGTGGGATGGGCTTATCCGAAAAATACATAAACACTTGTTTTCCAGATTGAAGCATAATTTCAATTTCTTCTTCTGTTCCAGAACCATACTCATCAGTAGGTGTGCCAAATCTCGTCCAGAAAATCGCAACTGCTGCATCACATTTATTTACAAACTGCTCGTTAAGTAATGCCTGTGGTTTTCCTCCAGACTGAGCATAAGAACTCTTACTCCAATGGCGAGTTTTTATTGTGATTCCTAAAGTTTCAGTATATAATTCATTAAACTCATCTACTGCAGCTTCAATCAATGTAACTTCTTTCTTAATATCACCTGGACAAGAAATCAAAAGGTTATACAATGTCACATTTTGAGCCATTGATTACACCTCCCAAACAGTTTCATCCCCGCAAATATTACGAATTTTAAGGCGGAGAGGTTTCTTTGTGCTGCGGATGTAACCATCCCAGAACTCCTTGGTTTTATTGCCGTCTACGATAACATAGCCATTTTTATCAATCTTGATTTCACTATCAGAATGCCACTCACCACCGGTCGCGGTGCAATCCAAGCTAAGGAATTCAATAAGTTCCAAGCCTTCTTCACTGATTTCAATCGGTTTATACGGTTTCTTCGCAGAAGAATTAAGGAATGCTTTCTGATTGAATTCTGCAATTTTAGACAACACACGATCACTCATAAATTTATCAATAGCAATAGCATATCCGCCTGCAATTTCTTCTGCATGGAATTCTGCATAATCACCAATGACAACATCATCAAGAATTGATTTAAGATCACGCAATTCAATTTCTACAGTCGTACTGTCATCTTCTTTGATGAAATTCATAATCTCCACTTCATCAGTAATGTCGATATAGTAAACAATAACCTTTTTAATATCATTATCCAATTCTGGAATCGCCTGATGGATAATACGGTTCATAGTCACTTTATCAAGAAGTTTTGATGCACTATCCATTAAGTTTGGCACGTAAACAGGAATTGTACCAAGCTTACTGTCAGAAATAGCACCTTCCCAGAAAGAATCAAGGGAATCTTCATTTTTTAAACCTAGAATCAGGGACTTGATTTTATCCATTGTTTGAACCGGATTACGGTAAAGCTGTACACCATCTTTAATTTCAAGAACATCAAATTCAGCACCATCAGCAACGAGACGGTCACGAGTTGTCTGGATTGAATTAAGTCCAATATCACTTGTAATAAATTTTCGGTTTGATTTATGAGAAACTGCTGCTGTAACTCCACTTCCTGCAAAGAAATCTGCGACTATATCATTTTCGTTGGATGATGCACTAATAATACGTTCTATCAAAGCCTCCGGTTTTTGTGTCGCATAATCCACTTTTTCATTAGCCTGAGAATTGATTGGATTAACATCTAACCACATTGATTGTGCGGGCATACCAGGCAGTTCATCTAAATATACTTTCGACCTAATACCACCATTTTTAGTGATGTGAATTCTACCTTCTCGGTCCATTCGTTCCATTGTTTCAAGTGGCATTCTCCATAAAGAACGATATCCTTTATATTCATAGTCATAACCACCGCCTTGTAAACCTTTTGCCGTGAGGTTACCACTATCCCATTTTCTTCCATCAGGATCAGTTCGTGAAAAGCGGGCTATATAGGATTCATCGTATGGTTGATAAACAGTATTGAAAACATATTCTATTTGCGATTTAGTATAAAAATAAATACAATCAAAATTATTGCCATAAAATTCCGCATCACTATGAGCCGTCGCTCTTTTCCATATTATCTCGTTTCTGAAATTATCCTCTCCGAAAATTTCATCTAATAAGATTTTAACATAGTGCCCTATATGATAATCCAAATGAACATATATCGATGCAGATTCACTCATAATTGACTTAATCGCCATAAGGTTTTCATACATCCAGTTAAGATACTTTTCCTTATCCCAAACATCACCATACATCTTTTCTTCAAAAGCTTTCAATTCATCAACATCCAACTCTTGTTCAGCCTGTGCAATAGCTTCTGCTATTTTCGGATTTCGACGAATATATACTTTCTTTGCATAGTCAGCACCACTGGCAAATGGTGGGTCAATATAAACAAGATCAACCTGCATACCCTGCTCCTTCAGATAAGCGCAAGCAGAAACACATTCTCCACGAATAACCATATTGCCGTCAGCATTTTCGCCCACGGTTTCCTGTTTTTCCATTTCATACAAAGCCATTCCACGCTGTAATGTCATAGAAACATCGTCAGCGCCTTTGTATCTCAATATTCTATTAAAATTTCCAAGCACAGCTTGTCCTTCCACCGGCTCCGGTATAAACGGTACATATTTAATTGGCATTATTTGATTCCTCCATTTTTCATATAACTTACAAATTGTTCAAAAGAAATTGCCGCACTATATGATGTTATAAATTCTTGTGCCAATTTTGCTTTTTGTATGTCATCCAACTCGTCTAATGCCTTAATAAAATCAAGCAATTTATTTTTTGCATTAGTATATTTATCATCAAACTCTATGCCTACAGTAGGTCTAATTCCATTCATTACGCTTTCTCCTTAAAAAACTCACAGATTTTTTGATGTGTCTGTGTCAATCTATCTTTCTCTGGCATCGTATCTTCCAAATACAGATAAGCAAAACGTTCATAACCATACGCAGCATTATTCTGTTTTGAAAACTCTGTTTCCATAAAATTCTTCTTATCTTTAAAGACTGGATCTTTGGCATAAATCTGCCCCTTGGTTTCCACTACAATAACCTTATGGATAACGCCATCTTTTCGTTTAATGATAAGGAAGTCCGGTGTGTAAATGCCAATGTAATTCCATTTTCCACTGGTTTTCTTATAGCACTTGATCTTAAACTCCGTCATAGCACGGTCGCCATTGTAATACACTTCCAGACCTAATTCTTCGATAATATCGAAGGACAATACTTCTCTTAAAAATGTTTGTTCAAAACCACTGTCTGTACGATATGGCAAGTAGTGGAACGAACGATTCTTATTTGGGTGAGATGATACACGCTGTTGTAATTCCAAAACGATTCTATCGTTTCCAGTTTCTATAGCAAGATCAATTAACTGCTGTGTCTTTTTATCAACTTTCAATTTTCCCTTATCGTCAGCTATTATGTTTTCAACAACATTCTGTCTTGGATAGTAGTCATCCAGATTATCTGCATATATCTCAGAAGTAAAATTTGCAATGTTCAACAAATTAGCTTCTTCTGGTATCAGTTCTTCTGTTGTATTGAAATCCGTTTTGTCAAAAAAAGCTTTGCGAATATTGGCTTCTACCAACTTTTTATTGTACTTCGAACTGAAATATCGTGAGCCACCTTTTTCGTATGTGATTTTTTCATATACTACTTTTAACTGCTCTGTATATGCATTTAATTCTGCCATGGAAGGTGTTCCAAATCCACTTCTCATAATGCCATAAATCCAAGAATTAAAGGTTGCATATTCTGTACCATATTCAGCATCATCCACCTGGATACTGATATTATTTACATTCATAGAAAGATCTGTTGTTTTGATAATATTACCTGCAATTTGCGCTGAATCAACAGATTTTTCAATAGAAACCTCAGGATTTGCCTTTTCAACAGTAAGTGTATCATAGCTGATTTTCAGTTGATAAAACTCTACTTTAGGCAACTTTAAATACGCCGTACGATTATAACGTTTCAAAGTAGTCTTACTGTTGTCTGCAGAAGAAAATTCTTTAAGCGAAATATGGTGCTGTCGCTCAAGCTGCATATTTAATTTTTCGGCATTGCTTTCATTCAAATATATCAACGCCGTTTCCTGACCGTTTTTAATCACCTGACGCAAGCATCGACAAGATGTCTGTAATACCATATTGGTTGGGCAGTCTCCTTCTTGAGAAAGAATAATACCTGTAAGACTTCGACAATCCCAACCTTCTTTACCAATCTGCACAAGCAAAACAATACGAATTTTAGAAATAGATTTATCCAAGATATCAAACTGCATCTGACTATCAGCCGACATCTTATACTGTTTATTTCCTTTGTGGAATTTAAGTATAACATCAGTACCAAGACCATATTCAGCTACAATATGGGATACCTGTGGATATACTGTTTCTTCTAATTTTTCGATAGTACCACAATAAATACCCAATTTAGCTGTTAAACCATCTGCATAAACAGTGTCTTTATAAGTATCAAGAAATTCTCTGACACCCTTTTCAATAATAAGGCTGCTATCTGCAATATCTGCAATTTTTACAACTGGACGTTTTAAGAAATTTCCTACACCGTCTATAAGTGGATAGTAATACACAATATTTGTGATTTCAGCTGTACCAATGGACAATGAATCTACAACTTTTATTTTTTCAACTTTGTCTAAATATGGAGTACCAGAAAAACCAATTACAGAATTGACTGTATGATTCTGCGCCCATCTTGTAACTACAGCACGAAGCTTAATTTCATCACTTACTGCATGATGAACTTCATCAATAAAGATAGACAATGATGGTAACTTACCAATTAAATTACGAAGTTCATTTGCCTGTCGGTCTTTATCGTCCTCGCTTTCTTCAAACATATTTATCTGTCCCTGTTTTTCCTGAATACGGTCAAGAATTACTTTTTCCGCATTAGTAACAGCAACAAGACCAAACAACTCAGAAAGCGGCTGATGATTAGCGATTTTCTGAACATTTGGATTTTTTGTCTTATTTGATTTTTTTGCAGTTTTGCTTTGATCCAACACTTCAAAAGAAATCATCCTCTTGATGTCTGTTGCTGCCGGCTCCGGAAGAATCCATGATGGATTAAAGTTTTGTATTGTTTTAAGACTTGGAACCACTGATGATTTCAAACCTGATGGTGCAAATATGATAAAGTTATGTGCAAATGACGGATTTGTTGGCTCGTTATAAGCAAAATATAAATCCAAGTAAATAAATGCCGCCATCAAATACGTTTTACCTGCACCCATAGGAAGGCTAAACAGATAATCCGTATAGGAAACACCATAAAACGCATTACGAAAGAATTCATTATAATCAATTCCCGTTGGATCTTTCTTTATCTGTTTTTCCAGTTTTTCAGATACCTGTTCACCTTTATCATTTGTCAAACATGCATATTCAAACAATGCCGCAGCTGCTGGATTTTGAAACAAATATTCACGAGTGGATTTTGACAATTCTATCTCATTCAAATCAATAGAATTAAAGAATCCCTGTCTAAACAGCTGTGTCAACGGCTTACATTCACAGGCAATTTTCAGAAACAGATATACCTTAATAGCCTCAATCTGAGCATCACGCATCTGCCCTATTTTCTCTATATACTCAATTAAGTTTTTAACCGTACACCGTTCTGATTCATACCATTGTGTACACTTATTTTCTATCATTTTATAGAACATGTATTTACTCCCGTCTTTGAAATGTATATCATTATTTTTTCTCAAAGCACAAATTTTTCACTTTGAATCACGTTTAATATGCAATTCTAAAATAATCCAAATACGCCTTATACTTGTCCTGTGCGGTCAGGCATGTATCAGTCAGATATCCTTTTTCATTGTTCCATTCTTTCAATCCACGATAATAGAACATCTTCAGATTATCCTCGATGATAAACGGAACGATATTATATTTCAGACATTCCTTAAACATAATTAATCTGCCCACACGACCGTTGCCGTCCTGGAATGGATGGATACGTTCAAACTTCACATGGAAATCTAGAATATCCTCAAAAGTCTTTTCTTCTTTTCCGTTGTACTCTGTCAGCAGAGTTTTCATTGTATCGGCAACTTCTTCCGGAAGTGCTGTATCCATACCACCGACTTCATTCGGTATCTTTTTATAATCGCCTACTGCAAACCAATCTTTTCTGGAATCACTAGTACCGCTCTTCAAGATCAGATGAAGTTCTTTGATAAACTTCTCTGTCAGAACTGCCTTTGCATTATCAATAATCATATCAATACAGCGGAAGTGATTTGCTGTTTCAATCACATCGTCCACATTCAGCACATCTTTTTCTACACCGATGGTGTTGGTTTCAAAGATATATCTGGTCTGATCATGGGTCAGGCGGCTGCCTTCAATATGATTGGAGTTATATGTTAAATCAATCTGTGTCTTATGATAAATCCCACCAGAGTATTTACTTGCCTTCTGCTCCTGCAGAATATCCAGCAATGTAATTGGCTGCTCTTTCTTTTTATTGGAACGCTCCGGCTTTTCTGCATTTTCAGGAATTCTCCACGTCTTGCCTATAAGAAAAGCACCATCCACTCGTCCATGAGCACAATAATTTCTAACACTTCGCTCTGATATATTCCATTTTTTTGCTATTTCAGTAACTGAAAGATATTTCATCTGCTATCCTCCGTCATAAATCAAAAACGTACTAATCTATTACTTAGTATATCATATTATCGGCAAAAATACTATTATTTTTAGCCGATATGTTATTCTTTTTAGCCGATACGCAACGCCTTTTTCCTTCAACAAAAAAGACGTAAGTTTTCCCTACGTCTTGATTACCGATCCGATCTTCCAAAGGTGTAAATTCTACGTTTCCATCCAAGAAACCCAATAAAGCCAAGGCTTTCACGGCATCCATTAAACACTGCCGTGACAGATGAATAGGATTTTTATCATAATTTTGTTTTCTCCTTGATTAGCCGGTTTTTCTGAGTATGTTGTGCGATGCTCTGCAATTAGAAATTACTATAAGTACATTCCTATAACTACCATGCTATTTTATAAATCTATAGATTCCTATCCCACTTCCCGCCTATACTCCTCAATTACCTCAAGAAACCGCTCTCCATACTTCGCAAATTTATTTTCGCCCACACCTGAAACGTCCAGCATTTCAGGCTTGGAAGCCGGCATTTTTGCTGCCATATCAATCAGGGTCTTGTCACTGAAAATAATATACGGCGGCATACTTTCCTCTCGTGCAATTTCAAGCCGGAGTTTCTTAAGCTTCTCAAACAGCTTGTAGCCGGAAGATGTAAGTGTTTCCACACTTTTTGCTTTCTTCTTCGTTTTGGCTGCCTTTTCCGGCTGTTTGTCTTCATCTGTGATCTTAACGAAAACAGAAGCCTCTGGATTTTTCAGACCACTGATATCACCCAGTTTGAGAACCTGATAATCCCCCACACGAAGATATCCCTCTAATACCAGCTGCTCGATCAAACGTCTTAACAGATTCTTGTTCGTTCCTGCCAGAACGCCGTATGACTTGTAGCGAACAGCTCCTATTTCCTCCAGCCTCGCCGTCTTAGCTCCGGCAACAGTGTCAATGATAATCTGCCTTCCATATCTTCCCTTCGCTTCGTATACGCAGTTGATCACTTTTTTGGCTGCTTCTGTCATATCCAGAGTTTCAAATTCCCGCAGACAATTGCCGCAGTCCTGACATGGTTTTTCCGGATTTTCCCCGAAATACTTTAAAATATAATTGCGCAGACATTCTGTTGTATAGCAGTATCGCTCCATCACCTGCAGCCGCCGGGCATCCCTTTCCCTGACCGTCTCCCTGTCCGCCGGATCGAGATCCTGCATTTCCTTATGATCCAATAAAAACCGGTTGATCACAATATCCTGCGGTGAAAATAAAAGAATGCACTTAGCGTCAAGCCCGTCACGACCGGCTCTTCCTGCCTCCTGATAATAGTTTTCCATACTCTGCGGCATATTATAATGAATGACAAAACGGACATTCGATTTATCAATTCCCATACCGAACGCATTTGTTGCAACGACAATACTTGTGTAGTCGAATACAAAATCATCCTGCATTTTTTTCCGCTCCACAGCACTCATTCCTGCATGATATTTTCCCACAGAAATCCCCTTGCTCTTAAGCAGTTCATATATATTGTCAACGTTTTTCCTTGTTGCGCAATAGATAATTCCACTGTCACCGCTATGCCCGGAAATATATTTCAAAATGTACTGTTCTTTATTCTTTGGCTTTTCCACCTGAAAAAACAAATTTTCCCTGTCAAATCCGTTTACCAATGTAAAGGGATTCTGCAGTCCTAACGTGCAAACAATATCTTCACGGACGGTTTCTGTTGCCGTAGCTGTAAATGCACTGATGATCGGACGTTTCTCCAATGTTTTGACAAATTCAACAATTTTCATGTAGCTTGGGCGGAAATCCTGCCCCCACTGTGAGATACAGTGTGCTTCATCCACTGTCACCATTGAAATAGGTACGCTTTTTGCAAGAGCGAGAAAGCCCTCTGTGACGAGCCGCTCCGGCGCTATATAAATAATTTTGTAAATGCCCTGTCTCGCTCTCCTGATCGTCTCATTATAATCTTTTTCAGAAAGCGAACTATTGATAAATGCCGCCGGCACTCCTGCCTCATTTAATGCTTTGACCTGATCCTGCATAAGTGAAATAAGCGGCGAAACCACCAATGTGATTCCCGGCAAAAGCACTGCCGGGATCTGATAACACACGGATTTTCCTGCACCTGTCGGCATGACTGCAAATGCATCTCTTCCCGCCAGGATATTGTCGATCACAGATTTCTGTCCCACTCTGAATGAATCATATCCAAACAAAATTTTTAATGCCTGTTCTGGCGTATCGTATTTGTCATTATTGCATGTATCTTTTGTTTCGGTGTCCGAAGCATTTTTTGATAATATTTTCATATGTCATCCTAACTGTTATGTTCGTTTCATGCTTATTTGTAAAATTTATCTATTTTCAAATTATAAAAAATATTGCTGATTCGATCGGTTGAATTATCAGTTTAAATCGGTTGAATTTGACCATATTAACTATTCATTCTGCCTCTCCCTGTATCTTCTCTGGTAATAATCCATTGTCCTATAATCTATCACATCCTTCATCTGCCGGATCATAACAGGATTATCAATTAGCGGACGCAATTCTTCCCTTAAACCCAATGCCACATCGTCATTTTTAACAAAAAATCCTTTCCCGGATTCCAATAGGAAATGTACCGGCATAGCAAGAATTTTCTTTAAATGATCTTTATCTGAAATATCTTTATACTTCTGTAATGTCATATTTTTATCAAGATCTTTCCAGTTTGTTCCAGTTGAGAAAAATTCTTTCCAGCTTGAAAGGAGCTGTTTTTCTGATACTTCCATCAGCACATCCGAGTTATTATAAAATGCCATAAGCACAGGCATCTTGTATACCTTTGACATGTTCGTGTTTTCGAGCAGGCTGATAAATTCTCTTCCAATTCCTTTGTAAAATTCTACTTCTATTTGACTTAGTTCTCCCAAATCATTGAGAAACTCCAGATATCTTTTAAATGGATTATCTTTGGAGTGTGTGATTGCGGTTTCATAAACATTATCATCCATATATGTAAACAGATCCAGCCTTGTCGGACGCTTTCCAAGCAGATCTTTTCCCCTGCATTTTCTCAGTCCTCTTCCAAGCTGCTGAAGGAAAACGATTGGAGATTCCGTAGGTCTTAAGAACATTACCATATCAACTGATGTGATATCAACGCCTTCATTAAACATATCCACAGAAAAAATCGCTCTTATTTCGCCATTCTTTAATTTCTGTATTGCCACATTCCGTTTCTCAGTATATTCCCCACTTGCATCACTGAATACAGCCACTGACGGTATTCCTCTTGATGAAAACTCTCTCGCCATCTCTCTTGCATGCTCCTTGGAGCAACAGAATCCAAGAGCCTGCCTTGAACCATATTTACAGTAATATTTATAAATCAACTCATATCTGTGAACATTTCCGATATAGGTTTCATTCAATTCTTTTTCATCATATCTTCCCCTTACAATATGCAGCTTTGAATAATCAGTATCATCAAAAATTCCATAGTAATGAAATGGGACAAGCATTCCCTTATTGATTGCTTCTTTTAATGAAATCTCATACGGCACATTATAATCACAGATTTCATAAATATTCCGGCCATCCATTCTCTCTGGAGTCGCTGTTAACCCTAACAGAAACTGCGGCTTAAAATAATTAACAATTCTTTGATACTGGTCATTAACTGCATGGTGGAATTCATCGATTACAATATAATTAAAATAATCTGGAGCAAAATACTTATTTTTCAGGTATTCACTCCTGCCCAGTGTTCCAACTGATGCAAAGATCACAGATTTATCCGTACATTTACTTTCTCCGTCAAAAAAACCATAATCATCTGAATTTCTGACATTTTTAAAAGATTGCGCTGCCTGCTTTAAGATTTCTTCTCTATGCGCCACGAACAATACTCTTTCATAATCCTTTGAATCAAATGCTGCAAGATATGTTTTTCCAACGCCTGTCGCAGCATGGACTAAGGCTCTTCCTGCCCCCTCTGCCCTGGTATTTTCCAATGCACACAAAGCCTCTATCTGTGCTCCTCTTGGTTCAAATAATGCAATATTATTTGTAGTTTCGTTATCCTGTAAATCATACCTGTCCAGATCCTTTGATACTGCCGGGCGGTGCCAGTTTTTTGAATATCTTTTTAGTTCATCATCATCTATTACTATGGAATGATGTTCAAACAGATCAAGAAATGTATTGTAAAATTTTTCATAGTTATGAGAATCTGTTTTGCTGCTAAATCGGTAATTCCACTCAATACCAGATGTCAGTGCACTCTTGGAAATATTTGATGAGCCAATGTAGATTGTACTATAATCCTTATAATGAAACATATATGATTTTGGATGAAATGATCGATTTTTTTCATTATAAAAGCGCAGATCTACCTGTTCCCCAAGCTTATGCTTGATAAGATATAATGCTGATGGCTGTGTTATACCAAGATAATTTCCTGTAAGGATTCTGATTTTTGCTCCCCGCTTCAACGCATTGTCAAGTTCACCAAGCAGCATTCTGACACCAGATTCCATCAGAAAAGAAACGACAATATCCACGCTATCAGCTCTTTTTAAACTATTTAGCAGCTGATAATACAGATACATCCTCTTATCCTGGCCTCCAGTAAGTGCATCCGTCCCATATTCTAATTCATTAATATCATCTAATTCTTCTGCAGTATTAAGTTCAGCCATTTTTCCTCTCCACGGCCTGGTCTTACATCACATGTAATCCACTCTTCCTTTAATTTAACATTTTCTATATCCTGGACAAATTCATTAAACTTCTCTTCTGTAAAATCTGTAAAATACCGCCCATTTCTCTCTCCTTCAAAATCGCCATACTTAAAGGATGTATAAATGATACCATCTTTTTTTAATGCCTTTACCATTTTTTCAAACACCGCTTTAAGTTCTCTCTTTGGAAGATGAAGTATTGAAGAGCAAGCCCATATTCCATCGTATTTTTCTATTTCTTCCAGTTCTTTAAATAGCATTTTTTTAACTTTTATACCTGTATAATCACTTGCAATACGACACAATTCCTCTGAACCATCGATTGCATCAACTTGGAAATGCTGACTCAGAAAATACTTAATATCTCTTCCTGAACCACACCCAAAATCAAGAATATATCCCTGCTCAGGCAACAATTTCTGAAAATGTTTCTGCGTGTCATAAAAATCCACATCCACTGTTGCTTCTGCAAAACTGCTGGCATTCTTATTATAATAATCTAAAGTTTTAGTTTCACACATATCGATTCTCTATTTCCTTTTTTCTGAATCACTTATTTTATGTCATTCACACAATTATAATAACATTTGTTATTTGTATCCTCAATTATGGTCTTCTGAAAATCATCCGATTATTTTATTTTTCATATCAATTTCTTGTGCTGTGAATCAAATCTTATATGCCTGTGATACTTCATGCCGGTCTTCCAGACTCCTATTGAACTTTTTCCTATGTTTTTTACCAAATTTGTGGAACTATGATAAATTAATATCCTTCTTGTCCAAAAGAAAATCAACAATATTAATATGCCACCTGAATAAAACATTTCTTTCTTCCATTTATTACAACAAAATCCATTCCACCCTTATATGTTTTTCCTGTAAAGACTTCATAGTCTCTTGCTTTTAGCTCATTATAAATTATATTTTCAAGAAAAAAGGTGTCTTCAAAATTCACTAAGTTTGTATTTATCATGCCACAAATCAAGAAATTTTCAAGATTTGTGGCATATATTAAAAAAATCATTGATAATATTGTCTATATGAACTTCTATCAATACTTGTATGAAACCAAGTCAATAAACTATATTGGCTCGTAAGATTCTTCTTAGCACGATTTCCTGCAAAATCCGTCACGATAATTTCATAATAATCTACTATCTTCTCATCTGCGGTAATCGTCTAACGGAACATCATATTTATCGATAAGAATGATTACCTTCTGTTCGTAATGTTTATATAAAAGCTGCTCTATCAGCTTTGTTTTATCGATATAGTAAAATCCCAATTTTCTGATTTCTTCAAAATTATCAATTCCTACCGGTAATTTTAATGTA
>OMGW01000357.1_pt1 | contig 17467 bp, 18 predicted proteins | sample 1646131 | NCBI WGS metagenome assembly OMGW01 (sample SAMN05578588, study PRJEB25193) | human gut metagenome | biome: Human Microbiome; feature: human-associated habitat; material: feces | host: Homo sapiens | place: USA:Birmingham
TCTTAGCGTCCATTTCCGCTTTTTTCTTCGCCTTGATTTTGTCCTCATACCGTTTCTGTGCGCCGCTGGCTTTTCGTTTCAAATAGTTCTGATGGAGCCTGTCCTTGCGTTCTTCTTTTTTTCGCAAGCGGATGTAAAGGCAAAATGTTGGTAGCTATTCTATTGGCTGTAATTGGGGTATTGTGTGGAATGGCACCCTATTTTGCGCTCGCAGGAATTTTGTCGGGATTGATCCAAAACACTTTAACGGCAGAACGTATCGTTTGCTATGTGGGAATTGCTGTGTTAGGCGAGACTCTTAAAATGTTGTTTAATACGGTTTCCTCTTTGAAAGCTCACAGGGCAGCTTATCATATCTTAGGCAATATTCGATGCAAACTGGCTGAGAAAATGATGCGTGTTCCTATGGGAATTATGGTTGATACCCCATCAGGTAAGTTGAAAGCGATGGTTGTAGATACTGTTGACAAATTGGAACAGCCCTTAGCTCACATGTTGCCAGAGATTACAGCAAATGTTTTTACACCGCTTTGTATTATTATTTTACTTTTCATTTTGGACTGGCGTATGGCACTGGCCTGTATGATTGTGATTCCTATTGGCTTTTTACTCTTAATGGGACAAATGAAAGACTATAAAAATAGATCTGATAGATATATTGAAGCCAGTGGCAACATGGACAGCTCTTTGGTTGAGTATGTCAATGGAATTGAAGTAATCAAGACTTTCAGCCAAACAGGGAAATCATTCCAAAAATTCTCTGATGCTGTGAAGAATTACCATGATACGACATTGGATTGGTGGAAAAATACCTGGCTATATTCAGCACTTGGTTTAACGGTAATTCCTGCTACCCTTGTGGGAGGTATTCCCGTTGGAGCGTATCTTCTTATGCAAGGAAGTATCAGTTTTTCTATTTATATTACATGCCTTATTTTATCCCTTGGAATTGCCGGTCCACTGATTCAAGCAACATATTATGCTGATAATTTTGCTGTTGTTGATGCCAGTATCCGGCAAGTGGGAAATTTTCTTGATGAACAAGAACTGGTTCGGCCATCAAAAGAAGTTTTGCTAACAGATGATGGCTTTCATTTTGCTCTGCTACGAATTGTAGATACTGCTCTTAGTCAAGTTGAGTCCGTATTGGAAATTCCGGAGATGTCAGGTAATGACACCATAGATAAAATACAGAATTATAATATTGAACTTCATAATATATCCTTTGGCTATGAAAATCGTCCCATCATTCAGAATGTCACATTAAAAATCCCAGAACATCGAGTAACGGCTATTGTAGGACCGTCTGGCTCTGGAAAAACGACTCTATGTAATTTGATTACAAGATTTTGGGATGTGCAGCAAGGCGAAATTATGATTGGTGGCAAAAATATCAAAGAAATAGAGTTTGAGGAATTGATGAAACTGATGAGCATCGTGTTTCAGAAGGTGTACCTGTTTCACGATACTATAGAAAACAATATAAAATTTGGGAAACCTATTACTGCGCGTGGTATAGATAATCCACGCCCTAAAACCTGTGCAGTATCTATGCGGTTCCATATACAGGATTATGTACTCTGCTTTGTCGCTATTGTACTTGTTATTATTGCTTTTGTGTTGCTTTAAGAAGGGGGGATTTTATGATAACATTTGAAAACCTGTCATTTTCCTATGGAAATACAGGTGAAGAACAGTTAAATTCCCTTGATCTGCAAATAAAAAAGGGGGAATTTGTCCTTCTCTGTGGAAGAAGTGCCTGCGGTAAGACAACTGCAACCAAGTGCATCAACGGATTGATTCCGCATTTCACAGAAGGAAAATATTCTGGCTCTGTTGTTGTTAAAGAAAAAGAAATTACCAAAACACCAGTTTATGAAATATCAGAAGATGTAGGCTCAGTTTTTCAAAATCCTAAAACTCAATTTTTTAATCTTGACTCTGATAGTGAACTGGTTTTTGGCATGGAAAATTTAGGAATAGAGCCAAACAAAATAAATGCTCGTGTTCAAGAAGTAGCTCACGGTCTTAAGATTGAAAATCTGTTGGGTCGAAGTGTTTTTGGCCTTTCTGGTGGCGAAAAACAGATACTTGCTCTCGCTTCTATTTATGCCGTAAATCCGGATATTTATGTCCTTGATGAGCCAACGGCAAATATTGATAAAGATGGAATTGACCGGCTGCATGAAATTCTTCTCAAATTGAAGCAAATGGGTAAAACGATTGTGATCTCAGAACATCGCTTATATTTTCTCATGGATTTAGTGGATAAGGCTGTTTATATTGAACACGGCGTTATTCAGAAAGTATATACAGGCGATGAATTTCGTGCGTTAGCGGATTCAGAACGTATTAGGCTTGGATTGCGCTGCTTTACCTTGGACAACGAAAAAGATGAGGTGCCTACAAAGTGTAATTCAGGCATATTGGAGATTGATAATTTATCCGTGAGCTATAAAAATAGAACCATTTTCAGCAACGCATCTTTTGCAGCGGCTCGCGGGGATATCATTGCAGTTACTGGACGCAATGGAAGTGGAAAGTCCGCTTTTCTGCGTGTGCTTTGTGGGCTTATGAAAGAAAAAGCAGGAAGAATTGTGTTTGATGGAAAGCCATATCCATATAAGAAGCGCCGAGAACTGTGTTACATGACAATGCAGGATGTTGTCCATCAGTTATTTTCGGATAGTGTATGGGAAGAATTTTCTCTTCTCAATAAAACTGTCGATGAACAGGAAATCACGAAAATTCTAAGACGACTGGACTTATTGGATTACAAGGATAAACATCCTATGACACTCTCTGGAGGTCAAAAGCAGCGGCTTGCTCTGGCAGTAGCAACTCTTGCAAATAAAGATATTATGATTTTTGATGAGCCGACTAGCGGCTTGGATTATGGTAACATGATCAAAGTCTGTGAACTTATCAAAGAGTTATCTTCCAATAGAATAGTATTTGTGGCGACACATGATCGTGAGTTAATGGGATTGTTGTGTACCCGTCGAATGGAAATATCAAATGAATCAATCTCTGTTTACGATCTCACGACTAAATAAGGAGGTTATAGTCGATATGGGTTAAAGAAGAAATAGTATTACGAACGTCTGATAAAGCTATTGAAACTTTCGGCTGTTACTGCAGAAATTTTATGATCCGGATAAAAAAGAGGGCTACTGATAAATTGCGTAATTGTGCCTCTTTATATAAAAGAGAAATTAAATGACATCACGTGAACTCGTTCGGGATATGTTTATAAACTATTTCCGGATATTTGAAAAAGATCAGGAAGGGTTGAAAAGCAGGTGATACCATGGGAAAGTAATGATTCTTACGTTTTCTGATTCCGAGGAAGAAATTCTGAATAAGATTAAATCGGTTCTAGTCTGTGAAAACACAGTAGAGTTTATGGATAATGTAAACATTCAAAAGTTGAGATTCCCAAGTCTGGAAATAGACCAGCTTCAGCGTTGTGTAATCAGAGAAGATAAGACAGTGGGGCTTACCCGACATGAATATGATCTGCTTCTATATCTTGCGTTATCTCCTAATCGGGTATTCACGAAAGAACAGATCTATCAGCATATCTATGAGGAAGCGGAGTCAGAAGTGAATAACCGAATTTACGGTCTGATTAAGAACTTGAGAAAGAAAATAGAAGAAAATCCGGAAACACCGCACTACATAGAAACGATACGTGGTGTTGGTTATCGCTTTCGGGCATAAAAGGAGCCGTCCGGCAATGGGCGGCTCGAAGTGTTTCTCTTGTTGTTTATTTATTGTTTTTTTCGTTGTATACTGATAAAACGAGGTGATAAAAGTGGCATATAGAATTTTGATCGTGGATGATGACATCGAATTATTAAAGATGTTAAAGAACTATTTTGAAATCAAACGATATGATGTAATGATGGCAGAAGATGGCACAGATGCTTTGGAAAAAATCCATAAGAAACCGGATATTATCTTGCTGGACATCAATATGCCTAAAATAGACGGATTAGAAGTATGCAGACGTATCCGGGGCAAAGTAACTTGTCCCATTATCTTCCTGACGGCAAAAGTGGAGGAGCAGGACAGGGTAAACGGGCTTTTATCCGGTGGGGATGACTATATACTGAAGCCGTTTAGTCTGAAAGAACTGGATGCTCGTATTATTGCACATTTGAAGCGTGAGGAGCGTCATAAAGGGAAGTCTGAATACAGATTCCACGGAGACCTCAGTATTGATTATGGAGCAAAGAGGGTTCAGATCGGTGAAAATGATTTGGAGCTTACGAAGCTGGAATATGCAATCATTGAGTTTTTGTCCATGAATCCAGGACAGGTTTTTGACAGGGAGCGGATATACGAAAAGGTGTGTGGTTATGATGCGGAAGGTGACAGCCGTGTTGTTACGGAACTGATCCGGAGAGTGAGAAAGAAACTGGCGGAATATACGCAGACAGAATACATTGAGACAGTATGGGGGATGGGGTATCGATGGAAAAGATAAGAAATTTATCCTTGAAAAAGACAATGGTTTTATATACGATACTCAGCTTGATTGTCACTTTTTTTCTTTCTGTGTCAATTATTGAGATTGCCGGGCAGATACAGGAGGAGGTCTGGTGGAAGTACGTGGATCAGGACGAGTATTATCAGGCAATGAATGACCGCAATGAAAATTTTGAGGTAGTGGTACCGAGACCGAATCAGAGTAAAATGAGCAGAATGGACTGGCATATTTCAGAAACCTGTGATTTCCTTCAGACGTACGGAGTATTGCTTTTTTCTTTTGCCGGATGTGGAATTGCGGTCAGCCTGTTTTACAAAAATAAATTAAAGAGACCGATTCAGGAACTGAAGATGGCATCACAGATGATTGCGGAGGAAGATCTGGATTTTCATATGGCTTATGAGAACGAGGACGAGATGGGGATGCTGTGCAGGGAATTTGAAAGGATGCGTGGGCAGTTGGAAGAAAATAACCGTAGACTTTGGCAGATGATCGAAGATGAGCGGGTACTGCGTGCAGCGATTGCCCATGATATCCGCTCGCCGCTTGCAATCATGCGGGGATATCAGGAAATGCTTTTGGAATTTGTTCCGGAAGATATGCTTGATCAAGAGAAAATGATGGAGATGTTAAGGGGCGGTATGCTTCAGATTGAACGGATGAACCATTTTATTGATGGTATGCGGAAGATGACGAAACTGGAAGAACGGGAATTAAACTGTTCCGTGGTGGATATCCGGCAGTTGATCAGCCAGATAAAAACGCTGGCAGAAGTCATGGAAGAAAAATCAGAAAAGGACTTCACGGTAACGGCAGTGGGAGAGTCGGAAACTCTGGTCGCAGATGCGGAAATCATCATGGAAGTAGCGGATAATCTGTTGTCCAATGCATTCCGCTATGCCAGTCAGAAAGTCGGGCTGAAGCTGACAGTGACGGCGCAGGATCTGAAAATGAGTATCGGTGATGACGGAACGGGATTTCAGGAAAATACCGATACGGTGACACAGGCGTTTTATCATGAAAATTCGCAGGATGATTTAAAGCATTTTGGAATGGGTATGTATATCAGCCGTATCTACTGCGAACGGCATGGCGGGAAACTGCTGATAAAAAATGCAGCAGATGGTGGTGCGGAAATTGAGGCAGTGTTTAAAAATTATGTATCAGAAAAACAACAGCAGAAATAAATGGCTGTTGTTTTTTTGTTGTGATTTGTAGGCTATGCTGTTTGTAGAAAAAAGAAAGGCGGGATGACTTATGAAAGCGATCATAAAAAGGAATCTGAAAAATTATCTTAAAAATCCGATATTTTGGACCGGTTTGATTGTTGTTTTAATCAGTATGTACCAGACACTTGCACCTTATCTGTCCATTCATTACGTGAAGCCGGATGAAACCTTCAGGAAGGTAAAAATGGCTTCCGATGGGGATGTTATGGAGGGATGTATTCCGGCAACACCGGATAAGGAGAGAGAACTGTGGGAGAAAGAGATTGTAAAGATACTTCAAGACACAGAGAATGGGTTTGGCATGTCGGAAGCAGAGGCGGAGGCAGTGATATCTGAGATGAAACAGATGGAGATTACGGAGGCGTGTCAGTATCTGAAAACGGAATACCACTTTAATGGTGCCAATTATGTGTATGAGGACGTTTCATGGTATCAGGGAAGCCCGGAGGAAGTCAATCGGTATATCAGAGAAAATCTTGAGAAACATCCATTCTCCTATTATTTCGGAAGAAAATTTACAGATTTTGCAAGCCTGCATATGGCATTCTTTGCAACGGTTCTGCTGGCGTTTTTATTTTTCCAGGATATGAGGAAAAATACTTATGAATTGCTGCACACCAAACCGATGACGGCTTTTCAATATATTGCCGGGAAAATAAGCAGTGGATTTCTCATCATGACGACGGCACTGGTCATTATGAATATCGTATTTATCATTTTGTGTTATGCCACGGCAGTAAAATCAGGATTTGCTATGAACATACTGGATTTTGTTCAGAATTCGATCCTGTATGTCCTGCCGAACATCCTGATGATCTGCTGTGTGTATGCGGTTACAGCGCTGCTGTTTAAGAATCCGCTTCCAGCGGTTCCGGCGCTGGTTCTTTATATCATTTATTCTAATATGCTGACATGGGACAGCAAAGGACAGTGTCATGCAAGACCATTCTCTATTATGGTTAGATTTCCGGGGAATTTTTTTGAAACGGGATTGCCATATCGGGTATATCTCAATCAACTGCTTCTTGTGGCAGCATCCATACTGCTCATGTTTATAGCGGTGTGGATGTGGAAAAGGAGGAGAGTACATTGAAGAAAGAAGTAAAAATATGTATGCCATATTATAAAATTGCATATTCAATCGCTTTTGTTGTGATATTGAGTGCAATCCAGCCTGTTGTATACGCAAACGAAATCGGAGGGACAGTGGAAAGAGCTGTTTCGCTTCTGGCAGTCGTTTTCTGTGCAGATACTTATCTGGTGGAAGTGCAGAGCAAACGCTCGGAAGTATTCTGCCTTTATAATCTAAAAAAGCAGGCAGGGGTAGTTTATAAAAGACTATTTGTGCAGGTAGCTTATCTGATTGGAATCAGTTTGTTGGCATATGGACTCTTTTATTGGCAGAAACCGGTGAATCTGACAGAAGAATTAGATGGCGGTGCCTTGTTTGGAATTTATTGTATTGCGATTCCCGGAACTGTTTTGTTTTGGAGTGTGCTTTCCGTAACTGTCAGCAATCTGGTTCGAAACAGATGGATTGGTATGGGTGTCGTGCTGCTTTTCTGGTTTTTCTCTATTTCCGGAAAGGCAACTCAGTTTTTGAAAAACTGGGGACCATTTTCCTACGGAACTTGTGATTTCGGTAAGCTGACAGAGTGGAGATGGCTTGGCGGGAAGGTGCTGTGCGTGGTATTTGCGGGGATGATGCTTGCATTTGTTCCTAAGATATTAAAGAAGAGAGGGTAAGATTATGAGTATAAGAATAGACGATTTAACAGTAACATTTAAAAATGGAGTGACAGCGGTAGATCATGTGGATCTGGAAATCCCACATGGGATATTTGGTCTGTTAGGTGAAAATGGTGCAGGAAAAACAACGTTGATGCGGGTGCTTACAACGGTGCTTGCACCCACAAGTGGAAAAGTTCTGTTAGATGGTACGCTATATTGCGAAGCAAATTACGAAAAGATACAGAAAAAGATTGGGTATCTGCCACAGGAAATTGATCTGTATCCGTCTTTGACTGTTCGAGAATGTCTGGAGTATATGGGAGATCTGGCTGGAATTGAGAAAAGAGAAAGCAAGAAAAGGATTGATTACTATCTGGAGAAGACCAGTCTTGCAGACCATCAGAAAAAGAAAATGCGGCAGCTTTCAGGTGGAATGAAGCGAAGAGTTGGATTAGTGCAGGCATTACTCCATGAGCCGGATTTTTTAATTGTGGATGAACCAACAACAGGGCTCGATCCGGAGGAACGCATCCGTATCCGTAATTTACTGGTAGATTTTGCAGAAGAACGCACCGTATTATTTTCAACGCATGTGGTGGAGGATCTGATGGCAACCTGTAATCAGCTTGCGGTTATGAAAAAAGGTAGATTCCTTTATACAGGAACAATGAGGGAATTATTGAATAAGGCAAGAGGGCATGTATGGGAATGCTGTACAGAGGACGAAAGCCTTGCAAGAGAATTAGAAAGAAAATATCATATTTCCAGTAAGCAGTATACGGAGGAAGGAATTAGATTAAGACTGTTAGGGGAGAATATGCCGTCAGAAAGTGGATGTATAGCTTGTGACGTAACTTTGGAAGATGCATATATCTATGTAACCAATCGATAAACATTGTTAATGAGGAGTGAAAGCTAAATGCTAAGAAAAGCAGGTGATGTTATGGGAAAGTGATGATTCTTACCATTTCTGATTCCGAAGAGGGAATCCTGAATAAAATTAAATCAGTTCTAGCCTGCGAAAGTACGTTAGAAGTTATGGAGATTACAAATTCTGAAAAGTTGACATTCCAAGGTTTGGAAATAGACCAGCTTCAGCGGAGCGTAATCAAAGATGGTAAGGTTGTGGAACTTACCAGACATGAATATGACCTGCTTTTTTATCTGGCCTTATCCCCCAATCGGGTATTTACAAAAGAACAGATTTACCAGCATATTTATGAGATGTGGAGTCAGAAGTGGATAACCGTGTCTATGGGTTAGTCAAGAATCTGAGAAAGAAAATAGAAGAAAATCCGGAAGAACCGCACTACATAGAAACGATACGTGGTGTAGGCTACCGTTTTCGGGCATAAAAAGAGCCGTCCGATTGGGCGGCTCGAAGTATTTAAACAGCAGTTTTCTTCACTGCCTGTTTATAGTTACCGGTAGCATCGTAATCTCCAGAGAGGAGCAGATTCTGGCGAAATTGCTCCAGTTTGATCTTGAAGCGTTTCCCATCCTCAACAGTCGTAAGCATGGTAAGAGCTTCTAGCATTCCCTGAATATATCCGGTTAGCAGGTAATATCTGCAGGGTTCTTCCGATGGTGAGATATTGGACAGGGTTTCTTCCAGATGTTCCAGACGTTCCCTGAGCCATGCATCCCAGACATCCAGTTCCAAATCAGTCATGGTGTTCCTCCTTTAAATCTGATGATAATCGTCTTTGGTGTGGAGGGGAGAAGTTTCATGCACAAGCATTTTTCTGCTCCAGATCCAAATATGGATTTGTAAATTCAAAAATAATAAGTTCATCCGCATCGAACATGAGCTCCAACTCTTTTAGTGTAGCTGCTGGATATCCGCAATCTCTGAATCGTTCTAATACGTCTGTTTCCGTTTCAAATGGTTCACCGTCTTCCAGCTTTTCTCCGATTATTAAGCCACATGGAGTCAATAGGCTTTCTTCATATAAGCGGACACAATATCGGTCAGGGAAAAATAGGTGTGCTTCATCCGTGTTATAATAAATTCGTTCTCCAGGTTCTATGCTTTGCATCACAAAGGGAACATGATATGCAGCGGCTATCGCCTGATATGCTTCATAAAGTGGAGTCCATGCTGTCTCTAAAGAAAGTAGAATATACGTATCATTCCATTCCATGTAGCTGACATTTCCACGAAGAGATATTCCGGTGGAATCTATTTTCTTGTGGGAAAATAAATTGCCAATCCAGCATAAATCAGGATTCTGGTTCAGAATGATGTAGGTTTCCAGGTCCTCCCACAAGTCATATAGTCCTTCCGGATTTCCTTCTGTATAAAAGATCACATCATCACAGCAGATATTTGCCATTACACATCCACCTCCGTTCCAAAAGTTTCACCCATATTCTGGTTGGAAACCGTAAGGTTTACAGGGGATAAGGTGCCAGAGGCAAGCCATTGTTCGATTGCATCAATTACCTGCTCCAGCGTGTCGTTATAAGCCACATTGCAGTCTTCCAGTCGGAGAAACTGCAGGTATGCTTCATGAAGAAGGCTTGGATCATCACGCAGCGTTTCATATGGAAGGTTGCAGAGTCCGATTCTTTCCTCCAGACGTTCCATGGAGCGGCGGATGAAGTCGCAGGAAATAAATTGTTCCCGGTAGATGTTATAAGCAGCTTCAAGCTGGTCATAGGTCAAAATAAATGAGACTTTCTCGCAAGGATTAGATGGTTGTTCTTTCATGGTAAATTCCTCCATTCATACTATGATTGGCTGGTGGTACGGATTCTCTTTGTTCGGGAGTAAGATGTACCAGTAGTTTCCAGCGCAGGTCGATTTCTCGGTGAATCCAGGTATCATTTTCATAAACTTCATGTGTCAAAAAATTGTAAATTGTCGGTTCTTTTTCTATATCATCCAGATCTGCGACCAGACAAGTTGCCTGATTCACATAGGGCCAGAGTGCCTGTTCGACCATATGGCGTAGTTCCAGTATCAGAGGATATATCTGTCCTACATCATAGGTTTTGGACATGCAGGAGCTGATTTCCTTCAGCATCCCGGAAGTTTGTATCATCTGGTTGATGACGGTACATTGTTCCTCCACATCTGCATCCGGATTCAGGACCAGCCGGTGGAGCAGCACAGATTTTGCATAGGCAGAAGCGGTCAGGTTGATGTTTCTGACCAGTTCTTCATACGGCTGCTTATACTGTGTCTTCAGCACTTCCAGAGGCACATGTTCCCGGTTCTTCTTTAAGGTGGAGAGGAGCCCCGAAAGGCAGCTCTCCAGTTCTTCCATTCTTGTCAAGCACACATCGCCTCCAGCTCCATCGGAACACGGGTGTAGCTGAGACGGTAAATACTGTTGCAGGTCTCAAATACCACACCGTTTTCGGATACTTCCAGAATACTCTGCACCGGACTGGTAGCAAAGGTCTGGTTATAACTATAGATCCACGCCCGTTCTCCCAGATGGAGGGGCAGGGACAGGATTCCGGTGAGGACATATTCTTTCTTTTGGGTGGTGTGTAAGGTTATATTTGTATTCTTCATTGATTTCACGCTCCTTTCCTTACTTAATTTTGTTTGCAATTACGGCAGCGACCAGTTTAGCGCATCCCAATTCCATCTCGGATAAATGCTGTCCGGTTCTGGAACAGAGAAGAAGTGCCAGCGGCTCTCTGTCTTCCCTTAAAATCGGGAAAAAAGCACAAACCGGTTGACGGGTGTTGGATACCGGGTAGACAGGGCAGTTCTCAGCAGAGATCAGTTCCTGGCCGTCCGCAACCAATTCGGCGAGTTCTTCTGTAACGGGAGTGCCTTCCGGAAGATAGATGCCCGCAGATACGAGTATGTGAGCCTCACTGCAAATTGCGATACCACAGTGGATGACACTGTAGAGGACGGAAAGATAGGAAGCCATTTCCTCTTTTCCGTTTAAGTGGGTAGGGCATTTGCGTAAAAGCAGCTCCATTCCCACATTTTCCAGTTCCAGTGCATCTCCGTCTGAGAGCTTCATTTGTTTCCGGATTTCTGCAGGGATGACGATACGCCCCTGAGAGTCCATGGTCCGGATGAGTGCAATATTCATAACTAAAGTCTCCTTTCTTAAAAAGAGGAGAAGCAGTAAAGTACCGCTTCTCTTCTGAAAATTTAGGCAGCGTAAGGCGGAGCCTGTGCTGTCTGTTGCATTTGACTGTTCTGCTGGTCTGCCAGCATCCGTTTTCCGTTATTGATCAGTGATGCAGCAATCACCGTTTCCCAGTTGGAAATATAGGAATCCGTCCGCTTCAGAAGCGTGAACAGATCCATGTCGGTAAGCTGGATGGCTGTCGTCTTTTCGGACTGGAAGCTGCGTGGCTGCATGTAGGAACCACCGTTCTTATTCTGTGCTTTGATGCCTTTCCCATTTACAATCTGGATTTTCCATGGGCTTTTCATAGGCTGCCCTTTGGAATCATAGGGATGTCTGGAGATATAAAACATCTGGGCTGTGGAATAACCGTTCTGATCGGGATTGCCGTAGATCTTGCTCTGGCTCCATTCAAATTCCTGAAAACCGGAAGTGATCCGGGTTAAGAGGAACTGGATCTGTTCCGGTGCCAGGTTGAAACGGGTGATGATATTCCGGTCTCCGGTACCGTTGGAATAATCCTGAATGGTGATGCAGATTAAAGAATGTACTTTATGCCCGTTTTCCTGATATTCCCCTTTGGCATGTAGCTGTGCATAGTTGCCGAGTGGTGCGTAGCGGAGCCGGTCATAAAAGGCAATGAGTGCCCGGTCATTCTGGATCTTGCAGATCTGGTCGGTAATCCGGTTTTGATAAGTTTCATTCATGAGTATTCACCTTCCTTTATTTGAGATGCTGTTTGACAAGCTGTGCCATATTCTTTGGAAGCTCTTCCAGTTTCGTGATATCCAGGAATCCGTCCTTGTAAATCCTGCGGATATTTTCCTTATCGTCACCAATGGCAGCCGCAAACAGGATGACATCCCGTTTTTCGTATTCTTTCTTGATGCCCCGCAGATCTGCCTCTGCTTCCGTTCCGCTGTAGCCGTAATCGGCTGGCTGACCGTCAGAAATCAGGATCAGCAGCTTCTGAAGCTCCGGGCGTGTGCACAAATGCTCTGCTACGAAGCGGAGAGCTGCGCCGTCCCGGTTCCCGTTGCGGTCGCACATATCCATCAGCCGGTAACAGTCCTCATTGTCCACAGAATCAAATTCTGCATAGGAGTAAAGAGCAACGCCGCCTGCATCCGTGGAATGCCCGTAAATGGTGATAGGGATACCGAGGCTTTTACAGAAATCATAAAGGACAATGGCAGTCTTTCTTGCATGTGTCATCCGGTCACCCCAACCCATCGAACCACTCTCGTCAATCAGGAGGGCAACAGCCAGACGTTTTTCCTCTCCTGGAAGTCTGGTTCTGGTAAAGATGGTTCCGTCTGTCTTATAGAGAGCATGGGAGTCCAGACGTTTTCCAAACAGGAGATTCTTCTGCTTTCCGCCTTGCTGTTCTTCTTTCAAAAGCGGCAGGATGGTGCTTTGCAGCTTTTTGGAAGCCCGCAGGAGCGGGGGAGCAACTGTCTGGTATTCATTCTTCAGGTAATCGGAAACACTGGTCAGGCGATGGATGGTAACATGGATGCCTGCATGGGCATTGCCGTAATGAATATCATTGGCTGTTTTCTGCAGTTCCTCGGTCAGTTCCGTCTGACAGTCTTCCTGCACCTTTTCTGCAGCCACATCGTTCAAGATCCGGAACAGATCCTCTGCAGCATGCTCATAGCCGCTGCCCTGATACTGACTGACATAAGTGACGCCGGGGTTGTTTTCATCCAGAATGGTATTGGTCTTTGTAAGAGCGATGCGCCCGCCTTCTTCCGAAAGCACCTGTTTGGCTTCCTCTATAGCATCCTCTTTGGTACGTGGACCGGAAGGAGCATTGCCCTCATCATTCCCGCTTCCTTTTGGGGAAGCTGGTTTGATATTCTTTGGAATGGCACCGCTTTTTCCGGTCGGAAGAGGAGCGCCGCTGCTGACTTCATCCCCTAGAAGATCTTCCAGAGCATCGGCAGCGGAATCCTCGCCATGCATTTCCAATTCCTCCCGTGTTTTTTCGATGAGCGGCTGGATATAGTTCCAGGTCAGGGCTAAGAGCGCATTGGAAACCAGCATCCGGTCAGTGCCTTTTTCCGATTCCATTGCCGTATCCAGAAGATCGGTACAATCGGAAATGGTATCCAGATAATCCCCCTGATAGCCGGTGGGATTGTTGATGTTTCCGGTCCGGCAATAGGAAAGGATCAGGTTGGCAATGATGGAAAATGGCTGGTATTCTTTGTCAATTTGTTCCTGTATGGAAGGAATCTGTTCGGACATACGCAGGTTATTGAGTTCAATCCCCTGTCGGAAGGTGCCGTGGAATTCCTCACACATACGGTCTTCAATATGGATGTCTTCCAGAATGTTTTGAAAAGTTGCGGCGCATCGTGCCAGTGTCAGGCATCCGGCTTTGTCCTTTTCTTCTAACACTTCTTTGATCTCCTCCAGTGCTGTCTGATAAGCTGGAAGGGATAGCTCCGGCTCCTTCGGATAGAAGGAACCGTTTTCCAGACTCCTCAGATGAACAGCGTGGGCTGTGAAATCAGAATAGAGTAAGTGCCCCACTTCATGCCCGGTGAGCCCTGTCAGGCTCTGGGAACGTAAGAAACGGGTGGGGAAAGACTGGGTGATCGGGTTCGCTGCGTTGAGATGTACCTTATAATTGTCGGTATATGCAACGCCTGCCTGTTCGGAAATGTCCCAGTCCAGCAGTACCTGCAGTCCATACCGGTAACGTCCGGTAACGGCTCTGGCAAGGGAGGTCTGGTACTTCTGATAGGCAGCGGAGAGGAATAACTCCTCATCCGCAATGGAATCCTCTTTTGCCCGGATTAGTTTCTTTAAATTTCTTTGGCTGTGATTCACGTGATATTCTTCCTTTCTTTTCTTAGATTTTTTGTCAGCAGTTCCTCCATCGTGCAGCCGTAATACACAGCAAGGCGAAGGACGGCATAAGCCATCGGGGAGGAGTTTGCATTTTCATAATTCATAATGGTTTTCGGGGGAAGATTTAAGATTCTGGCAACTGCCTTTTGTGATAACTTCGGTGTTTTGGCTTGCCGGAGATAAGACAGATTATCTGCCAGATGCTTTCGGATCTGGGCTTCTGTGAGTGCTGCTTTTCTCATAGGCGTGTCCTACGCAGCAAGCACAGTATCCAGACAGCTTTCTTCCACTTCCGTACGGTTCTCAGCATCGGCAGAGGCAGAGGCAAGCACCGTGTAACGGGCCGCTTCCCGGATATCCCCGCAGACCATGTAGGACTGCACCCAGGAAATCAGCTCCCTCATGCCACAGCAGCCATCTGTAATGAGATTTTCCCGGCAGTAGACAGCCATGGATTTGACAATGCGTGTCATCAGACGTACCGTTTTTGCATCCTTGCATCCGGTAACAGCCATGGCACGTTCTACCTGTGTATCCTCATCCGGTTCATCCAGATCAATCACAAGGTTCATTCGGGAAATGACAGACTGGTTCATCTGTTTACAGCCTGCATAGTCATTGTTTGTGGTGATTACGATGGTCGTATCCGGATGACGGTGGATGGTTTCTCCGTTTGGAAGATATACGCTGTTACAGCGGTCTAAAAGGGAGTTAAGTCCAACCAGTACACCGGGATTAGCAATGACCGTAGGCTCCTGTATCTCAAGAATATACCCATAGCGGATGGCTTCGACTAGAGGCGTATCCACATACTGGAAGTTCTGTCCGGAGGTGTGTTCCTTATAATAGCTGTGCATTTCATCAAAAATCGTATCGATCAGCTTCTGGTAGGTGTCCTCGGCAGAAATTTCTTCATCATAGTTTCCGGTCAGCTTCTGATAGGCACCGGAGGGATCTAACTGGATTTCCTGAAAAGACGGGTACTGCCGCTGAAGCCGGGTGCGTTTTCCGTCCACATCCGGAAGAATCTGACCTAAAAGGTCGAATACCTCTGTATTTGCGGAACAGGTAATGCAGCGGTAAGGAAGGTGAAGTGCGGAAGCAATGGCTTTGGCTCCTTCGGTCTTTCCGGTACCTGCCGGTCCCCGTAAAAGAAAATTCCGCATCGGCTGTGTGGTATCCGTTGTCAGTTTTGCGTGTTCGCAGATCCGTTTGATTTCCGGAGGGATGATGTACCACTCTGCCAATGTCGGAACAGATACCTCCTCTTCCGGAGACAGCCTTCGGGATGCGGTCAGGATAAATTTCCCAACAAAATCATCTCTGGAAATGGCTGCCTGTGCTTTCTTAAATCCACTTCCTGGACGTAACACCTGAAAGTCTCCATGGAGCACTTCGGTTGGTGCATAGACCCCCTTCTGGATATTTAACGGTTTGATCAGCGACAATACGCCGTTTGCCGGAAGGTCAATCTTAACACCACCGGTCGGGAGACCTGATGCATAGCGGGTTCTCCGGTAAATGTTGTCGCAGAGAACGGCTGCTGTTTCCGCAGCGGCGTCCAGATCGGGATAACCGTTGTCCCGGTGCGCTTTTAATTCCTGATACTTTTCATTACACTCTTCATCTGCCAGAAAAACCGGCATCAGTGCGAACAGCAGAGCCGCACCGGACTGTTTGGAGTCTTTAAATTCGTATTTTTCCGGTGTGCTTTCCACATCCGGCGGAGGAGTATAGCAGCCTCCGTAAAACTTTCCGTTTAGCTGGTTGTAGACAACCACCTGAAGATCACCGGTTTTGCTCGGATATTCCGCCACAACAAAATTGTTGGATTGGGTACCGACCGCCCCAAGCTTTTCCGGCGGGGTACTGCCAACCGGGTTTTCCAGCTCCAGATAAGCAAGGACTGCCCGCAGGGTAGCTGCATGAAGCGTGGATTTTTTCCGTGGCTGAGTACAGTATTTGGATGCAATGTCATCAAAGATTGCATGGTCCGTATAATCCTCAAATGGTTCCGGGAGTTTGCGTTTGAACCCCCAGGTTGCTACGATGTTATTTGCCATGATTCGTTCCTCCTTCTTATGAGATCCAGGACAGTTCCAGTGCCTGCTCGGTCTCTTCTGTGGTCAATTCATCTTCAGTAAAAATCTCCGTCAATTCGCCCCAGTAATCTTTGGGCGGGAAATGTTCCAGCTTTCCCCGGACTTCCGGTTCAGTGCCGTTCAGAATATAGACATCTCCCTGCTCGTTGATAAACAGCTTTTCATAGCCCCTTGCCTGTAAGTCACCGACCAATTCCATCAGTAGCGGTTTCCCAATCAGGGAATACCATGATTTGGGATTAACGGCTGGTCTGGAATCCGGATTTCCTTCTGACGGTTCCTTTTTATGTAAGGATTCAATGGTCATCATCTGAAGCGTCAGACTGCCACGGGCATCCATGAGAATTTCCGCAAAATTATAACTTCCGGTATTCCGTGTGCGAATCCGTAATGGTTCCCCATCCAGTATCTGGGAGAGCGGTGGTTCTTTCACAAAATCCCATGTGGCATCCGGGAAGGCTTCCTTGAGCTTTCCGGTAATCTGGAATTTGATCTGTCTCCAGAGAATGGTTTCCAGATCAGGTGTTCCTTCCAGATGACGAGTTCTTTCTGGGCGTTTTCGTAGCTTATGCTCCCTGTTTTTCAGGCGTTCCGTGAAAAGCGGGAGAAGATAACTGAACAGCGTGACTCCGATACCGATCAGGGCAATGCCTGCAATCAGAAGCCGGTTGGCATCCTGTGGTACGAAAAGTGCTGCAAGAAACAGTACAAGCACGACAAACTGTAAGAATTTTTTTCGATTTGATTTTTTCATGAGCTGATTCCTTTCTGATTCATGATTCTTAGACAAGCCCGGAAGCTGGATGGGAAATCGCCGCTTCCGGACATGAAAAAGAGGAACTGCATCATCACAAAGATGATAAATGCAATTCCTCAACATAGGGTTCCTTGAGAGTTAATAGGGCAACTGGGATGATGCAAGATCGGAAGAGCACACGTCTG
>OMGW01000360.1_pt1 | contig 17360 bp, 9 predicted proteins | sample 1646131 | NCBI WGS metagenome assembly OMGW01 (sample SAMN05578588, study PRJEB25193) | human gut metagenome | biome: Human Microbiome; feature: human-associated habitat; material: feces | host: Homo sapiens | place: USA:Birmingham
TCTTTCCCTACACGACGCTCTTCCGATTTTAAGCTTTCTTTCAGCTTGGTTAATTCTAAGTTGGCAGAAGCTCCTATTACATTGGGTGAAGTGAAGGCTTATGAAGGTTTGGTTACTAGAGCGGAATCCTCCAATGGTTTGTGGACTATTGCTTTAGATAGCAAAGAATTGTCAGGTTTGGACGATGCAACAGCATTGGATAAGAACTTTGTTTCAAATAATGCCAGCATTGCATTTGCTTTGAGAACAAGTAACTTTATTTCAAACTATAACTTGACCTTTAAGAAAGATCAACTTGCATCTGTTGTATCTTCTTTAAATGATAAGGAATTGGAAAATGACGAAAATGGAAGTGCAGAAGCAGCTTTTGTAACAGTTGCACAAGGTGCCACAAACACTTTCACTTTTGATAATCCGACATCTGTTTACAAGAGTCAAATTATTGTAGATGAATTCAACAAACAAAACTGGGGTGTTAAAATCGAAGGTAACACATTCAAAGTAACAGAATACTATGATAAGGCTACTATTCCTGCATTCCCTGTTTATTTCTATTATGAAGTATTGAAACAAGATCCTGTTAACACTTCTAAGACTATTGCTGAGTCTGTAAAGAAAATCGTTTATGTTCGTCTTGAAAGAAGTATTTCTGACGGTGTTGTTTTGGATACTAAGAATCATATCATCAATGCAGTTGCAACCAACGATAACTTCTCTGCTGCAATGAAGCCGTTCTTTGATAGTATGAGTGCGGAAGAACTGACTAACTGGAAGGAATTCGTTAAGAATGCAGATGTGAAGGTATATCAAGTAGGAACTAATGCTGATGGTAGTGATAAGGATATAACAGCCCAAATTGGTTCTATGGTTAAATTCTATGAATCTAACGGTACTACGGAAGTCACTTCTGCTGATAAATATAGTAAGATTGCTACTATCAAAGTTGATTTGAACAACAACTGGCCTACTGACTTGGCATTTGACAAGAACTACTATATAGAAGTTAAATTCTACGATGCAGCAGCTGTGAATGGTGAGGTGAAAGGTGATGTACTTAATTCTGTTAAGTTGCCATTCACTGTAAATATTCCTTCTATCAACGATATTTTTGTTCAACAGACAGGTGTGTTTGTAAATGGGGTGGCTAATGCTTACATGGATGCAACAGCTGGTAATGCAGATCTTGCTTTGAATTATGCTCTTAAGAGTGCATTTAATAGCTTGAAGGCTAAGATGGGTACTTCTACATTCCAATTGGCAATGGATGATAAAGATGCTAATAAGATTGGTGGCAAGAAACATTCAGCTTTGGCTAAGTTTGTGCTTGCTGCTACTGGAGATCAACAAGAAAGCGATCTTATAACAGAAGTTTCATCTACTAATATTGATAGAGTAAATATTCAGTTGATTGATGCTGTTAAAAACGGTACACCGCAAAATGGTTATAAACAAGAATTAATTGTCAATGTAAAAAATGCTAAGTTCGTAGGTAAATACGCTTATGGTACTTCAGATGATGTTGACTATACATTTAAGATTAAGATAATGAGTCCATTGTACGAAGGTGTAGTTAAAGCTGTTGGTGGTAAAGTAGAAGTTCCTGCAACTAGTGCTAGCGGTTATGAAGTAAACGATTCTCATGTTAAAGGTTATACTTATAACGACCAAGTTTATAGCATCTTCTGCGATGTAGCAGGTAAATATGACTGGACACGTAAAGAGTTGAAGGACGTAGAGTTCACATCTTTGGATGAAAATATCTTTACTTGTGAAGCTAAGGGTAAAACAGCTGGTGCGGCTGATAACAAGGGTAACTTTAAAGCCGGTTATGTTGTAGTGACCCCGAAGAATTTGGCAGAAACTGCATCTGCTAAGATGAAAGTTACAGTTGTTGATGCTTGGGGTTTGAAAAAGTCTTCTGATATTGATGTTACTGTAAAAGTAGGTAAGTAAGATACAACTTAATAAATAAAAAGAGAGCGGTCATTACTGATCGCTCTCTTTTTAGTAATAATTTATTTTTGTCAATTCTACTTCTTTAAGCTAATAAAATACTGTATATTATAATAACTAAAGTATATTCTATTGATATGATAAAAGTAGTAAATATTTATATATCTTATCTCTTAAAAAACTGATAAAAGATTTCTCCCCAAATGTCATTCCATAGAAAGTTATCCTACATATTCTCTAATGTGTATTAGTATCTTTATACCATTGTAGTTTTGTATATTCCTCATTTAAGTCATTAAGTTCTCTCTGCATGATAAAAGTGGTCATACCTGAAAATGCTGTGATAGGGAATGTTCCTTCTTCCGTAGCATAAAATGGAGTATTTCTTTTGTAAACCACACATTGGCTGATACACTCTTGAAGTGCATTGTATGTGTTTTCATCTGATAATGATTGATAACATTGAGCGAAATCAAAAAAATAGAATGGGGCTTTTAAAACTCCATCATAATTTTGAAGGTTACCGACCGGGAGGAAAGAACCAGATATTTCTGTATTGATCTGTCGTATCAAATTCGCTAAATTTGATAATCCAGCAGTTTTTATTATGCTAATGGTAGCAGAACGTTTATCGCCTTCCATCAAATTCCAATAATGAAAATAATTTTCTGCAAATCTTTGCAAATCAGCAGCTTCTTCAAGCAGACAGGAAATACTGCCGGCATAGATAGGAGTGAATCCCGGAGATACTACTGGGGCAGAGGAAGCCATGATATATGCTGCTTTATTTCTTAATTCATAAGCCACCTCAATACCTGCCATATTACATGCTTCAAAGATTATGAATTCAAATAAATGGTCCGGGAGGGCCATAGCAAAATCTGTTATTTCCATTTCATTATCATTATCGATGATGATAGACCGCGAGCCATTAACCAATGTATGTGGAGGAAGCCAGCCACTGCCATGGGAAAACACGATTAAACCGTAGCTTTTAGCAGGATAAAGCCGAGTTACGTCGTTTATAACTCGTTTAAGTACTTGGGGGGAGGCTGAGTTTTCTTGGTCATAGGTATGTATGGTAATATAGCCTTTCTCACTTTTTCCATCAATTTCCATCAATCGTGGAGAGTCCTTAAATGGTGTATCCTGATACACTATTATTTTTCCATCTGTTCCGTCTTGCCATCCATTTTTAATTTGAACAAGTTTGTCATAGGTTTCCGCATCAAGATTATTATCTCCTCCCAGATAAACCAATAGTGTCCGTGCAGGTAAAACAACAGGGGTGTCATTTTCTTTATGACAGCCACATACTAATAACAGAAAACAGACAGCATATATATACTTCATACACAATATAATTGGATAAACGATTATAAAAACTAAAAGAGGGGAACATTTTGCCCCCCTCTTTTTAAATAAACAATGAGCGTATTAATTACTTGTCATTGTGCTTCTTAACTTGGATTTGGATAGTTCCAACAGAATGTCCAAGACCATTCTTCCAAGTATGGTCGCAGATACCGCCCCACTTGTGATTTACACAAACTTCTACATCAATAGTAAATGGTTGAGCAATATCTTCACCATTGTTGATCCATGTGATAGTCTGCTTAGCATTATCAAGTTTGATCTTCTTCATGTTTTCAGCATCCAGTTCACTTCCGTCAGCAAAGTATGCCTTAGAAACCTTGAAGTTAACAGTTGTATTAACATTGAATACATTATGGTCAACTACCAGTTTCTTTGACCAACCAGCTTGATCACCTGTCTGAACCAAAGTATTATTCTTAGCCATATCTTTGTGATCATAGATAACATGGTTGTTATTGAATTGTGCCTGAGCACCTTCAGACCACAGATAATCTGACAAGAAGAATGCATCCTTCAATGATACTGTATTTTCAGCTTCTTGGTACTTGTCATACAAAGGACCTGCTTCGTAAGCGTGGAATACCATCGGAGTTACAAATGCAACTTCAAATTCATCGATAACCACTGTAGAACGTCCATTTTCAGGAGCAGGAGCACCAGTATAAGTAGTAGTATGATCTTTGGCCCAAGGAGTATTGTTTACCATATTGATAGTATCGCAAGAGAAGTTATTGTAATCTTCTTTAGCATACTTGTTATGAGCATTGGCTTCCTTGTTGCAAGTACCATACAATCCGTCAACATCTTCATTGAAGCTTACTACGGCACGCATTTTGATCTTCTTCAAATCCTTAGCGTCAGCAGCATTGATCCAAGCACGTCCTGCGTCTGTCGGATCCAAAGCGATATACCACTTGTTGTCTTCACCTTGATACAAACGGATACCGGAATCGTGACCGTCACCTATCTTAGATGCGTTATTATGCTGGTCAACCAATTCGAATGACAAGGTAGCTCTAGCCCAATCCTTATCATGAGTCTGACCCTTATAAGGATTATAGTTGATCAAATCGAACTCGTCATTCAATACTGCAACCATTTCATAAGTTTTAGGAGCATCAAAGTTATCGTATCTACCGTGAGCAATGAAGTAAGAATCATCTACCCAGTTCAACTTAGTCTTTTCAGGAGCAACTACATTCGGATACTTCACATTGATAGTATAAGTAACATGGATGTCAGGTAATCCCTTATGATCAGCATTTGGCGTGTATGTACCCTTAACAGTGTAAACGTCGTGATCGTCATGACGAGAGAATGCTGTATTCTTCACTGTAACGAACAACTGATTGTATTCTTCAGGTTTAAAGTTCGGATCTAATGAATAGTCTTTATTATCTTTTCCATCCCATGCATATACAGCGTGTTGTTTAGCCTCATCTGCTGTTGCAAATTCAGGAACGAAAACATAAGTCTTACGGAATTCGTCTTTACTCAACTGTACATCTTCATGGTTGAATATCTTATCCATATCCATGTCAAGAACTTGATTGATATGTTTCAGAGTAACATCTTTTGTTTCTGTAATATTAATTTCAGGAACAACTGTCTTGCGTACAATGTGAATCTTGATGATTGCTGTTTTAACTACATTACCATTGTCTTCACCCGGTGCTACCAGTTTCACACGAACAATAGGAGTTCTGTCTATAGCAGCTGTGTGGCTGGCATCAGTTTCTGCGCCCCAAATCGGGTCCGGAGTTTGTTTTACTGTAGCAACACCATCTTTGGTAACATCCAAATAACGTTTTGTCTGGTTAACGCCATCATAATAGAAGTCAACCGGTTCAAACACCAATGAATAGTCATCAAAACCATTCTCCATCAAAGGATACTGAGCTTCTTGGGCTCTACCCATACGTTTGTCAAAGAATGAAGTTACGATGTCCTTCAAATTTTTTGAATGTCCATCACCTGTATAGTTCAATTCTACAACAATACGTTCTGCATCATCTTTAGATTCAGCATCTCCTTTATATAACTGGTTTTCAGCATTGGCTTCGAACTTAGCTTTATCTGCTTGATAAGCCTTCAATTTAGCCTCTTCAGTACCGGTCGGATTCAAGGTGTTAAGATAATATTCATCTTTGATGAATTCTCTATAATTTACCTTGTTAGGAGCAATTGCATTTTTAATCTGAGCAGGAGCGTTAGTTTGGTCAAATGCATCAGCTACTTTAACCAAATGTACGTTTTTCTGCAAAATTACTTCATGCTTGGCGGGAACAAAATCAGAATGAACGATTTGGTCATTGTTCTTAATTCTCAATGAATATACTGTTCTTTCGTCCAGATTAGATTGTTCAGCAAAAGCCCAGTCCTTTACACGGAAGTTTAACATACCATGTCCTTCTTTATAAGATTCAACGGTAATTTTTCCATCAGTGTACAGTTTTTGTCCAGCGTTGAACAATTCCCAATTCTTGTTATTCGTATTGTAGTTCCATATTTCAGCAGTATCACGAACAAATCCTACCACTTCCATATCTTTGAATGATACGCTGTTAGGATTTACCTGATACTTCACGTCTGCTTTACCTGAGTAAACGATCTTAAATGTATTAAAGTTACCTTCACTCCAATCTGCACCTGTAATCTCTGTTTTACCTGCCACACTATCAGTAACGATGGTAGGGAAATGGATTCTGGCAGCTTCACCTTCAGAAAGGAAAGTAGGGATAAACTTAACTCCGCTAACTACAGAAGTAGCTTTAGGCATACTGATAGTCTTTTTAGTGCCATTAGCGTAAGTAATAACTAATTCATAAGCTGACTCACCTTCTTCTACTGATACTACATAATCATCAGCAGAAGTACCCGGAGTACCTGGTTTGCCTGGTTCACCTTGTTCTCCTTTTGCACCATTGTATAATTTAATGGTCTCTCCATCACTGAATTTGATTTCATAACCACCATTACCATCAGTGAACGGAGTACAGCTTTCGACATATTTGCCTGAGCCTACTTTGTCTTCAAGGGCCTTGATTGCATCTTTCACATTGGATATTTCTTGATCCAAGCGGTCGATGTCGTCATCGTAATCCTTACAAGATACAAATGTTCCTGTTGAAGTGACCATAAGGGCTCCGAACAGGATTGCACTTAAAAATTTTTTGTTCATAATAGAAAAACTTTAAATTTATAAATTTAAAAACTCAAAATGTTATTGTTATAAAAGGACTTTAAATCTTTTTCTGCGTTTGGATGGTGCTTTATATAGGAACTGCAAGGGAGATGCGCCTACAATTTTATGAAATGCGGCATAAAAAACGCTTTGGGATGCAAACCCACACTTCCTAAAAAGAGAACTGGTTGAATACGTACCCTCTAGTAATAAGGACTTTGCATACTCAACACGATATTTATTAAGAAGCTGCTTGAAGTTGCATCCGAAGTAGTTGTTCACCGCATTACTCAGGTAGGTCGTATTCGTGCCGGATACTATACAGTAATACTAATTGTTTGAATACCAGTTGTATGTGTGACAACTTTAATGATGTAAGGGCCATTTCAGGTTCTTTTTTATTTATAATTGACAATAATATCCGGTAAACTATCTACTGCTTTTTGTTTGAGTTCATCTATGATATGAACATATTTTTCAGTGTGCCGGGTAGTAGAATGTCCTGCAAGACTGGCGGCTGTTTTGATATTAGCTCCATTTGCCATAATGTTGGTGATAAATGAGTGTCGGGCACAGTGGAAGGTAATGTGTTTGTGTATATTAGCTCTTTTTACCCATTTGTTTAAAATCCTTAGTGTGTAAGAATAGGAGGGGAGCCCGAATACCAAGTCCTCATTAATGCCTTTATGCCTTTGTAGGAGTTTGATGGCAGTGTGGTTTAAGTTTAGATGCAAGATTGCGTTTTTGGAGTGTGACTGTACTTTCTGTTGCAGAATAGTAAGGCGGTTTGATGAGAAATCTATGTCTTTATATTGCAGTTGGTGCACATCACACCAGCGCAGCCCACAATAGCAAGAGAACAAGAATGCCCTTTTTACTTCGTTGTTGGGGCATGGAGTGATAGCAAGTTTCTGAATCTCTTTTAAGCTGAGGATTGCTTTGGTTACCTCATCAAACTGCATCAGGCGGATACCATCTGTAGGGTTAGAGGTCATTAACTTTTTTTCTATACATTTATTAATGCACATTCTGAACTTTTTGAAATATCCGATGGGAGTGTTGCCTCGGAGATGATCCCTGAGATACTCAAGAAAGTTTATACAAAAATCTTTTGTGAGAAGGGTTACAGGTAAGCTTTTCTTTCTTGTAAACAGTCGCAGATGGGTGATACATGCCCTAACCATTTTCTTGTCCTTTTTGTGATAGGTATCCAGGAATTGTCCTATCAGAATATAGAAATCGGGAACATTGCTTTTATCTGTTGGAAGTATATCATCGAATGTATTTTCTATATCGTTCAGATGATATTCAACGGATAAGAATTCTAGTTCCTTTTTTGCTCTTATCTGCCTGGCAATTAGTATCTTGTTTTTGTTCTCCGCTCTTCGCTCTGCACTGGTAGGAGCATCCAGAATGATACCCAAATACTCTTTGCGGCGTTTTCCGTTATAACTGTAATTTAAATAAAGCGAAACTCTTCCTTTGTTCAATTGTTTCTTTCCTAATGTAATTCCCATAATGAATAATAATTAATACAATAATAATGTTGAAAAGAAGGACCATAGAGGGACTGAAAATGAATTCCTCCATCTTTCTTTCTATAATAATAATATCTTTTGTACCTTTGTGTCATAAACAAAAAAATGGAAGAAAATTTTGATATACGCGAGCAACAGCTCACAACTAAAGAACGCGATTTTGAGAATGCCTTACGTCCGTTGAATTTTGAAGATTTTAGTGGGCAGGATAAGGTGGTAGATAATCTGCGCATCTTTGTCAAGGCGGCGCGTCTGCGGGCCGAGGCGTTAGACCATGTTCTTTTGCACGGACCTCCCGGCTTGGGCAAGACGACCTTAAGTAATATCATTGCCAATGAACTGGGAGTAGGTTTTAAAGTAACCTCAGGACCGGTGCTGGATAAACCGGGGGATTTGGCGGGAGTACTGACCAGCTTGGAACCCAATGATGTGCTTTTTATTGATGAAATACATCGGTTGAGCCCTGTGGTAGAAGAATATCTGTATTCTGCCATGGAGGATTATCGTATTGATATAATGATAGACAAGGGACCTTCGGCGCGTAGTATCCAGTTGGAGCTGAGTCCGTTTACTTTGGTTGGAGCCACTACCAGGAGTGGGTTGCTGACTGCGCCTTTGCGTGCCCGTTTTGGAATTAATCTTCATTTGGAGTATTATGACGATGATGTATTGACAAGCATTATCCGTCGCTCTGCTAATATATTGAATGTGCCTTGTGACATGAAAGCAGCGGGTGAGATTGCTTCGCGCAGCCGTGGAACGCCCCGTATTGCAAATGCGCTGTTGAGGCGCGTCCGTGATTTTGCCCAGGTGAAAGGTTCCGGAAGGATTGATGTGGAAATTGCCCGGTTTGCTTTAGAAGCCTTGAACATTGACAGATATGGACTGGATGAGATAGATAACAAGATTTTATGTACTATTATAGATAAGTTTAAGGGAGGTCCTGTGGGGCTGACTACTATTGCAACCGCTTTGGGTGAAGACGCCGGAACAATAGAGGAGGTTTATGAACCTTTTTTGATTAAAGAAGGTTTCTTAAAACGTACTCCGCGTGGACGTGAGGTCACGGAACTGGCCTATATACACTTGGGACGGAGCATTTATAATAGTCAGAAGACATTATTTGATGATTAGAAGATGGCAGGATTAAAAGCATTAGCCAAGGAAACAGCCATATATGGGATGAGTAGCATCATCGGGCGGTTCCTGAATTATTTGTTAGTACCGATATATACCAACGCTTTGCCTGTGGAATCGGGGGGCTATGGTGTCATTACCAATATGTATGCTATAACTGCCTTGTTGATGGTGCTTTTAACATATGGTATGGAAACCGGCTTTTTCCGATTTGCCAATAAGGGGGTGGATGATCCGATGCGTGTCTATTCCACTACTTTGCTTTCGGTGGGGGCGACTGCGGTCTTGTTTTTAATTGTTTGTCTTTCTTTTCTGTATCCCATAGCAGGTTTCTTGGGATATGGAGAGCATCCGTGGTATATGGGGATGATGCTGATTGTAGTCGCAATGGACGCTTTCCAAGCTATTCCTTTTGCTTATTTGCGATATAAGAAACGCCCTGTTAAGTTCGCTGCATTGAAATTGTTGTTCATTTTTGCCAGCATTGTCTTGAATATCGCTTATTTTGTAGGTATGAAGGGAGAGAATGTCGGAGTGGCTTTTGCTATAAATTTGGCTTGTACTTCTTTGGTGATGCTATGTATGTGGAAAGAATTGGTGGGCTTCAGATATGTGCTGGACAGGGAGTTGTTGCGGCGTATGCTGCATTATTCTTTCCCGATTCTGATTCTGGGTATTGCCGGAATCTTAAATCAGGTAGCTGATAAAATTATTTTTCCGTTTGTTTATCCTGATAAGGCGGAGGCGACTATCCAGTTGGGTATTTATGGAGCAGCCAGTAAGATAGCTATGATCATGGCCATGCTGACACAGGCTTTCCGGTTTGCATACGAGCCGTTTGTTTTTAGTAAGAGTAAAGAAAAGGATAGTCGGGAAATGTATGCCAAAGCGATGAAGTTTTTCATTATCTTCACTTTGCTGGCCTTTTTGGCTGTTATGTTTTACCTTGATATATTGCGTTATATTTTAGGACGTGATTACTGGGTAGGGCTTAAGGTTGTACCTATTGTCATGGCTGCCGAGATGTTTATGGGTATTTATTTCAATCTTTCTTTTTGGTATAAACTGATTGATGAAACAAAATGGGGAGCTTATTTTTCACTGGTGGGATGCAGTATCATTATTCTGATAAATATTTTCCTTATTCCGGTATTTGGCTATATGGCGTGTGCTTGGGCGGGTTTTGCCGGATATGGAGTAGCTATGCTTCTCTCTTATTTTGTAGGGCAGAAAAAATATCCTATTAATTATGATTTGAAAGCAATAGGTAACTATGTGGTGTTAGCGCTGGTACTTTACATTGTTTCAGTTTATCTTCCTATTCAAAATATATTCTTGTTGTTGGGTGTTCGTACATTACTGTTGTTATTGTTTGTGGCATATATTGTGAAAACGGATTTCCCCTTACAGCAAATACCTGTTATAAACCGATACATAAAGAAATAGCAATGAGTGACCTGAAGAATAATTTAAAGAATGTGCCCTATATAAAGCAGTTCTTTAGTGAATATCTTGATTTGCGCAAGGATAAGGACAATGAAGCCTTGATTGTAGAAAGTATTCGTAATGGTGTTGAGTTCAAAGGAACTAATTTGTGGATTCTTATATTCGCAATTTTTATTGCTTCATTGGGCTTGAATGTGAATTCTACGGCAGTGATTATCGGTGCCATGTTGATTTCACCGTTGATGGGGCCTATCATGGGTGTCGGACTTTCTGTCGGTTTGAATGATTTCGAGCTGATGAAACGTTCTTTGAAGAGCTTCCTCATCACGACTGCTTTCAGTGTGACGACGGCAACCATCTTTTTCCTTTTCACTCCTATTGCCGAAGCGCAATCGGAGCTGTTGGCGCGTACTTCGCCTACGATTTATGACGTATTCATCGCACTTTTCGGTGGTTTGGCGGGAGTTGTCGCCCTGTCTACTAAAGAGAAGGGAAATGTGATTCCGGGAGTTGCCATTGCTACGGCGTTGATGCCTCCGCTTTGTACGGCAGGTTACGGTCTGGCATCGGGCAATCTGGTCTATTTTCTGGGTGCTTTTTATCTTTACTTTATCAACTCCGTATTTATCAGTCTGGCTACCTTCATCGGTGTGCGGGTGATGCACTTCCAGCGTAAGGAATTTGTGGATAAGGCACGCGAGAAGATGGTGCGTAAATACATCATTCTGATTGTTGTGCTGACAATGTGTCCGGCTGTTTATCTGACGTTTGGCATCATTAAAAGTACTTTTTATGAGACGGCAGCCAACCGGTTTATCAATGAGCAGTTGAACTTTGAGAATACGCAGGTACTTGATAAGAAGATCAGTTATGAGCATAAAGACATCCGAGTAGTTCTGATCGGTCCCGAAGTTCCGGATGCTTCGATATCCATTGCCCGTAGCAAACTGAAAGAATACAAGCTGGAAGAAACAAAGCTGACCGTACTGCAAGGGATGAATAATGAGGCGGTAGATGTCTCTTCCATTCGTGCCATGGTAATGGAGGACTTTTATAAAAACAGCGAACAACGCCTGCAGGAACAGCAGAAAAAGATAACCCGACTGGAAGAAAACCTCGCTCAATATAAAGAGTATGATACGATGGGACGTACTTTAGTGCCCGAATTGAAGGTGCTTTATCCTTCCATCACTTCGCTTTCTATCGCTCACTCGCTGGAAACACGGGTAGACTCGATGAAAACGGATACAGTGACACTGGCTGTTTTGAAATTTGGCAAACATCCGTCAGTTGCCGAGAAGGAGAAAATCAGCGCATGGCTGAAAGCACGGGTGGGAGCGAAGAAGTTGAGGCTCATTACCGAATAATGACCCTCGGATTGATCATAGAATATATAAATCTAAAAATAATAGCATGAAACTCAGACTAACCGCAATGATTCTCCTCTCCCTTTGCCTGTCACAGGCATTTGCTGACGAGGGAATGTGGCTATTGGGGAACCTTCGCAAGAACAAACAGGCGGAACGGGTGATGAAGGAACTCGGTTTGCAGATGCCTGTAAATAAACTGTATAATCCGAAGAAACCGGCTTTGGCAAATGCCGTTGTCAGTTTCGGTGGATTCTGTTCGGGAGTGGTGGTTTCCGAAGATGGTCTGGTATTTACCAATCATCACTGTGGTTTCAGCAGTATCCAGCAGCATTCTTCCGTAGAACATGATTATCTGAAGGATGGTTTTGTAGCCCGCAACCTTGGTGAAGAACTGCCGAATCCCGAATTATATGTCCGTTTCCTTCTTCGTACGGAGGATGTGACCAAGCGTGTGCTCTCGGCTGCCAAACATGCTCATACGGAAAGTGAACGTCGCGTAGTTGTCGACTCTGTCATGAATGTAATCGGCATGGAGGTATCAGAGAAGGACTCTACGCTGACGGGAATTGTCGATGCGTATTACGCCGGAAACGAGTTCTGGCTTTCTGTCTACCGTGATTTTAATGATGTCCGGTTGGTTTTTGCTCCTCCTTCTTCAGTCGGCAAGTTCGGGTGGGACACGGACAACTGGATGTGGCCTCGCCATACAGGTGACTTCAGCGTTTTCCGTATTTATGCCAACAAACAGAACGGACCGGCGGATTATTCACCTGAGAACGTCCCTTATCATCCGGAATACGTAGCTCCTATTTCATTGGATGGATATAAAGAAGGCTCTTTCTGTATGACTCTCGGATATCCAGGCAGTACGGAGCGCTATCTCTCTTCGTATGGGATCGAAGAAATGATGAACGGCATTAATCAGGCCATGATCGATGTGCGCGGGGTAAAACAGGCTATTTGGAAGCGGGAAATGGATCGCCATCCGGATATCCGTATCAAGTATGCTTCTAAATACGATGAAAGTTCCAACTACTGGAAAAACAGCATAGGAATGAATAAAGCCATCCGGCACCTGAAAGTGCTGGAAAAGAAGCGCGCAGCAGAAGCAGCCCTCCGGGACTGGATTCAGTCTCATCCGGAAGAAAGGGAGAAACTGATTCGTCTGTTCTCTTCTCTGGAACTGAATTATAATAATCGTAGGGAAACAAACCGTGCCCTTGCTTATTTCGGGGAGTCGTTCATTAATGGTCCCGAATTGGTTCAATTGGCACTCGAAATACTGAATTTCGATTTTGAGGCCGAAGAGAAGTTGGTCGTTACCCGCATGAAAAAGTTACTGGAGAAATACGATAACCTGAATCTGTCTATTGATAAGGAAGTATTTGCGGCCATGCTCAAAGAATACCGGTCCAAAGTGGATAAGAAATACCTTCCGGCGATGTATCTGCAAATAGACACCTTGTATAACGGAAATGTCCAGACTTATGTAGACTCTTTGTATGCTACCTCTCAAATCACTTCTCCGAAGGGTCTGAAGCGCTTCCTTGAACGTGACACGACCTATAATCTCATCGAGGACCCTGCCATTTCTTTAAGCCTCGACCTGATAGTGAAATACTATGAGATGAATCAGAGCGTCTCGGAGGCTTCCGAACAAATAGAGCAGGATGAACGCCTGTTCAATGCCGCTATGCGTCGTATGTATGCCGACCGTAATTTCTATCCTGATGCTAATTCCACTATGCGCCTTAGTTTTGGTACAGTCTGTGGATATTCTCCTTTTGACGGGGCTACCTTTAGTTATTATACGACGGTAAAAGGTATTTTCGAGAAAGTAAAGGAACACGCAGGCGATATTGACTTTGCTGTTCAACCGGATCTTCTGGCTTTACTCTCTTCCGGTGATTTCGGCAGATATGCCGATGAAAAGGGAGATATGAACGTTTGTTTTATCTCGAATAATGATATTACGGGAGGAAACTCCGGCAGTGCCATGTTCAATGCGAAAGGGGAATTGCTTGGTCTTGCTTTTGACGGTAATTGGGAAGCGATGAGCAGTGATATCGTATTTGAACCGGACTTGCAGCGTTGTATCGGAGTAGACGTCCGCTATATGCTTTTCATTATGGAAAAGTATGGAAAGGCTGCCAATCTTATTGAAGAACTGAAATTAACCCGCTAAAACATTGAATTAACTACTAACTAATCCTATTTTATGAGAAGAAAAATTATGTCTGGTGTAATGGCTACATTTCTGTTAATGCCATTCTTAGCTTTAGCTCAAACGACAGAACAGCCTGAGTGGTGCAACGAGTATGTCTCGGGAGTAAATAAGGAAGAAGCGGTTCAGATTGCTATTCCTTTTACCGATGAACAACAAGCAATGAATCTGACTATTGAAGAGTCACCTTATTACAAAACGCTGAATGGAATATGGAAATTTCACTGGGTGGCTGATCCGAAAGACCGACCACAGGATTTCTGTAAACCGGAATATGATGTAAGCCAATGGGATAATATTAAAGTCCCTGCAACTTGGCAGATAGAGGCCGTAAGACATAATAAAAACTGGGATAAGCCCTTATATTGCAATGTGATTTATCCTTTTTGTGAGTGGGATTGGAAAAAGATTCAGTGGCCTAATGTAATTCAACCTCGTCCGTCTAACTATACTTTTGCGACGATGCCTAATCCTGTCGGTAGTTATCGCAGGGAGTTTATATTGCCTGATTCATGGAAAGGACGTGACATCTTTATTCGTTTTAATGGGGTAGAAGCCGGTTTTTATATTTGGGTGAATGGTAAAAAGGTCGGCTATTCGGAGGACAGCTACCTGCCTGCCGAATTTAATCTGACTCCTTATCTGAAAGCTGGAAAGAATGTTCTTGCTGTCGAGGTGTATCGCTTTACAGATGGTAGCTTTCTGGAGTGTCAGGATTTCTGGCGTTTCAGCGGTATATTCAGAGATGTATTTCTGTGGTCGGCTCCTAAAACGCAAATCAGAGACTTCTTCTTCCGTACGGATTTAGACAAGGAGTATAAAAATGCATCCGTCTCTCTGGATATAGATATTACAGGTAAAAGAAGTAATAACGAGATTCAAGTGAAGGTGACGGATCAGAATGGTAAAGAGATTGCTACCCAAAATGCGCGTGCTGTAACGGGAACGAATAAACTTCAGTTTGAGGTTGTGAATCCTTTGAAATGGACGGCAGAAACGCCCAACCTTTATAATCTCACTATTCTTTTGAAGCAAAAAGGGAAAACTGTAGATATTCGTAGTGTCAAGGTCGGTTTTCGTAAGATTGAACTAGCGCAAGATGGTCGGCTGTTGATTAATGGAAAATCAACTTTGTTTAAGGGAGTTGACAGACACGACCATAGTTCGGAGAATGGTCGTACGGTATCTAAAGAAGAAATGGAAAAAGATGTGCAGTTGATGAAGTCATTGAATATTAATGCTGTACGTACTTCTCATTATCCTAATAATCCTTATTTCTATGATTTATGTGACAGATATGGTATATATGTTCTTTCCGAAGCCAATGTAGAATGCCATGGTCTTATGGCATTGTCCTCTGAACCTTCATGGGTGAAAGCATTTACGGAACGCAGTGAGAATATGGTGCGACGCTATAAAAATCATGCTTCTATAGTCATGTGGTCGTTGGGCAACGAATCCGGTAATGGCATTAACTTTAAATCTGCTGCAGAGGCTGTTAAGAAGCTCGATGATACCCGTCCTACTCACTATGAAGGTAATAGCTCTTATTGCGATGTAACCAGTTCTATGTACCCCGATGTGCAATGGCTGGAAAGCGTAGGGAAGGAGCGTTTACAGAAATTCCAGAATGGAGAAACGGTCAAACCTCATGTGGTTTGTGAATATGCTCATGCGATGGGTAATTCAATCGGGAATTTCAAAGAATATTGGGAAACTTATGAGCGCTATCCTGCACTTGTCGGTGGCTTTATCTGGGACTGGGTAGATCAAAGTATTAAGATGCTTGCTCCGGATGGTTCCGGTTATTATATGGCCTTCGGAGGAGATTTTGGAGATACACCGAATGACGGTAATTTTTGCACGAATGGCGTAATCTTTTCCGATCGTACATACTCTGCCAAGGCATACGAGGTGAAAAAAATACATCAGCCTGTATGGGTTGAGGCTATGGGAAATGGGACGTATAAACTGACTAATAAGAGATTTCATGCAGGGTTGGATGACTTATATGGAAGGTATGAGATTGAAGAGGATGGAAAAGTTGTATTCTCGGCTAATCTGGAAGAATTGTCCTTGAACGCACAGGACAGTAAGGTCATTACTATAGCTGATAATCAGATCAATAAAATTCCGGGAGCCGAATACTTTATAAAGTTCCGCTTCTGTCAAAAGCAAGATACTGAATGGGAAAAGGCTGGATATGAGGTAGCATCAGAGCAATTCAAACTTTCTGATAGTGCGAAGCCTGTATTTAAAGCAGGAGAAGGTAGTATTGATCTGATAGAGACTGATGATGCATATCTGGTAAAAGGCTCGCAGTTTGAAGCGTCTTTTTCAAAGCAGCAGGGAACGATCTCTTCTTATACATTAAATGAATTGCCCATGATTAGTAAAGGGTTGGAATTGAATGCTTTCCGTGCTCCTACTGATAATGATAAGCAAGTGGATGGTGACTGGTATCAGAAAGGCTTGTATCAGATGACTCTTGAACCTGGACATTGGAATGTGCGGAAAGAAGATAATAAGGTAACTCTGCAGATAGAGAATCTATATCGGGGAAAAACGGGTTTTGATTATCGAACTAATATAGAATATACGGTGGCTGCCGATGGTTCTATTTTGGTTAATAGCACTATTATTCCTTCAACAAAAGGTGTAATTATTCCCCGTATTGGTTATCGTATGGAACTTCCGGAAGGCTTTGAACGCATGCGTTGGTATGGTCGCGGACCGTTGGAAAACTATGTTGACCGAAAAGATGCCACTTACGTAGGCGTGTATGATGAGTTAGTATCTGATCAATGGGTGAACTATGTCAGAGCACAGGAAATGGGTAATCGCGAGGATCTGCGTTGGATTTCAATAACCAATCCTGATGGAATAGGCTTTGTCTTTATTGCAGGTGATAAGATGTCTGCTTCTGCTTTGCATGCAACAGCGCAGGATATGGTTGACCCTGCCAATCATCGTAGGTTGCTTCATAAGTATGAAGTACCGATGCGTAAAGAAACTGTTCTTTGTCTGGATGCTAATCAGCGTCCGCTTGGTAATGCCAGTTGTGGTCCTGGCCCGATGCAAAAGTATGAACTTCGTTCCCAGCCTACTGTTTTCAGTTTTATCATACGATA
>OMGW01000386.1_pt1 | contig 16740 bp, 21 predicted proteins | sample 1646131 | NCBI WGS metagenome assembly OMGW01 (sample SAMN05578588, study PRJEB25193) | human gut metagenome | biome: Human Microbiome; feature: human-associated habitat; material: feces | host: Homo sapiens | place: USA:Birmingham
GGGAACGCTCATTTAAGCAGTAATGACTAGAAAATCATTGCTGCTTTTTTCATGTAAAAATGGCAGTTTCGGTGACAAATTTGTCAGCGAAATATGGTATGGAGAACTGATTTTGTCAGCGAAAATGATTTCTTGTCACCAATCCATATTTTTCAAAACTGTCATCCGTAGGGATTAAGTATAAAGTAGGATGAGGTTTGGGTTGTAAATCTAAGAAAAGATGGAAAGAAAAACATTATATTCTTGCCAAAAAAGGCCTGTCGGAAGAGTCCGTTCAGATTAGATGAAAAATAATCTATTCTGGACGGACTTTTTTGCGTTAGTGAGTGTGTTCAGGGAAAGGAAGTTGCCTATGGCAGAAAAGAAAAAATTAGCTGTAACAGAGGAAAAGGTCGTTGAGATTGAAATGGAGAGACTGAGATCTTTTGAAAATCATCCATTCAAGGTAAAGGCAGACAGTCAGATGATTGAATTACAGGAAAGCGTGAAAAAGTATGGGATTCTTAATCCGCTGATTGTAAGACCGAGAAAAGATGGTACCTATGAAATCATATCAGGGCACAGAAGAAAATTTGCTGCTGAGAAGATTGGATATCGGAAAGTGCCTGTGATCATTAGGGTACTTAAGGATGATGATGCAGTAGTTTCAATGGTTGATTCCAATTTACAGCGAGAAATGATCAGCCCCAGTGAAAAGGCATTTGCTTACAAGATGAAGTACGAAGTAATCAAAAGAAGAGCTGGGAGAAGAAAATGTGGTCAGGTGGACCACAATTTAGGCAAGAAGAGCATTGAGCTGATTGGCGAAGAATGTGGAGACAGTCCAAAGCAGGTTCAGAGGTATATCAAGATAACAGATCTGATACCGGAGATGCTTGAAAAGGTTGATGACGGAAGCATGGGATTTACGCCGGCTGTGCAGCTGTCTTACCTGAATAAGAAGGAACAGAAGGAAATGTTGGAAGCAATGGAGTTTGCACAGTGTACGCCTTCATTATCACAAGCACTTCGGATAAAGAAGCTTAGTACGGAAGGAAAACTGACGGTACAGGATATGGAAGATATCCTAAGTGAAATCAAACAGAAAGACATTGACCGTGTTGTCTTTAAGAATGAGCAGCTTCACAGATTCTTTCCTACCAGCTATACAGCGGAACAGATGAGGCGGGAAATACTGGAAATGCTGAAAATGAACATGAACAAATATTGGGATGAATAAAGGAGAAAAAGCTTATGTGTAAGGTAATTGCAGTATCAAATCAAAAAGGTGGAGTCGGAAAGACCGTATCGTGTGTAAATCTTGGAATTGGATTAGCAAAAGAAGGAAAGAAAGTGCTTCTGATTGACGGGGATCCTCAGGGAAGTCTTACTATCAGCCTTGGTTATGAGGAACCGGATGAAATGGAATATTCTCTTGCAACGTTGATGATGAACATTGTAAATGATGAAAAGTTGAATATGGAGAAGACAATCCTTCATCATAGGGAAGGAGTAGATTTGATTCCGGCTAACATTGAATTGTCAGCTATAGAAGTATCTTTGGTAAATGCGATGAGCAGAGAATGTGGAAGGTGATGAGGAGTGCACAGAAGCCGCAGAGGAGAATTACGGTCCTCTTACACCGGACGGAAATATGAATCTTATTGATGATTATGGTTCCATTGAAGCCGGAGGCAAGCAGTTTATTACTGTCACAACCAAGTCCGGTAATTACTTCTATATCATCATTGACCGTGACGACAAAGGAACAGAAACCGTTCACTTTTTGAATATGGTTGATGAAGCCGACCTTTTGAAACTCATGGAAGATGAGGAAGTAGAATCCTACATGAATTCCCAGGGGATTACTGCGACAGAGAAAGAAACAGCTGAGCCGGAAAACATTACAGAAGAGACAACCGAGGAACAAAAGGAAGAGGCTGAGGATACTGAGACAAAAAAGAAACCAGCCAATGTAAACGGAATTATGGCAGTAGTGCTGATTCTTGTAGTTGGCGGTATTGGCGGATTTATGTATGTGAAGTCCAATAAGGGAAAGAAAAAAGCCGAAGGACCGGATCCGGATGCAGACTACTTTGATGAGGATGATGAGGATTATCTTGCAGACATGGACATTGTGGAAGAAACAGAAGCTGATGATTCTGAGGATGAAGATATCAGTCCAGATGAACCGGATGAAGAGTAAAGTTCCAGGAATGAGGCAGTCGAAAGGCTGCCTCGTGTGATGGGAGGAATCTATGGAAGATAAAGAATTTGATAAGTTAACGCCGGATGAGAAAAAAGAACTGTTTCAGAAAGCCTTAGAAAACTATAACAACGGTTTTGCTGAAGAGGATTATGTTGTGAAATCACTGGCAACTGTTCGTGTGGAAGATGCCCTTGAAGATTCCTGCAGGGTTTTGGAAGAATTCAAGCCAGCACAAAGAAAGGTCATCTATGAAGCAGCCAAAGCAAGTCTTAATCTGGATTATTTCATGAATCCAAAGTTTTCAGCAGCTCACATGAAGTTTATCTTGGAACAGTTGCAGGAGAATAAGGATGTCACATGGCTTCCAGTTGGTAAGTTTCACCGGAATATTGTGTCTAAACCACTTACAAGGGAAGAGATTAGCAGGATAAAAATGAGAATGGAGTCATCAGAGCATAAAGATTCCGTGATAGCTGATCTGGAGAGGAAAAAGAAGGAGTCAGCGAAAAAGCCTATAAAAGAGGGAAAAACAAAACAGGGAGGAGAACGTTAATATGGCAAGGAAAACAAGATATTTGGGGTATTTGAATGGATTGCAGAAAAAAGATAATCGTGGAAGAAAGACATCAACAAAAGAATCTGTGCTTTCAAGGCTCAAAGATCTGAAAGGGAAGGAATGTCACATGACCATACCGGTAAATGAAGGAGAAGCAGATGCTGATTAGCGGTGTTCGCCCACAACCGGGATTTTATGATTCCGTACCTAAAATAGAGAATATGAATGATATAGAACTGGAGGGATTACGAGTGGCAGAAAATACAGCAGTAAAAGAGGAAAAAAAGGTGGTTACGCTTACGGTAGCAGAATGCAGTGAGTTTCATAACATGGGGGAATTCCATGAGAATATCACAAGTGTTTCAGATGCAATCGCAAAATTCAAAGAAATACCACCGGAGCGCATGAATGGAATACCAGCAATCGGACTAAGGGTTGCAGATCCAAAAAGTCCTGATGATTATGTGGAAATGGATATTTTGGTTGGAAACAGAATTGATCTGGATATGCTTCACTATGTACCGGATATAGCCGAGAACTGGCAGGCACAGCAGATGATAGCAGCACTGATTCATGCCATTCCGGATGCAAAGGTTGAAGGAAGGATTCCTGATAATATTCAGAAAAAAATAGAATGGCTTGAATCCAGGGATAAGCGTGCGGATGAACTGCAACAGATAACGGACAAACTTGAAAAGGGAGTTGTGGAGGTATTTCAAAGCGACAAATACAAACAGTTCCTGAATACAATGGCAAAGTTTCCGAGGTATTCCGTAAATAATTCCCTTCTGATTATGATGCAGAGACCGGATGCACAGCTTTGCCAGAGCTTTACCGGATGGAAGCAGATGGGCCGGTATGTGAAAAAAGGAGAAAAGGGAATTAGTATTCTTGCACCTGCCCCATATAAGATTGAGAAGGAACAAACGAAGCTAGATGACAAGGGAAAGCCGGTATTTGATGCAGATGGGGAACCGATAAAGGAAAAGGTAGAAGTCACAATCAGGGCTTTTAAAGTAGTAAAAACTTTTGATCTGGCACAGACTGATGGAAAAGAGCTTCCTACAATAGGACCTTCTGAACTGGTGGGAAGCATTGAAGGATATCCCAAAATTCTACAGACATTACAGGATATCAGCCCGGTACCTGTCTCTTTTGAGATGATTGGCGGAGAAGCCAAAGGATTTTATCATCTGGAGGATAAAAAGATTGTTGTTCAGGATGGAATGAGTGAGGTACAGACCATAAAGACACTGCTTCATGAGATGGCGCACCAGAAACTGCATGATAAAGATGCTGTCCCGGAAGCAAAAGATATTACAAGGAGTGGGAAAGAAGTTGAGGCCGAAAGTGTTGCATACGTTGTATGCCAGCACTACGGAATCAATACTTCTGACTACTCCTTTTCTTATGTCGCGGGATGGTCTGAAGGAAAGGAAACACCGGAACTAAAAGCATCTCTCGACAAAATCCGGCAGACTGCATCAGATTTTATCTATCAGATTGATCAGAGAATGGAGGTCCTTACCGCAGAGAAAGAACAGGTTCAGGAATCAGCAAAGACGGAAAGTCCATTTGTGCAGGGACTGATGGATAAGATTTCTGAGGGAGCGAAGGAACAGGGATTTGTACCGGTGGAATCGGGGAAACACGAAAAGGCTGCAAACCCGGAATTGCAGGGAGTTGTAGATAAGCTCCTTCATGATATTGATAAAAAACGCACAGCATCAAAAGAGAAGTCATCTGTGAAAACAAAACTCAAAGAGAACACAGGAAAAGCGGCACCTAAGAAAAGTAAAACAACGAAAGCAAAGGAGGAAAGAGCATGAACCAAGATGATTTCAACGAAGTGATTGTCAGGCAGACAGACCGTTGTAAATCCCTGTTAATGGCAAAGGGAGTAGAATATGCTCCCAAAGCTGTTAAGAATGCAGGGGTTGATCGTCTGGCACATTTCAAGAAGGCAGCAGTTGTGATGAACTCCACACCAAAAGCAGCCCTGATGGGAATGCTGTCAAAGCATCTGATTTCCATATCGGATATGTGCACAGATGAAAGGCAGTATTCCAGGGAGCAGTGGGATGAGAAAATCACAGACAGCATCAACTACTTTTTAATCCTCCGGGCACTTGTAGAGGAGGAATCGAATGAAGAAAATTGAAGTTAAAATCTTAAATCCGGAGTCGATTGACCAGGCAGAGAAACTGATGGTATGTGCGGCAAGGCTGACACAGAGAGGACATCAGATATCATGCCTGAATGATTTTATGGATTTGTATGAAAAGCCATACCAAAGATCAACAGTGGAAAATCTTGTGAAGCTTCCACATCCTACAATCCAGAAGTTTGGGATTATCAATGTGGTGATAGTGGGAGCATCCAGAAGATTCCTGGCACAGATAACCAGACACCAGAATGAAGTGAAGTATATGTCTGCAAGTCTGCAATACAGCGACTATTCTGGGGTAGAAGATTTTGTGATTCCTTATGATCTGATGGGAACCGGTCCGGAGAAAGAATATTTAAGACAGTGCAATGCTTCCATGAAGAATTACCAGGAACTAATCAAAGCTGGTGTAGACAATGATTCAGCCGGATACTGCGCGCCACAGGGGATGAGGAACATACTTCTGATCAGTGCAACACCTTATCAGTGGAAACACATGATTCACCAGAGAGTTTGCAGAAGAAATACAAAGGAAACCAGATATGTAATGCTGAAAATCTGGGAGCAGCTGATCAGGCAGAATGCAGAGCTGTTTTCCGATTGCGGGTCTTTCTGTATGAATGGCGGATGTGAGGAAGGAAAAATGACTTGTGGGAAAAGCATTCCATCCATGATGTCCCCAACAGATATTATCAGGGTGGATTTTCCAAAACTCTGCGACAGAGAAGTTCTGGAGGAAGGAGAAGCGGATGAAGATACAGTTGATTGATTTTGGAGGGAGAATTCCGGAAAGGGCACATGACAATGATGCAGGAGCAGATGTGTTCAGTCCGGATGATATTGTTATAAGACCGGGAGAGATTAGTAAGATTCCTCTGGGATTTGGTCTTAGAATACCGGACGGCTTTGCCGGATATATCTTTCCAAGAAGCGGATTAAGCACAAAGGGGATTGTGTGTGAACTGCCACCCATCGATTCCAGTTATACGGGAGAGGTTCATGCAATCATTTCTAATGTGGGAAGCAGGGATTATGAGATTAAGGCCGGTGACAAGATCGGACAGCTTGTAATCATGCCGGTGCTGATTCCTGAATTTACTTTTGAAAAATGGGAAGAACGAGGAACCGGAGCATTCGGTTCCACAGGAAGATAAGGAGAATGCGAATGTCATGTAAGTTAGTGATTGCCGAGAAACCTTCTGTGGCACAGTCCATTGCGAAGGTGATCGGTGCAGAAAATAGAGAAGACGGATATCTGGAAGGAAATGGGTATCTGGTCAGCTGGTGTGTAGGACATCTGGTAGAGCTTGCTTCGCCGGAGTCTTATAACGAAAAATACGAAAAGTGGAGATATGAGGATCTTCCAATCCTCCCATCAGAATGGAATTACCAGATTGCAGATGCAACAAGAAAGCAGTTTGGTATTCTGAAAAAGCTGATGGAAAGAGAGGATGTAACCGGATTAGTGGAAGCCACTGATGCCGGGAGGGAAGGAGAATTGATTTTTCGGCTTGTATATCATCAGGCAAAATGCAAAAAGCCATTCGAACGTTTATGGATTTCTTCTATGGAAGACCAGGCGATTTCGGATGGCTTTTCTAATCTGAAAAATGGTAAGGAATATGATGATCTTTATCAGGCGGCACTCTGCAGGGAGCGTGCGGATTGGATCGTGGGAATGAACGCAACAAGATTATTCTCTACCTTGTATGGCCAGACACTGAATGTAGGAAGAGTCATGACACCAACACTAGCCATGATTGTTCAGAGGGAAGCAGAGATTGAAGGTTTCAGACCGGAACCGATTTACAGAGTTTCCATTAAATGTGGTGGAATCATCGCAATGTCAGAACGATTCGAGAAAAAAGATGAAGCAGAGAAGATTCTTAATATTCTGAAAGAACAGAAAAACGCAATGGTTACTAAAATTGATCCGGTTGATAAGCAGGAGAAGGCACCACAGCTCTACAGTCTGACTGCATTACAAAGAGATGCAAACCGTTTTCTGGGATTTACGGCACAGCAGACGCTTGATTATACCCAGAGTCTTTATGAAAAGAAACTGGTTACTTATCCAAGAACAGACAGCAGATATCTGACGGAAGATATGGAAGAAATGCTTCCGAACCTGGCAAAAAAGATGGCAGATAAGTTTGGTTATAACAAGAACGTGCAAGTCCATGCAAAACAGGTTATTGACAATAAGAAGGTCAGTGATCACCATGCAATCATTCCGACTGTCAATGTGGCAGAAGCAGCTTTTGGAGAACTCCCATCTGGGGAACAGAAGGTGTTAAGCCTGATTACAGCAAGACTGTTATCGGCTGTTGGTGATCCGGCAGTGAGAAATGAAGTGGATGTGGAATTTACCTGTGCAGATACTGTATTTAAAGCTAAGGCAAAAAATATCAGGAAAAAAGGATGGAGAGATATTCAGGACTGGATTATGGGAAGCACAGATTCCGAAACAGAGAATGAAGACAAAAGTGGGAACGCTGATATGCTTGCATGTATTGCAGCCCTGACCAGTGGAAAATCATATCCATTACAGAATCCTAAGATGGAAGAAGGAAAGACAACACCAAAGAAGCATTTTACAGAGGACAGTCTACTTTCTGCCATGGAGCGAGCCGGCACGGATGAGATGCCGGATGAAGTGGAACGCAAAGGAATAGGAACATCTGCAACAAGGGCAGCTACCATTGAAAAACTGGTGCGAATTGGTTTTGTGGAACGAAAGGGAAGCGGAAAAACAAAATTTCTTTTTCCTACACATAAAGGAGTTGCACTGATTACGGTTATGCCAGAACAGATTCAGTCCCCATCCATGACAGCAGAATGGGAACAGAAACTTCTGGATGTTGAGAAGGGAATTTATCAGGATTCAGAGTTTATGAATGAGATTGAAGAGATGATTACTGATCTGGTAAAGACATATAAGATTATTGAAGATGCTGAGGTGCTTATGCATCCGGTACTTGAAGAAATCGGAATCTGTCCTTGTTGTGGTCAGCATGTAGTGGAGAGACAGAAAGGATATTCCTGTGAGAACAGGGGATGTAATTTTGTACTCTGGAAGCAGAACAAATTTTTTGAAGCACTTGGAAAGAAGATGACAAAGCAGATTGCATCGAAACTTCTTTCTGATGGAAAGGCAGCCCTGAAAGGATGCAAGTCCAAGAAGACAGGTAATACCTATGACACCACGGTTGTCATGAAGATTGATGAAAACCAGAGAGCAGTATTTGAGCTGAATTTTGAGAAGGGAGATGCAAAGCATGGAAAAACAAAAGGCAAGTCCAGTGATACGAAAATAGAAGTATTGCTTAGGAAAGCTCTCTGGCAGAAGGGATATAGGTACAGAAAGAATTATAAGGAATTACCCGGAAAACCTGATATAGCACTGACAAAGTATAAAGTAGCAATTTTTTGTGATGGAGAGTTTTTTCACGGAAAAGACTGGGAAGTATTAAAGCCACGTCTGGAGAAAAGCAATAACAGCGAATTCTGGATTAGTAAGATATCAAGAAACCGGGAACGTGATGATGAAGTAAATAAGCAGTTGCTTTTTCTTGGTTGGACAGTGATTCGTTTCTGGGGTAATGATATTAAGAAAAATACAGATGAATGTATTAAGGTAATTGAGGAAGTCATATTTGATATTAAACTAGGCGAGAGTGAAATAGAAGTGGAATGAATAGAAAGGAGGTGCCACGATGCCATTTAAAATTGTTCGTAATGACATAACAAAGGTTAAAGCGGATGCCATTGTAAATACAGCAAATCCAAATCCAATATGTGGCAGTGGTACAGACCTTGCTATTTATGAGGCTGCTGGCAAGGAACAGCTTCTTGCAGAGAGGACACAGATTGGAAAAATTGTAAGGGGAGAAATTGCAGTTACCGGAGCATATAACCTGAATGCGAAGTACATCATACATACAGTTGGTCCGGTATGGGAGGATGGTAATCATCGCGAATTTGATATTCTGGAGAGCTGCTACAGGAAGTCCTTACAGAAAGCAGTGGAGTTAAAATGTGAGAGCATTGCATTTCCTTTGATATCAACCGGAGTATATGGTTTTCCAAAAGACAAGGCATTGCAGATAGCTGTATCTGTTTTCAGCGAGTTTCTTTTGGAAAATGATATGCAGATTATTCTTGTGGTGTTTGACAAGAAATCATTTCAGCTTTCCGGTCAGATCGTGGGAGAAATTGATTCGTACATAGATGCAAATTATGTCAGGAATAGTCATAAAAGGGAGTATCCGGTACGGAGCAGGAGAAGTGCCAGAGTCAGGGAACTGTCAGAAGAAGATTTCTATGAAGAAATGCCTCAAAAGAACCAGATAGAGGACACTTATCCTTTTGATGATGAAAGCAAAGCGTTGGCCGAACCATGTATGCTGTCAGCGGATATGTCGCTGGAAGCTCAGCTGGCAAATATGGGAGCTTCTTTCCATGACAAATTATTCGAGCTGATTGATGCTTCACATCTGGATAATAAGGATGTCTGGAAGAGAGCAAATCTTGACAGAAAGCATTTTTCAAAGATTCAGTGCGACATGAATTATCACCCCAAAAAGAAGACAGTAATGGCTCTCTGTATAGCACTTGAACTTGACCTGGAGCAGTCAAAGGATCTGCTTGCAAGAGCAGATTGGGCGTTCAGTCCTAGTAGCAAGGTGGATCTGATTGTGCAGAAAGCAATTATAGATAAGCAGTATGATATTATGCAGCTGAATCTTACGCTGTTCAAATATACGAATGAGATTCTTGGGGTATAAATGAGGTATGGTATGTGGAATAGTGTTTTGATTCCTGGTGAAACAGGAAGTGAGAACGGAATTATTATTGCTGACGAAGAATATAAGAATGTTTGTCGGATAACCCTTGAAAAGTGCGAAAGGTATTATGCAATTACTTGTGGGGTGTATGGTACAATGGTACACACTGCCTTTACGGATAGTGAACACTATAAAGATATGTACGATAACATGAAACGAGACTTACAAGAATTTCTGAACAGAAAAACTTCTGCTTTGGAAGCAGAGGAATTCTACGAGCAGTTTACCGAGACGTATATCTAAAATATATTAAGCTGTTTTGCGCTGGTACTTTATTGTATTAGCGCTTTTTTCATATCTTCAAAGTGTCGCTTTCTTGGCGACCATGTAAGAAGCCTTCTGCGATATACTCGTATTGTAACAAGAGAACACGCGTTACCGGAGAGTTTCCGGGGACAGGAGGAAGATATGTACGGAGCAATTTTAGGAGACATTATTGGTAGTCCGTTTGAGTTTGATAGAGGCAGAAAAACGAAAGAATTTGAGCTTTTTACAAGGGGATGTGGATTCACGGATGATTCTGTTATGACAGTAGCAATAGCAGAAGCGCTGATTGCCATTGGACAGGATGCAAATGAGATGGAGATTGAAGAGGCTGTGATTGCCAATATGCAGGACTGGGGAAGAAGCTATCCTCATGCAGGATATGGTGGTAAATTCAGAAAATGGCTGGGAGCAAGAAATCCCAAGCCATATGGAAGTTATGGCAATGGATCCGCCATGAGAGTATCAGCTGCTGGCTGGCTATATCCTACGATTGAGAGAACTAGGGAAGTGGCAGAAGCTACGGCAGCAGTTACACATAATCATCCGGAAGGAATCAAAGGAGCTGTAGCAACTGCAAGCTGTATTTTTCTGGCAAGAAATGGTGCGACAAAAGAAGAAATCAAGAAATATGTAGAACAGGAATTTCATTATGATCTGAGCAGGTCATTAGATGAAATCAGACCGTATTACCATCATGTGGAGAGCTGCCAGCAGACTGTACCGGAAGCAATTACTGCTTTTCTGGAAGCAGAAGATTTTGAGGATGCAGTGAGGAATGCAATTTCATTAGGTGGTGATACAGATACCCTTGCTGCCATTACGGGAAGTATTGCGGAAGCTTTCTTTGGGATACCGGCAGTTCTTAAAGCCGAATGCCGTAACAGGATTGATCCGGAGATGAATAGGGTTCTTGATGCATTTGATGAAGTGATGGGAAGATGCTGCAGAAAGTTAGACGAGAGGATGCAAGGGAATGAACTAATCGAGAATGCGATTGATAACCTATATGTAATGCAGGATAATGACAGCTTTGTGGATGTAATTACATCCTTATGTTTTAGGATGAAAAGGGATGGCTGTGGAATGGTTCCTTTTGTAACGGTTGGCGAAGGGATGTTTTCTGATTTGGATATCTACAGCCTGAAAGAAGGAGATACAGTCACTCTTGATCATGAAGTCCGAATCCGCATGGACACTGAGGCTGCCGGAGATGGAGAGGAATGGTTTTACATTTTCACGAATGAAGAGGAGATACATAAGAAGCCCGTCCCCGATGTGGTTATGGAAATACCATTTACAGACATGTTTGACATTGCTGGAAAGAGTGACAAGGTTGCGGGAGTAGTAATCAATCCTTTTGGAAGGTATTTCAAGGCAGATAAGAAAGTAATTGAGTGTATCTATGAAGTATTTAAGAATATGGAGGATTAGTCATTATGGAAAGAACTATCAGAGTAACAGGAAAAGGAACAATTACAGTGAAGCCGGATACAATAAGGCTCAGACTCAGTATGGAAGGAATATATCCGGAATACGATGAGACATTACAGAAATCATCTGAAATAGTGGAGCTGCTGAAGGATCTTGTTGAAAAACAGGGATATGAACGCAAGGAATTGAAGACTTTGTATTTCAACATAGATACGGAATATGAAAGCTGTCAGGCAAAGGACAAGAGCTGGAAAAGAAGATTTCAGGGATATAAATATGTGCATCGCATGAAAATAGAGTTTCCGGCAGATAATCAGAGACTAGGAAAAATGCTTTATGCTCTGGCACACTGTCCGGTATCACCAGAGTTCTCCATTGAATATACTGTTTCTGATCCAGAAGCATCTAAAAATGAACTTCTTGGGAAAGCAGTAAAGGATTCCTTGAAAAAGGCGTCTGTACTTGTTGAGGCATCGGATGTAAAACTTGGAAAAATCATTAACATTGACTATTCCTGGGGAGAAATAGATTTTGTATCAAAACCTTTACAGGAGATGTCCTTAAGATGCTGTGAACCGGATGAGAGTTATTCTGCATCCTATGATATGGATATTGAACCGGATGATATTGATATCACAGATACCGTAACTGTGGTCTGGGCATTAGAGGATTAGAGGAGGAAGATTATATGATGGGAAAAAAGATAACTGAGACAGATGCAGTGGTCGGAAACGAAAAAAGAATACAAGAAATTGCTGAAAAGGCAAAAGAAGTATTTAATTTGGATGATCCATATGAAGTGATTATGTATAACAGTATAATGAAGCAAGCTATGGCATGGTATGCGGCTCCTTATGTAACGGAGGAAGATTATGCTCAAACAGTCAAATTTATTGAATCTGCTATGGCTTCAACTAAATGGGATATACTTGCAAAATTTTGTAGTGATGAAGATTGGGATTCTCCTTTCTTACAAGAATTACGAAGAATAAATTCACTTCGAGGATTATCAATTAAGCCGGACATTTCAGAAAAGTGAAATGTCCGTTGGCTATAAACATAGCAGATGATACTATAGAGTCATCAAGAAGAGGAGGAAAAGAAGATGGCTCAGGAACGAATGAAAAAGTATGTAAACTGTCCAGTGTGTGGCAAACTTCTGATGAAGTGCATCGGTCAGTGCAATGTAGATATTATCTGTAGTAAATGTAATAGCAATATAGCAGTATTTGTGGATGAAGAGGGATTCCGCATTCAGGAGAATAGGAATGGAAATGTAATTGGTAAGAAAGCTGGATAAAAGTTGCCATTTACGAAATATATCAACAGAAAAAATTGAATAACTGAGATAGCAGTCGAACCGTCAGATTTGGCAGGAACCATCAGAGTCGGCGCTGCATATCAAGAGTTTGTAACGAGCTGGAATTAGCATAGAACTATTAGGAGCCGACAAAACGGAAATAACGCCAGGTGGCATATTACCACCGGTCTTATTGGCAACCGTTTTGCCGGCTCTTTCTTATTGTGCGTCTGTTTCCGTTTTTGCTCCGGAAATGGAGATAAAGATGGAAAAGACATTAGGAAAGAGAATTAAGGAATGCAGATTAAGAAAAGGAATGACACAGGAGGCTTTGGCAGAGGTTCTATTTACCAAGAAATCCACTATTTCAGAATACGAGAATGACAAGATTGATCTGAAATACAGCGTTTTGAAGGAGATTGCAAAAGCACTTGATACTTCTGTCAGCTATCTGTCAGGGGAACAGGATGAGGATATTGATAATGAAGTAATGCAGATGGCTATTGCTTTGCAACAGATTAAAAGTAAGGAACTGAGAAGAGCTGCCATTGCACAGGTGAAGGTTCTTGCAGGAATGTAAGATGTTCGCTCCCAGTGAACTTTGTTCGGTGTTTGGGGAACGATTTTCATTTTGCGTTAACTTACAATAATCCATGTAAAGAAAAGTAAACGAAAGCAACTCACAAGAAACAGGAGGAAATAGTAATGGCAGAAAAGAATCTGATTAAAACATACATGAGCTCTTCGTTTGAGAAGAGAGTAGATATTATCATCAAGAATTATACAAACTTCATGGGAATTGTGGACGGATATACAGAAGGTCTTCGATACATGATCGAATCAGAAAAGGAAAGCAACAGCCGCCAGAGTATTGGTGACCTGGGAGTGAGAGTACAGTCCGGAGGGATGCCAAGTGATACGACTGCAAAGAAAGCAATCAGAAATGTACTTACAAGAGAGGCTCTTATCAACTGTGACTTTTCCGGTAATGTACTGGAAGGAGTGGACAGAGCGGAAATGTATATCAGGGATGCATACATTCTCAGGGATATGAGAAAAGATTATAACCTTTTCAACAGTCAGCTGGGGATTCTGGGAACAGAACAGGATATGTTTTTAAGATACATCCGTAAAGAAGCAACCCTTGGCGTGCTTGCAGAGGAAAGGGGAATTTCCTACGAAACGGTACAGCAGAAGATAGTAAAAATCAAAAACCGTTTAAAGCAGCAGGTTGTTGGATTCATGGAAGGTAATCTGGGAGGTATTGCATAATGGAAGAAATCATGACTACACAGGAAAAACGTTGTTATACCGTAAAAGATTTACAGGAGATTCTTGAAATCAGCAGACCGACGGTATATGAATTATTGAAAAGACACGAATTCCGATGGATTCAGGTAGGAAAAAATTACCGGATTTCAAAGAAAAGCTTTGATGAATGGCTCGATCAGAAGATGGAAAATAACTAATTTACCTTCTAAAGCTTTTGAATGCTGGCATGTTATATTGGGGCAAAGGAGGTAAGACGATATATGGAAGAATTGCAAAATATGAGAACGAAAATGGAGCAGTACATTGTAAGCAAAGATCCGGCTCTGCAGAAAACAATGTCTGTTCCAGAAATGCGAAAACTCCTGGGACTGAAAAAAACAGAAAGTTACTGGCTGGTTCACAGAAACTTTTTTAAGACAGAAATCATTGGCGGAGTAATGCGGGTTGATATTGAGAGTTTTGAAAAATGGTATGCAAACCAGGTAAAGCACAAAAAAGTCAATGGAGAAGCACCGGGAAAGGAACTGAAAAAGACATCCTATTCTTTTCAGGAAGCTGCAAACCTTTTGGGAGTGAATAATGCCAATCTGTATGAGATATGGAAGAAAGAAAACCGTAAGACCATAACCGTTGATTTTGTCATGCGTATTCCCAAGGAAGAATTCGAGAAATGGTATGGGCAGCAGGATGTATATAAAAAGGCGGACAAAATGCCCACCATATCAGATATGAAAAAAGACTATATCCGATTTGAGGAAGCTGCCATGCTTTTGGACGTTATGGAGTCGGAGATGCTGAAACTCATCAGAACCAGTGAATACAGGAATCTGTTTGAGATTAGGATATTCAACAATAAGAAATGGATATCAAGAAAAAGCTTCCAGTTATTCCTGAATGCACAGAACGAATATCGCATAAATAAAGAAGATAATGAAACTGTAGCGGATGATATGATAGCTGAAACAAAGCAGTATATTTCAAGACAGGAAGCAGCAGAGCTTGCCGGGGTAACTGCTTCAACAATCACAAAATGGATGCAGATGAAGAAATTTACGTGTATGGGCGCCGGAAAGGTGCTTCGTATTCACAGAATGGAATTTTTGAAATGGCTGGATGAGAACAGGGAAGGGGTGTGTTAATATGGCTTTTATCAGAAAGCGAGGAAAGAAATTTGCTGTGATCTATAGAATTAAGGATGATAATGGCAAGGAACGTCAGACCTCTGAAACATTTTCAACACAGAAGGATGCAGAAAGAAGACAAAAAGAAATAGAGTACAAAATGGCCATTGGGAAATTCGAGGTTCCTAAATGCACGATTCTGGAAGAACTTATTGAAGAGTATGTAAAAATTTACGGACATGATAAATGGGGTGTTTCGACTTATGCCGGAAATATCAGTCTGATAAATAATTACATACTGCCGACAATCGGCAAAGTAAAGCTCTCCAGTATCAATACGCATTTCATGGAAAAGTATTATAAGGATCTTTTGGAAATGCCGGCAGTAAAGAGTTCCAAGAACATGGACGGATCCGGTACGATTACAGAATCCACGGTAAATGAAATTCATAAGATATTGAGAAGTGCTTTTCGTCAGGCTGTAAAATGGGATCTGATGGAAAAGAATCCGGCAGTGGATGCAACCGTACCCAAGGCAAAAACGCAGGAACGTGAGATTTGGACAGCGGAGATGCTGATGCAGGCACTGGAAGCGTGTGATAACAAAATGCTCAAAATAGCATTTCATCTTGCATTTACTGCTACACTTCGTATTGGTGAACTGCTTGGGCTTACCTGGGATGAGATGGATATTTCGGAAGAGGCGATTGCGAACAACAGAGCCTATGTGATTATTAGCAAGCAGGTAGAAAGGGTTTCCAGGGATGCAGTGGAAGCACTAAACTCAAAGGAAATTATTCTGATCTTCCCGACATCTAAGAAAAACAACAAAACAGTCAGGGTTCTGAAAACACCAAAGACAGACAGCAGTTCCCGCAAAGTATATATTCCAAGATCTGTTGCACAGTGTCTGGTGGAATTGAAAGCGGAACAGGATGAGATCAAGGAAGCTCTGGGAAACGAATACCAGGATTATAATTTGGTAATGGCAACTACTTTTGGACTTCCCATCGGAGACAGCTATCTTCGGAATAAGATGCAGGACATTATAGATGAACTTGGATTGCCGGATGTGGTATTTCACAGTCTGCGCCATACAAGCGTAACCTATAAACTGAAACTGAGTGGCGGTGACATCAAGGCGGTTCAGGGAGATTCCGGTCATGCTCAGGCAGACATGGTAACAGAAGTATATGGACACATTATTGATGAGGACCGAAGAAAGAATGCAGAAATGATGGAGAATGCCTTTTATAATAAGGAAAATCTCAATCCACAGATGAAAGGATCCGAGGAAAGCAGTAATACGATTGCAGTACCGGAGGGAGTAGATGCAGAGCTATTGATGAAGGTGCTTGGTAACCCGGAGATGGCTGCACTGCTTACATCACTGGCAAAGACAATGAAGGTATAATATAGGAAGAAAGACGATATTGTGTAGACTAAAACTATGCAGTATCGTTTTTTGTTTATGAGGAGATGATGATATCTATACCATATAAAAATTATGTGATAAAATATTGAAGGATGTACAACTTGATTAGAAACCAATCGAAGTTGGTGTAAACGATAAAGCAGCTTACAACATTTG
>OMGW01000390.1_pt1 | contig 16703 bp, 19 predicted proteins | sample 1646131 | NCBI WGS metagenome assembly OMGW01 (sample SAMN05578588, study PRJEB25193) | human gut metagenome | biome: Human Microbiome; feature: human-associated habitat; material: feces | host: Homo sapiens | place: USA:Birmingham
AGTGAAATTCTTTCGTTACTTTCCCGTCTTCATTCAGGATCTCCGTTCCAAAGTGCGGCGTCACTCTTTTTCCCCCATTGATCAGTGCACTTACTGTCGCTGCAAGCTGGATTGGTGTAATCTGGAACGACTGTCCAAAACTGATCGTAGCCAGTTCTACCTGTCCGATATTTTCCTTTTTATGCATGATCGTCCCTGCTTCTCCCGGGATATCTACCCCCGTCAGATTCATCAGACCAAACTTATGAAAATAATCGCAAAATCTATCGACTCCGATACGAAGTCCCAGTTCTATAAATACCGGATTGCATGAATTCTGTATGCCCTGCGCAAAATTCTCCGTACCATGCCCTCCCACCTTATGACACCGTATCCTGCGGTCTTCTACCATTTTATATCCGGGACATTGAAACTGATCTGTAAGACGGACTACCCCTTCTTCCAGACCTGCAGATGCTGTAATGATCTTAAATGTGCTCCCCGGCTCATAGGTATCGTTGATACATCCGTTTCTCCACATCTGATTCAGAGCATCCTGCTTCTGCTCATCCGTCATATTTTCATCCGACTCTTCTTCCGTATTCAGCTCAAACGGCCGGTTCAGATTGAATTCCGGAACGTTTACCATCGCATATATTTCCCCGTTCTGAGGATTCATAAGAAGAATTGCCGTTTTTTCCGCCTGCTTTTCCTGCCGCACTTTTTCCGCCATCTGCATAGCATACTTCTGCATATTATAATCCAGACTGATCTTTAATGTATTCCCTGCCACTGGCTCTTTTCTGTCTTCTGCGACACCATCCAGTTCGATTCCTCTTGCATCTGTTGTTGTCAGGATCTTACCGTCAACACCTTTCAGATATTTATCATATTTTACCTCAAGTCCGATGATTCCCTGATTGTCAGCTCCGGTAAACCCCAATACTTTAGAGGCAAGCGCATCATATGGATAAAATCTTTTAAAATCTTCATCTACTTTTACTCCTGCCATCCCCAGATTTCGGATCTTATCTCCCGTTTTTTTATCCACATTTGATTTTATCCTTTCTATGGATGATATCTTTTCCACACGTTTGCGCACCTCACTGTTATTCATTTCAAGAAGTTCCGATAAGTTATCAATGACTGTTTCCGCTTCCCTGATCTGACTATGGATCACAGAAATTGTACATACCGTCCGGTTTGTTGCCAAAACTTTCCCATTCCTGTCAAGGATTTCTCCTCTCGCAGCCTTAATGTCACGTTCCCTCTCATGCAGATCTTCCGCTTTTTTCTGATAATATTCTGCATCAAATACCATAAGATAGGTCAGTCTTCCGATCAAAACAAATATCATAGCAAAGGCTCCGGCAAATACCACCAGTATTTTTCTTTTATGAAATGTTTTGTTTTTCATAATAAAAATCCTCATAGAAGCTTTTCTTATAATTTATGAAAACTTCTATGAGGTTATGAATTTCATATACTTTTACAGTTACTCCTGTGCTGTCTGCGTTGTTGTCTCTTCTGCAGTTGTTCCCGTAGTATCAGACGCACCGTCTTTTTTCTCTACCCCAAGATAAGGGAATATATCTGTCATGATCTGTGATGCAAGCTGTGTTGCATAACCGCTGTTTGCCTGAACAGCCGAGTTTGGCTCATCAATGACAACATACACCATGACCTGTGGATTTTCCTGTGGTGCATAGCCGATGAAAGAAACAAGATATTTTCCATTTCCACGAGGCAGCTTCTCGGCTGTACCGGTCTTACCTCCGACAGCATACCCCTCTACCGCCGCACTCGCACCGGTTCCTTCCTCAACGACTCCCAGCATATAATCCTTAATGATATCACTGGTCTCTTTTGAAATTGTTTTCTTAACCAGCACCGGATCTTTATTCTCTGTAACATTTCCATTTTCATCCCGAATCTGCTTCACAACATGTGGCTCATAATAATTGCCTCCATTGAGCAGCGAACAGAAAGATGCCGCCATCTGAGTCATTGTAACATTAAAATTCTGCCCAAATGCATTTGTCGCCAGACTGGCCGGATCCATAGTCGCCGGTGTATACAACAGTCCGCTCGTCTCTCCCTCTCCCGGAAGATCGATTCCTGTATATTCTCCGAATCCAAACAATCTTTGATACCTGCAGAATTCTTCTGTTCCGATACTTGCACCGATCTGCATCAGTGCAACGTTGCACGAATTCTCCAAAGCCTGTTTCAACGTCTCCGGCCCGTGTCCTGATCTGTTACTACAGTGAATGTCATGATCTCCCACGTGCAATACACCGCCGCAGACATAATTCTCATTTCCTGTAAGATCTCCAAGTTCAAGACCTGCCGATATGGTAAATGGTTTGAATGTCGATCCCGGTTCATACGTATTGCTGACACAATAATTATTCCAAAGATCATTCAGTATATTCAGCTTTTCTTTATCCGTCATCTTTTTCAGCTGTGCTTTTGTATAATACTTTGTCAGATCTCTTGGATGATTCAGATCATAATTCGGATACGAAGCTTCTGCAAGAATCTCTCCATTCTGAGGATTCATCACGATCACTCCGGTATTCTTACTTCCTTCTCCCTCTGTCTCTTCATCCTTGTGTTCTTCGTTAAATGCAAGTATATGCTGTTCTACAATACTCTGCACCTGAAGATCAATTGTTGATACAACAGTGCTTCCATTATCCGGTTCCTTCACAGTTCTTTCAAATCCAGAACTTTCATCCAGATACCCATACTCCCTGCCATCTGTTCCATTCAGAATGGAATTATATGATGCCTCTATTCCATTACTTCCTACATTTCCATTCGTTGTAAATCCGATTACATCACTTGCCAGTGTTTTATACGGATATTGCCTTGTATAATCTTCCTCCAGCCATACGCCCTGCACATTAGGATTATGCTTCGTATCTGCTGTAATCTTCTCAAATTCCTGCGCCTTTGCATAGCTGACTCCTTTTTTCAGGACAATATACCGGCTGTTCGGATTCTTCTTCACCTGAGTACGGATTGCTTTCTTCTTCAAACTGAAGCACTCTGCCAATACTTTTACTGTTGGATTCATATACTTTTTGTTACTTGTTATCACTTTGGCATCGACTACAACATTATATACTCTCTCACTTGTCGCAAGTTTCGTACCGTTACGGTCTACGATATCTCCACGTTTAAATGGAATCGTACGGTTATTATACTGTTGTTGATCCAGCACGACTTTGGTATATTTTTCTCCTTTCGAAGCATTGATATAAGTAATCCACCCTATCAAGAAAACAAAAGCTAGTATGATTACTCCAAAGAGCATTACTAGCTTTCTCTGCATAAGGCCTGAAATTTTTTTCTTAAAGAAATTTTTCTTCTTTCTTGCCATATTTCCACCTATTTCTTATTCTTGTCTGACTGAGCAAGTACACCATTTTCCGGAATATTTTCATACTGTTTTACATAGTCTGAAGCAGGATTATCATATTCCACGATCTGATCAGCCGCAGCATATGTCATGCCAAGTTGATTGATCGCTCTTTCCCGGATCTCGTCAAGATTGACAGAATCCACTACTGCGTTATATTTTGTCGTATTTTTCTCTTTCAGATCCGCCAGTTCTTCCTGTAATGCAGTGACATGTTTGGATCTTCGAGTCAGTTCCGACTGTAAGCGTACATAATTAACGCACAATAACAGCACAACAGTTGCTGCAACTGCGAGAAAAATCACATAAGCTGCATTCATATGCAGTGCACGATTTCTGTTCTTCTGCACCTGTCTGCTTACTTTCTTTTTTGGTTTTGCAGATGATTTTCTTCTTCGCGGTTCATATTCCGGCTTGGTAACTATATTACCATACATATAAGCCTGTCTGCTTCCATACTGCATGGAACGATATCCACCGGACTGGCGTCTATCGCTTGCATAAGATCTTCTTGCTGCCATCTACGCCACTCCTTTCTGTCTGATCACATATCATTCTTCATTAAGAACGCTCAAATATTCTGAGTTTCGCACTTTTAGAACGACTGTTATACTCTAATTCTTCTTCACTTGGAAGAATCGGCTTTCTGGTAACAACACGCCCTTTAGAAACATTGCCACATACACACACAGGAAAATCCGGAGGGCAGGTGCATGGATTCTCATTTTTCTTAAATGCACTCTTTACAATCCGGTCTTCCAGCGAATGGAATGTAATAATACACAATCTTCCACCCGGGTTTAGTATTTCAATCATGTCATCCAGAGAATTTTTCAATACTTCTAATTCTCTGTTCAGTTCAATCCGAATTGCCTGAAATGTTCTCTTTGCAGGATGTCCGGATTTTTTCTGATATTTCATTGGTATTGAGGCTCTGATGATCTCTGTCAGCTGCCCCGTTGTTTCAATCGGACTTTTCCCGCGTGCCGCCACGATATGTTTTGCAATATTTTTTGCAAACTTATCCTCCCCGTAATCTCTGATCACGCGGTACAAATCCATCTCTGAGTAATCATTGACGATGTCTCTGGCAGTCATCTTCTGACGTCTGTCCATTCTCATATCCAGAGGTGCATCTTCGCGATAGGAAAATCCCCGATCTGCCGTATCTAACTGATAAGAAGATACGCCCAGATCAAGTACGATTCCATCGACCTTGTCAATTCCCTGTTCTTGAAGCTTCGACTTCATATCACAATAATTGCTTCGGATTATTGTGACCTTCTCCCCGAAGTCTTTTAATCGGATGCCTGCAGCTTCGATTGCTGCTTCATCCTGGTCTATTCCTATAATACTCCCTTTTTCACCGAGACGCCTGCACACCTCGTATGCATGTCCGCCTCCACCAAGCGTTCCGTCTACATAGATACCATCCGGCTTGATGTTTAATCCTTCAATTGTCTCATTCAGTAATACTGATTTGTGTTCGAATCCCATATCTTCTCCCTCTAGATACTGAATCCGTTTTCTTCCATATCAGATGCAATATCTTCAATGTTAAGTTCCACTTCAGCATTCTTTTCATCCCATCTTGCCTTATCCCAGATCTCGGCACGCTTCCCCATACCGATGAATACAACTTCTTTATCCAGATGTGCAAATGTACGCAGTACAGAAGGGATTAGAGTTCTGCCTTGCTTATCAAGGTCGCCGTCCGCTGCACTTCCCTGAAAGAAATATGCAAACGCACGTGCTTTTTTGTCAGTGGTGGTTGGCAATGCATTAAGTTTTTCTTCAAAAGTGTTCCATTCTGCTTCCGGATATACGTACAGACAATTCTCCATTCCTTTTGTAATGACGAAATGCTCCCCTAAATCGTCACGAAACTTGGCCGGAATGATCAGCCGCCCTTTGGCATCAATATTATGACTGTACTCTCCTTTCAGCATAGAATTCTCCTTTTCCCGGTGGTATCTCCTGAAGTTCTTCCGGTAAAATCAGTTATTCTTCCTTTCCGGCTTCATCCATTTTCATACCACTTTGTTCCACTTTTCACCACTTTCTACCACTTGAACCCATTGTAAACTACTTTTTTACTGTTTTCAAGCCTTTTAGGGAAATTAAGAGAATTTTAAGGCAAAAAAATAGTGAACAGGATTTTTCCTGTTCACTCGCATTTTTCGTTCTTCTTCTCTATTCGGCCGACGTTCCGTTATCTGACAAAGACTGACTGAGACTTGCTATTGCAGAATAATCAACCGTTACTTCCTGCTTCGGCTGTTTTGACTCATATATATTATATATAGAAAAACCTGCCATTCCTATCAGTGCTGCTGCAACGATACATGCCACACCTCTGCGCAGATAGCTTTGTATCTTTTCTTTTTTCATCTGCTTCTTCCGGTTTTTCTTCGCTTCTTTATATTTATCTACTTTTGCCTGACTCATAGTTCTTTTGCTCCTTTTTTTCCGATGTATCTATTTTACCACACTCCATCGGATTATACAACTACAATCACGCCTCCGTCAGCTGCATACATACTACTGATCCCCGCAGTATCTACAATAATAATATCTTTGAATCCTGCTTTTTCAAGAAGCATATTTTTCACTGTCTCTGCGCGTTCTCTGCAATTGCAGTGAGAGATCGCAAGTATCTTCTCTTCCGGGTTCTTAAGATCAGCCACTATTTGTTCCACCATTCTGACCAGCCCTTTTTTCATTCCTCTTGTATTTGCAAGCTGTTGAATATTTCCATCCGGAGTAGATCCCATCACCGGCTTAATATTTAATGCCGTTGCGACCACTGCTTTTAACCCTTTCAGTCTTCCGTTCTTTTTCAATATATCCAATGTTTCCAGTAAGAAATAGGTATGCTGCTCTTCAATATAAGCTTCTACTGTATCAATTACTTCCTTAAAGCTGAGTCCTTTTTTCTCACATTCGGCAATCTTCAACCCGATCAGCGTCTCTCCTACCGATGCCGATCTGGAATTAAATACGTAAATATCCTTCTCTCCGTATTCTTCTTCGTATAAATTCTTTCCAAGTACCGCACTGTTATAAGAACCGCTGAGTTCTGCAGACAACGTCACTGCATATATGTGCTCTGCCTCACAGTGATATTCTTCCATATAACGTTCCGGAGACGGGCATGATGACTTCGGGCATTCTTCAGATTCTCTGATCTTCTTCAAAAAATCTGCCTGATCAAATGTTTCATCATCTACGATATGATGTCCGCCAACATCGATCTGTAACGAAGCTGTCTCGAAATTCCCCGATTTCTTCATTTCTTCTGTCAATTCACCACAACTATCTATGATAATCTTGTAACTCATATATTCCTCCCAATGTAACGTATTATTACTTTATATTATTGATATCAAAACTCTTTCCGAGTCATCTATTCTCATTAGAAGTAGTTTTAAATACTACATTATTTATCATAGCATATTTGAAAAAGAAATGAAAGCTTTTTATTCAGCAATTTTAATCTTTGAAGAGACTCCCAATGCCAGTCCCATTTCCGCCATTAAGAATAGCACCGACGTACCGCCATAGCTGATAAAGGGAAGTGTGATTCCTGTTGTCGGAATACAATTGATCACAACCATAACATTTAATATTACCTGCAATGCAATATGTGCAAATATTCCGCTCACCACTAATGAACCATAAAGATCCGGTGCATTCTGCGCAATAAATAATAATCTGTACAGAAGCATTCCGAACAGGATCAGAACCATGATTGCACCAAATACTCCAAGCTCCTCACAGATAATAGAAAGAATCATATCATTCTGAACTTCTGGAATGATCATTTTCTGGGCACTGTTACCAAGACCTTTTCCAAAAAATCCTCCTGATCCAATTGCGTACAATGCCTGCATGATCTGGTAGCCGCCTTCTGATGCATATTTTTCTGGATTCAGCCATACCAGAATACGTCTCAGACGGAAGTTCCCGCTGGTCTCCATTGCCATACCAAGAACCCTCGCACCGACAATTCCTATTAAAATAATTCCTACGGCAATTATGATAAATATTCTTGTCTTTGGATGTACCACAAAAATCATAATACATGTAATTCCCATAACAATAATTGCCGTACTTAAATTTTCTGTAATAATAAAGACTACTGCTGCTGAAAAAGCCCCCCATGCCAGTACTTTCACAATTCCTTCCAGCGTCTTTATCTCTCTTCCCATCGTACAGATCAATGCCGGAATAAACAATATGATCGCAATCTTGGCAATCTCTGCCGGCTGCAGCTGCTGTCTTAACGGAAGTTTAATCCATCTTTTTGCTCCATTTACTTCTTTTCCCAATGGTGTCTTTACAAGGAACATCATAAAAATAGAAATAAAATAGAAGAACTTTGATCTTTCAAAATACCAATGATAATCTATTCTACTTACGATCCACATCCCGATCAAACCCACAATGCAGAACAGGACTTGTCTTTTAAAGTAAAACAGGCTGTCTCCGTTTTGTTTCATCATTGCGCTGTAAGAGCTCGTACTATATAGCATGACCAGTCCAAAGCAGATCAGGCAGATCAATATTGCCAGCAGACTGTAATCGAAGTATGCGATGCTGTGTTCTTTCTTTTTCACTCTGGTATTCGTGCTTCTTTTTTTATTTTCTTTTACCATATTCTACTCTCCAATCGTATCTATTATACTCAGATACGTTCTTAAAAACAACTGTCTGATTCACAACTTTCTTTAATTTTCATATACTATTATTGCATAATCTTATCGAAAGGAGTACTTTAAATGCCAAATTATCGTTATAATACGCCGGATTATATGCGTCAAAACCATTCTAACGGATGTCATGTCGGTGGAAGCAACAGAACAATGCCGCCTTCTGTATCACCGTCCACACCGTCCCGTCCGTGCTGTAATATTTACGATCACGACAAATTAAGCGGTCTTTCCATTGCAATGGCCTATGTTCCATGGCAGGAGTGGCGTTCTCTCTATGAAGTTGAAAAAGGATTCCGGTGCGGAACTATTTTTGCCGAACTGAATCTTCCATTTTGTTGGAAAGGTGGTAGTCCTCGATGAATGAAAACAGACCTTGTAAAAAAGAGCTTCTGGAATGGATCAATATCGTAAGTTTTGCTGTTGATGACGTAAAATTATTTCTCGACACACATCCAAATTGTCCTGAAGCCCTGGAATTCTTTGATGAATTTAAAAAACAGCGTGTGCAGGCCTTAAAGGAATACGCAAAATATTATGGACCTCTAACACTGGATACTGCAAATACACCTATGGATTGCTGGAAATGGATCAATGAACCTTGGCCATGGCAGGAAGGAGGATGTTAATTTATGTGGAATTATGAAAAACGGTTACAATACCCTGTTAAAATTACTCAGACAAATCCAAAGATTGCTCAGATTATCTTATCACAGTTCGGTGGACCGGATGGAGAATTAGGAGCTTCTTTGAGATATTTTTCTCAGAGATATACCATGCCTTATAATGAAGTAATTGGCACACTAACAGACATTGCTACCGAAGAATTTGCCCATATGGAAATCGTATGCGCCATTGTACACCAGCTCACACGCAATCTGACTCCGGAACAGCTTGAAAAATCCGGTTTTGATAAATATTATGTTGACCATACACTTGCTCTTTGGCCACAGGCTGCCAGTGGAACTCCTTGGAGTGCTACAACTTTCCAATCTAAAGGTGACCCTATCACAGATCTTCATGAAGATATGGCTGCCGATGGTGCAACTGCATAAGTGCAACATAGAAGTGTTAAGTAGAAGTTCTATATAATCTGGTGTGCCAGACACCAGATTTTACAGAACTTAGAAATTCCAATGTATTTCAATCGGGACATTTCTTGTCCCTGGAATCCGTTTTCCTACTAATATATAATCAATTAGAGTTTCAACGGTTTCTCTGTCTAAATGTTCAAGATTTGTGTATTGCTCAATAAGCTGGCGGCGATTATCGCCTGTTTGGATTTTTCTCTCAATTACATCAAGCTGTTTTTGCGTTTCAATCACCAGCTTTTCAAGCCGTTCTCTGTCATTCGTGAAATCTTTTGACAAATTCAGGAAATCATTTTCGGAAAGAATCCCTTTTACTTTATCAAGATAAAGTTCTCTGATTACCTTTGCGTCTTCTTCAATCTTTTTTTGATAGGTAGTAAGTTGTGTTTCTAAAGAAGTTTTTTTCTCCTTTACGTTGGAGTGAAATTCCACGTTCTGTTCCAATTCATCTTTATCAAGATATTCTTGTGATAACTTGTTCAGTTCAGAAATAACTGCCTGCTCCAACTTCTTCACAGAAATAAATGAACCTATGCAAGCGTCCTTTGCAACATGGCGATTTGAACATTGTAAATAATGTCTTCCATCTGTCTGCTTATTAGAACGCATGGTATAGCCACAGTTCATGCAGCGAGCTTTTCTGGCAAACAGCCCTATGGTTCCTACTGTAAATGGTTTTGCTTTTTCAGCTACCATAGATTGTACTTTATCCCAAAGTTCACGGTCAATAATCGGTTCGTGTGTTCCCTCTACTCTATACCATTCCTCTTTAGGTCTGGGCTTATTTTGTTTTGTCTTATACGAAACACTGCCGTATTTTCCTTGAACCATATTTCCGATATAAATTTCATTTGTTAGCATATCAGAGATAGCAAAATATTTCCATAAGGTACTATTTTTTCTGGTAGGCTGCTTATATCGTAAACCATGAAGCCGTTTATATTCCGTAGGGTTTGGAATCCCACGGTCATTCAGTATACGGGCAATCGCTGTTTTGCCATATCCCTGTGAAAATAAAGTGAAAACTTCTCTTACAACAGCAGCAGCTTCTTCATCAATAATCAGGTGTCCCTTTTGCTCAGGGTCTTTTTTATAACCATAAAGAGCAAATGCACCAATATGAAATCCATTCTTCCGGCGGTCAGTCAATACGCTGCGGATGTTTTCCGACATATCCTCTAAATACCACTCATTAACCAGACCATTGATTTGTCTTGATTTTTTGTTTCCTTTATTAGCGGTATCTGCATTATCTACAATACTGATAAAACGAATCCCCCAGATAGGAAACAATCCGTGTATGTATTTTTCTACCAACTCTAACTCTCTGGTAAATCTGGATTGTGTTTTACAGAGGATAATATCAAATTTTCGGTGTTCAGCGTCATTTAACAGTTTGTTAAATTCTGGTCTTCGTCTATCTGAACCAGTATAATCGTCATCACTGTATATATTGTAGACTTCCCAGCCTTGTTCCAATACATATTGAATCAGCATGGATTTTTGATTTTGAATACTGTTACTATCATCAGTTTCATGTTGTTTGTTTCTATCTTCTTCTGATAAGCGGCAATAAATAGCAACTTTTGACTTTGTGTTCATCATATTTTATCTCCCTTAAAGAGAAGATAAAACAAACATTCCACCTACACTTATTATACCGTGTTGGGAAATGTTTGTCTATCATTTTACAGGTAATACCTGCCCTTTGGATTTTTCTAATTGATTGATAAGTTCTATCCATTTTTGATTGAACTCTTTTTTTAATGCCGACTTATCTTCACACTTAAATACATTTTTGCAGGAAATTTCTGCTTCTTTTGGCATAATTCCACCTCACAGTCTTTACTATGTTTACAGACTATGCAAAAATGCTTGTTCATTATGAAAGAATCATCCTTAGCAAACCGAACAGCTTTCGCTAAAGCTCATGGGAATCTCACCCCTGCATGGTTCTCATCCAGCCGTACCCTTTGCCAGCGGTGCTACATCATCACACGGACTAAGGCTGTACGGAAGTATCATTATCACAATAGAAAGGTCATGGCGGCAGCTTTTGCGGTAAGCTGCTTATGGAACGCTGGCAGGAATCGCTATCCGGTTTCATCCCTCCTTTTGTGGGTTACGGCGTGCCAGCCCAACGGCTCTCTTTCTATCGAAACGTATTCGGCTGCTTTATACTGCATTGATTAGACGCTTTCTTTTTCAATGAACAATCCGGCTTTGTCAGCCTGTTAAAATGCACTGGTGATAATGCACTTTAATAGACTGGCAAGCTCTGTCTGGGAAGCATGGGCTTGTCCATGCTTCCACAGGAGAGCGTTATTTCTAGTTGGGTTCCCTGATTTCAAAAGATAAAATCTTTGCAATCAGACGTGTTTCCATCCGGCGGCGTAGGGTTTCATCTACAACCATGTGGGTATTCCCGTATTCGTCTTTCATGGGACGCATGGAACGGCTGGCAATAAAACCGCTGTAATGGCGTACAATCTGGTTGACTGCTTCAATGTCACCATCCGCAGCCCTTACAATCACAGGAAACGGAATCATAGGGTGCTTTGCTGTCATGCTTCTTCCTCCATAAATTTTTTGATAAATTCCAGTCCGGCGTGTCTTCTTCTCTGGATGGTAGAACGGTTGACTTCCAGAATTTTTGAAATTTCCGTATCGTCAAATCCAAGAAAATAATATCTCAAGATAACATCACGTTTCTTTCCGTCCAGATTTTCCAACGCTTCTGCTAACAGGCTGTTTTCAACACGGACAGTAAATCCGTCCATTTCAAAAGTATGGAAGTGGGATGGATAGGTGTCTTCGGAAGAAAACAAGTTGACGGTGTAATCGTCCATATCACAGAACAGGGTTTCCCGTTTACACTGTCTGGACAACGCTTTGAGATAGTCTTTACGTTCATCTTCCATAGCGACTTTACAGATGTAATCAAACTGGTTCTCTATGGTTGTCTGAAATTCAGATGGCTTCATCATTGCTCACCCCCTTTCCAGCCTTGAAAGGGAGCGAGTTGATAGGAATTTCTGCTTCTTTCCCCCTTTTCGCTCTTAGTCCCGACAGGACAGGGGGTGCAGTTGCATTTTTGAATAAAAAAATACACCCATTTTAAAATAAAAATGAGTGCATGAGAAATAACAGTAGAATAAATATGACTTGTCAGTTCATATTCAAAGTCGGACTTCCACAGTGGAGGAGCTATACTTTTTTTAATGAATGTAACCTATGTATGCTGTACAGCAACAAAGAAATCCCCATAGTGGCAATCCTCCTAAATGCCACTACTCATCATTCTGTGTTATTATTGGTTCAAGAATAGACAAAAAGAAGCGGCAGCTCTAAAAATCAAAGCCACCGCTTCAAAGGCGCGTGAAAATCTATCTGCGATACGACGGCTTTTTTTCTTTTGCCGTCGTCTGGCAGAAAATTATTCAATATTCATTTCTATTTTTCCGGTAAAATCTTCACATTCAATACCGATATAATTTCCACCATCGGGAAGTGTAATAGTATCGCTGTATGTTCCCGTTGTTTCAAGTAAAGTTACTGCTTCGTCAGCTCCCGAAATCCAAAATACTTTTGCAGTACCACTTGAAACTTCCAACGTACAAGTAACTGATATATCTTTTCCGGCTTTCCTTTTTATTGAAGTTCCTCCGAACAAATACTCCGTATTTGAAAAATTTTCATAGTCAGCTTGATAGCTTCCTGTATAATCATCAATCCCTTTTTCTTTTTTACCTTGTAGAGAGAGTTTTCCTGTAAGTTCTATGGAACCAGCAGATTGAACAACATTATTATAATGATTGAGAATTTCATCTTTTGTACAGCCGGAAAGCGTGGATACTCCAATAAGAATTAGTATCAATGATAAAAATATTTTTTTCATAAAATTTTACCACCCTTTCTTTGGCGTCACCTTTTTCGCTTTTTTCTTTGCCTGTTTGGGTTCTGTTTCTTTCATGCAAATAATCAAGACAGCGCAAATGACAACAATAACTGCAAGACTACAAATACAAGTTAATATGTTCCAGTTGACTGCGGTATCATAGCTGCGGTAGCCAATCATTCCAAGACTTGCCGTAATCGGATAAAGATTTGCTAATGTCATGTTTCCTGCGGCAAACATACCTCCATATCCGTAAACAAAGGCAATAATAACACCGATTAAAAAGCTGCCTGCTTTACGACAGGTAATTATAATAATCGGCAGAACAGCAAGATATAAAAAGAAATTGACTGCGGTTATTTGTAATGTCGCTTTTAAGGCTAAGGATATTTGAAAACCTGGAAATCCTACAATCATTTCTGCGATAACTGTAAACAGACTGCATATCAAACCGAAGATAATAGATAGTACACCACATACAATCAATTTTCCGGTCAACAACCGCTTAAATGAAATCGGTACAGTTAAAATATTTTTTAAGGTATCATCCGTTTGTTCGCGAGAAATCATATACCCAGCAATCAAACTAATACACATAGGGAAAATCATGGACATATTGTTTTTGATAACCTGTTCTGTGAGGTAAGCAAAATCCCATACTGAACCATCATTTGCCATAGACGTAAATAAAGTCAGTAAAACAGATAAAAGCATGAGGGCAACCCCAGCCCAAAGGATATGATACCTTTTTAGTTTATAAAACTCTGTTTTTACAATGCGAATCATAGTTATTCCCCCCTTTGTTTGTATAATCGGTCAATCAACCCAAATGAAATAATCGCCATAATTCCAAGTATCATTACAACTTGAAATGTTGAGGGGATAAGTCCTGTCATTTGTTCCAAGTCCATTTTTATTCCATGCGCTGCCATATCTCCAGCACTCCAAAATGTAGTTAATGGTGTAGGTAGGAACCACAATATTGTTTTTGGAAGTGCGTCAAACAATGCGGTTGCACTCATATTCAATACACTATAAAAAACACATAGCAAAATTGAAAATACATAGGTCTTACTAAAAAAGACTACAAGCACAATCAGCGGCAATGTACCTGCTGTAATAAAAATTCCTGTTTCAATGGCTAAAAATAATTTGTAACCAAGTCCATAAACTTCCAATGTTCCAAAACCACAAAGAATTGTCGCAATAGTGGACGCAACGCAAAAGATAATTCCAAATAGAAATAGTACAAAAATCTTAGCAAGTACCATTTGGGTACTGGTTACAGGAATAGTACGCAAATTTTTGAATGTATCATTGTCTCGTTCCATAAAAAACAACATAGCTGCAATGACACCAATAATACAAGGAAGTAAAAATTGTATTCCGTACCCAAGTACCATATTAAAAAGTCCATCAAATGCGTCTGCTTTATCTGTGTATCGCTCCATCATAGAGGGAGTTGTCATTAAATAAGTCAGTGGGATAGGGAACATAAAAGCTGATAAGATAATCAGTGGAATAAATTTTTTCCGTTTTAATTTCAAAAATTCACACTTTATTAGTTTAAGCAATTCCCTCGCCTCCCGTCACTCGCTTGAAGTAATCTTCAAGGCTTTCTTCGCAGGTATGCGCTTCTGATACTTCCAAGCCATTTTCTACAAAGGCAGTTACAATTTTTCCTACGGATAAGTCAAGGTTATGCAAGCGTAAGTTATGGTCGTCCTGTATAGAAAAATGGCTTTCGTGGAAAGTACGTTCTAAAATTCTTGCTGCCTGTGCAGTATCAGAAAGAGTAAAACGAATATGTTTACTGCTTTTTTGTTCTAGTTCTGAAAGACTTTCTTCTTCCAATAGTATGCCGTGGTCGATAATTCCAATATCATCAGCCAGTAGCGAAATTTCTGAAAGAATATGACTGGAAATTAAAATTGTTTTTCCTCTTGCGTCACAAAGTTCACGAATAAAAGAACGAACTTCTGCAATTCCAATCGGGTCAAGCCCGTTGATAGGCTCATCTATAAAATTGGGTAGCCCTCTCCCAGCCCTCTAAAACACTGGTTTTAACGTCAGAGACACGAGTGTATCGTGTTCACTATTGTTCTCAAAGCGTTAGCTCTACTCCTTCTTGTTCCAGTGCAGCACTCAACTGTTTTGCATAAGTCACCTGTCCACACTTTTTCATTCCATATAAGATTCTTAAACATATATTTCTTTGTTTTAGTTTTCTTATGAGATATGTTCCGTCAAACGCCTTAGAGACTATGTCATCATGAACCTCTTCCAAATGTTCAACCGCTAAGAAACTATTACTCATCTCACTAAAACATAATAGTGTATTTAATGTATTCATAGAAATGCTGGATAAATATTTTTTCAAAATCTCCCCATTCTTTTGTATTTTGCGTAAATCAAACCCTATCTCTTTACCCTTGTTGTCAGATTTACTTTTCTCAGAATAGTATCTAACCAATGAAGCGTATTCTTTTAATTCATTTTCTGTAATTGACCCGAATACTTTCTCGCATCCAATATTTATCGAAAACTCTCTATTTTCCTTAATTAGATTTACAGCATCTGAAAATTCTTTACTTCCGAGATGATATTCTTGCTTAATCTCATCTTTGACTTCTTTGAATTTCTCTGTTCTCCATTCTTCATATACAGGAAGCCGCTTCGAAATATCCCATATATCTGCTCTCGACAAGTTCTTGGTAAATGTTCCTAGCGAATATTCAAAGATACAATTATCCAGAAAATATATCAAATCATCAAATTTTTTCATTACTTCCTTAAATTCTGTTTCTAACAATTCAATACTTACATGAGAAATTTTGTTTTTTATCATATGTGGTTCATCTTCTTTATTTAGTTCATATTTGAAGGCATCCCCCTCTTCATCGAAATAATAAAAGTGAATCATATCTTCTATATTCTCAAAATATGCAGGAACTCTTCTGTCAATATTCTTCTTATCACATGCTAATTTATATAGGCATTCAATACTATGCGTGTGTAATTCTTTTTTTCTTTCCTTTAAGATTTCTTCAGAATAACATATCCCTTTCTTTTCCTCTATTCGCCATAACATTTTTATGACAATCTTCAAAGATAGCTCAATGCTGTGTCTGGCGTTATAAACGATAGGATATACTAACAGATCTTCAACTTCGGAACCTGTTTTCAATGATTCCGTCAGAAGTTCAACGGTACGCTTGAACCCATTTCTTATATCCTCATCGGTAGTTCCCCCATTGTCACCTACGCATGCAATAATTGTATCTTCTTCATGAAATTCAAACGGATTTTCCATCTTCTATCATCCTCTTTCTTCGAATTTAACTTATCGATAAGTATATCATAAATACAATTTATGCACACCTTTTGTTATCTACACTTTTCAACCACAACAACCGGGAAATTCTTCCCGGTTGTTGCAGATTATTTTCTAATTCAGATTATAAAGTTTTTAACATATTCAGATCTTTTTTGTTTAGGGCTTTTCTTAATCTTACATTTTCTTTTTCCATTTGCTCTTTTTCACGTTTCATCTCCCGGATCTGTTCTTCTAATACATTGATCCGATTCTTCAGCAC
>OMGW01000393.1_pt1 | contig 16659 bp, 9 predicted proteins | sample 1646131 | NCBI WGS metagenome assembly OMGW01 (sample SAMN05578588, study PRJEB25193) | human gut metagenome | biome: Human Microbiome; feature: human-associated habitat; material: feces | host: Homo sapiens | place: USA:Birmingham
TTTCACCAACAGTCGGGATATCTACGAACACAATATCGCCCAATTGTTCCTGTGCGTAATCTGTGATACCTACGTAAGCGATGTCTCCTTCTACGCGAATCCACTCGTGTTCATTCGTGTACTTCAAGTTCTGTGGAAAGTTCATAATAATTAGTTTTTAGGATTTATATTGTTTTTAAAATAAAAATACTCTGAATATAAGGTTGTACGCCGGATGGAGTATCAAAAAAGAGCAGACCAGCCCGACTACAAAACCGGAAAGGACCTCGCCCAAGGTGTGATGCCCCAGCACAATCCGCGCCGAGCCCAATATGCCTGCAATCAGAATAAACAGGCACAACCACACTACCGGATTATAGCTGAACAGCGCACTGAACGAAACCAGTCCGCCGATAATACCGCCCATCCCCGCCATGTGTTCGCTCAGTTTCCATTTCAGATTGACCAGAATGCAGATGATCGATATCACCAGGGAAACAAAAATGATTCCGGTCATATACCAGGGAATATTCAGTTTCCGCATCATCAGCAGGCAGAACACATACGAAATGATAGTCAGCAGGATAGGTACATAACGTTTCTTACGCTCACTCAGTTCCTGACGGGCAAACCCGTTGATCTTCCGGAACAGGAAAATGGTGATGGTGGGCGTCAGTATGGTGAAGCAGTAAACGATTCCCAACACAATTCCCTTATAAAGTATCGGCATGATACGGAGATAAGAAAACAGGAATAACACCAGAAACGCCAGAAACGGTATAGAAAATGGAGTAAACACGATGGAGGTGACCCGTGCCACCCGCAACATTGTTTTATCCGCTATGATATGCTCTTTTTCTTTATCCATCAGCACCTAATACTTAATACTTTATAGTTAATACTTTAAACTCACTTTCTCAGTCTTGCCACCGGTATATTCAACTGCTGACGGTATTTCGCCACCGTACGGCGGGCGATAGGATAGCCTTTTTCCTTCAGGATATCCGCCAGTTCGTCATCTGTCAGCGGTTTCTTTTTGTCTTCTCCGTCAATGCATTCTTTCAGAATCTTACGTATCTCGCGTACGGACATTTCCTCTCCGTCTTCCGTCGTATAGCCATCGCTGAAGAAGAATTTAAGCGGATAGATGCCGAAGTTGGTCTGTACGTATTTGCTGTTACTGACACGGGAAATCGTAGAGATATCCAGTCCGGTACGTTCTGCCACATCTTTGAGAATCATCGGTTTCAGCAATGACTCGTCGCCTTCGAGGAAGAAAGGACGCTGTAAGTCGATAATCGCCTGCATGGTAGTCATCAATGTATTCTGCCGCTGCTTCACCGCATCGATAAATCCTTGTGCCGCATCCATCTTCTGTTTCAGGAACATCATGGCTTCTTTCGACTCTTTGGACTGGTTCGCCTTATTTTTGGTATGCTCCTCCACCATCTCGGTAAAGTCGCGGCTCATCCGGAGTTCGGGAACATTGCGGTTATTCAGGCTTACGTTAATCGTTCCGTCATCGTAGGTATCCACCAGAAAATCGGGAACAATCTGCTGTAGGTTTCTTCCGATGGTTTCTCCGAGCGAAGCACCCGGACGGGGATTCAACTTGGTTATTTCGGCAATCGCCTCATTGAAAGTCTCTTCTCTGACATCCAGTTTCTTAATGATTTTCTCCCAGTGCTTCCGGGTAAATTCTTCATAACAGTCACTGATGATGCGCTCTTCCAGGTTCAATATCGGTGACGGCTTCTTCTCTTCGCTCTTCTTGCGCAGAATCTGTATCATCAGACATTCCTGAAGGTTGCGTGCTCCGATACCTGCCGGGTCAAAATCCTGCAGGATGCACAGAGCCTCTTCCAGTTCTTCTTCCGTAGATTCGATACCGGCGTAGATAGCCAGTTCGTCACAGATACTTTCCAGCGATTTACGGAGCAGTCCGTCATCGTCCAACGAACCGATCAGATATTCCACCAGTTCGCACTGGTGCTCGGTCAGGTTACGTTCACGGAGTTGTTCTTTCAGGATTTCATAAAAAGAGGTGGCGTCGGAGAAAGGAATATCTTCCGCCTGCTCGTCCCTCGAGCGGTTGTTTTCCTGCAATTTATAGTCGGGGATATCGTCTTCGGTGAGATAATCACTTAAAGAATCATAATCATTGGCATCGTTATCCATGCCTTCTTCCGGACTGACGCCATCGGCATATTCATCTGTAGCAGCGTCTTCTTTGCCTTCTTCAAGCGCCGGATTTTCCAATAGTTCAGCATGGATACGGTCTTCCAGCTCGACTGCGGGAAGCTCCAACAACTTCACGACCAGAATCTGCTGTGGCGAGAGCGTTTGTATCTGCTGTTGCGCCTGCGATTGTATTTGACGGGAACCTTGTGCCATATTCGTTTTTGCTTTCTACTGTTTCTCGCTACAAAAGTAACTTTTTAACGAGAGATTACACAGATTAGTGGGATTATTTTTAATCCTATCACAGTAATTTATAAATTAAACAAATATTTATTCTATGAAGTTCATTATACTTTTGTAAATTAGTATTATCTTTGAACAGTTGATTAAAAAAAACAGGCATGACAAATATCACCTTTATTGACCTTGAAATTAATCCAACTAATCGTCAGATTTTGGATATAGGAGCTATTCGCCATGACGGAGCTTCTTTTCATTGCAACTCGCCCAAAGATTTAATGCAATTCATTGCACAAACAGAATATATAGGCGGACATAACATCTTGAATCATGATCTTCAATATATTTCGCCTTTATTTGCGCAAGTCGGATACAAACACCCCAAAGTAATAGACACTCTCTATCTCTCGCCTTTATTATTTCCGGCAAGACCTTACCATCATTTATTGAAAGACGACAAATTACAAACAGAAAGCCTCAGCAACCCACTAAATGATTCAATCAAAGCACAAGAGCTATTCCTCTCTGAGGTAGAAGCATTTAATTGTCTGGACAAAGATTTAAAGGATATCTATTTTGCACTATTATATCATACCAAAGAGTTCGGTTACTTTTTTGATTATATTACTTATAACTACGAAAAGCAGCAGGAGGATTTAGATGCTATCATAAACCGCAGATTTGACGGTGATTTATGTAAGTATGCCCCACTTACAAACTATATCAACCAATCTCCTGTCGAATTAGCTTATTGCCTTGCCCTAATCAATTGTAAAGATCGCTACTCTATTACCCCACCTTGGGTACTGCATTCGCACCCGAAAGTAGAGTCAATCATGTATGCATTACGTAATACTCCTTGCTTGACTGGATGTGATTTTTGTAATCAGGTTTTTGACGCACATAAAGGATTAAAAACTTTCTTTGGTTTTGATTCTTATCGAACTTACAACAATCAATCTTTGCAAGAAGACGCAGTAAAAGCTGCTTTAAAAGGTAAATCACTCCTCGCAATCTTCCCTACAGGAGGAGGAAAATCTATCACTTTTCAAGTCCCGGCATTAATGAGTGGAGAATTAGTTAAAGGACTCACAGTAGTTATTTCTCCTCTACAGTCTTTAATGAAAGATCAAGTGGACAACCTACGAAAATATTCCATTACAGATGCAGTCACTATCAATGGTTTGCTTGATCCTATAGAACGTTCTGAATCTTTTGAAAGAGTTGAAAACGGAACTGCTTCCATTCTTTATATATCTCCCGAATCATTACGGTCAAAATCAATTGAAAGATTATTATTGGGACGTAAAATTGTTCGTTTTGTAATTGATGAAGCACATTGTTTTTCTTCATGGGGACAAGATTTCCGTGTTGACTATCTCTACATAGGTGATTATATCAGACAACTACAACTGAAAAAAGGTTTGGTACAACCAATACCCGTCTCTTGTTTCACAGCAACAGCCAAACAGGAAGTGATTGAGGATATTTCCATTTATTTCAAAGAAAAGCTAAATATACAGTTAGAATTATTTCGCTCCAACAGTTACCGGACCAACCTTGAATATCAAGTATTCCAAAAAAGTCAGCAAGAAGAGAAATATACGTGTCTAAGGGAGATTATTGAGTTAAAGAAATGCCCGACAATTATTTATGTAGCACGCACAAGAACAGCTTCCACCCTCGCAGCGCGTTTAAAGCAAGACGGTTTTTCCGTTAGAGCTTTCCATGGAAAAATGGACATTAAGGATAAAACAGAAAACCAAAACGATTTCATCTCCGGCATCGTACAAATTATGGTAGCCACTTCTGCTTTCGGAATGGGAGTAGACAAAAAAGATGTAGGACTCGTAGTCCATTATGAAATATCCGATTCACTTGAGAATTATGTACAGGAATCGGGCAGAGCTGGCCGAGACGAGAATATCGAAGCCTCTTGTTATATTCTTTTTGACGAAGAAGATTTAACAAAGCATTTCATCCTGCTTAATCAAACGAAGTTACATATCGGAGAAATACAACAGGTCTGGAAAGCTATAAAAAATAACACTCGCTTGCGCCCGACTGTTTCGCAGTCAGCTTTAGAGATAGCTCGTAGAGCCGGATGGGATGAGAATGTCACCAACATAGAAACTCGTGTGACCACGGCCATAGCAGCACTTGAAGAATCCGGATATTTACGCCGTGGACAAAATATTCCACGTGTATTTGCCGACAGTATATTGGCAAATACAGTTCAGGAAGCTATTGATAAAATTAACCTGTCTCCTCGCTTCAATGAAAAACAAAAAACGCAAGCTATTCGCATCATTAAAAAGCTCATATCAACCAAAAGTCGAAAGTATGCAAATGATGAAGCACCGGAGGCCCGTATTGATTATATCTCCGATCATTTAGGTATCCCCAATGATGAAGTCATCCAGATAATAACTTTACTCCGTGACGAAAAGATATTGGCCGACAATCAGGATCTCACTGCTTATATAATCAAAAAAGAGCAGCGAAACCGTTCTCTTGAAATCACCAGACTATACAACTGTTTGGAAGATTTCCTCCTCACACAGTTTAATGAAGAAGAGAAGTTATTTAACTTGAAAGAATTACGTGAACAAGCAGAAATTGAAATAAAAAAAGAGATTAGTCTTGACAAATTAAAAACACTCATAAATTTCTGGTGTGAAAAGAACTGGATTATACGTTCACACAAAGATGATAATAGAAACTATCGTGCTATTTATCGGTGTTCATCCTCCAATACTTCATTTGATAAAAAAACAAAGGACAGACATCTTTTATCCGAGTTTATAATAAATTACCTATATGAAAAAACTGAATCAGAAACTGGTTCAGCTAAAAGAGATGAAATTCTCGTTGAATTTTCCGTAGTAGAATTAAAAGAAAGCTATGAAAAACAACAAGTATTGTTTCAAGAACTGACTACTCTCGAAGATATAGAAGATACGCTTTTTTACCTTTCCCGGATAGGAGCTCTGCAAATAGAAGGTGGATTTCTAGTCATATACAACCGAATGACGATTAAACGATTGGGAGACACAAATATACGGTATAAGCAGGACGATTATCGCAAACTAGAAAAATTCTATAGTAACAAAACACAAAAGATTCACATTGTAGGAGAATATGCACGAAAAATGAGCCAAAACAACCAAGAAGCACAGCGATTCGTTGATGACTATTTCAGGTTGAACAATATGTCTTTCATTCAAAAATATTTTCCAGGAGGACGAAAAGAAGAGATTAGCAGACGAATCACTCCAACCAAATACAAGCAATTGTTCGGAGAGCTATCCGAAAGCCAACTAAATATTATTAATGACAATCAGCCGGGACACATTGTTGTCGCAGCTGGTCCGGGAAGTGGCAAAACCCGTTTACTCGTACATAAACTGGCTTCTCTGTTATTAATGGAAGACGTAAAACATGAACAGTTACTCATGCTTACCTTCTCACGAGCAGCAGCTAGTGAATTCCGAAAAAGGCTTCATGATTTAATAGGAAATGCAGTAGGTTACATTGAAATAAAGACCTTTCACTCCTATTGTTTCGACTTATTAGGCAAACTAGGTTCGATTGAGAAATCAGAATCTGTCATTAAAGATACAATAGACAAAATCAAGAATGATGAAGTTGAAATAAGCCGTATCACCAAAAGCGTACTTGTAATTGATGAAGCACAAGATATGACAGAGGATGAATTCAATCTCATTACTGCTCTTATAGATAAAAATGAAACTCTAAAGGTCATAGCTGTAGGAGATGATGATCAAAACATCTATTCCTTTCGTAAATCAGACTCCAAATATATGCAATACCTCATCAGCAAATACCAAGCACGCTTTTATGAGTTATATGAAAACTTCAGAAGTAAAAGCAATCTTGTGACATTCGCAAATTCATTTGTCAATCAAATACCTCATCGGATGAAGCACAATCCTATTGTCTCTCATCAACCGGAGAATGGTTCGCTTCGTATCACCTACTACCCATCAAACAATTTAATTATTCCTTTAATAAAGGATGTAGTTGAAAGCCCGCTTGCAGGCACGACTGGTGTACTCACCAAAACAAACGAAGAAGCAGTTTTTATATCATGCCTCTTACAGGAACAGGGTATAGCCACCAAACTAGTTCAAACGAATAGCAGTAATTTTTATTTAGGCGATTTAAATGAAATCCGCTATTTCACCCAAGTACTAAATCTTACTAAGGATACCCATATTATCGACAATGAACGATGGGAAGTAGCTAAGAGAAAGCTGAAATACGAATTCGGCAATACTTCTTCGTGGGAAATATGTCGTTCCATCATACTTACTTTCGAACAAATCTACTCCCGAAAGTATTTGTCGGACTGGAAAACCTATCTATTTGAATCCAATCTAGAAGACTTTTATTCAGCTCAAGGTGAAACAGTTATTGTCTCCACCATCCACAAAGCAAAAGGAAAGGAGTTCGACAATGTCTTTTTACTCCTTAACAATGGTAACTCACTCTCAGATGAAAAGAAACGTGAAATATATGTTGCCATCACTCGTGCAAAACAAAACATATCTATCCATCTAAATGGACATTATTTTAATAATATTGTCAATGGACTAACAGAAATTCGGACTGACAACAATCAATATCCTATACCTCAAAGACTATGTTATTTATTAACTCACAAAGATTTAAATCTAGACACATTTATTTCCTCATATTGTCAGGCCGCTATATATAATCTAAAAAGTGGAATGCCTTTACAGCTAAAAGCAAATGGCTGTACAGACTTTCATGGTAACGAGATATTACGTTTCTCCAGAAAATTCCAAAATACACTTGAAGAGTTAGATAAAAAAGGATATAGACTTAAAGAGGCAGCTGTCAACTTCGTAGTATATTGGGAAAGACGGAAAGACAAACAAGAGGTTAAGATTGTATTACCTAAAATCATTGTAGAAAAGAACACAGATTGATAAGAGATTAAATCTTAATTTACAACAAATTAAGTTCAAAATCACTGTTATCTACTTTGCTTTAATGTTAAATATCAGTATCAATTAATAAAAAGAAAAGCCAGCACTTGAGCATGATACTAAATTTAGTATCTTTGCATAAACCATTATACATTATGGGTACAAAAGAAAAGCTAATAGAACGTTTCCTTACATTGCCTAAGAACTTCACTTACGATGAAGTAAAACGGTTATTTGGGTTATTTGGTTATAGTGAAGGAAAAAAAGGAAATACTTCTGGTTCACGGGTTGAATTTATAAGCGCTGATAACAAAAGCTCGTATATCATGCATAAGCCGCATCCGTCTAATATTATTAAAGGATACGTGATGAAGCAGTTACTTGCTTATATCCGTGAGAACAAGCTGATTGAGAAATATGAACAAAGTAAAGAATAAAGTAATTATGGGACAGTTAAAGTACAAAGGTTACGCTGGTAGCGTAGAATACAACGAAGAAGATAATTGCCTGTTCGGTAAAGTTCTCGGTCTTAAAAAAGATTGCATCACTTACGAAGGTGAAACCATCAGTGAATTAAAGAGTGACTTTGAAGGGGCTATTGACGACTATTTGGCAAGTTGCAAAGATCGTGGAGTGGAGCCAAGTAAACCGTATAGTGGAAAATTAGTCCTACGTATGCCTTCCGACCTGCACGGAATGGTAGCAACAGCCGCCGCTAACGCAGGTACTACTATTAATGAATTTATCAACAGAGCTGTAACAAAGGAATTAGAAAAAGAATTTTCTATGTAAGTCGCAGTTTAATTGTCACTTGTTGATTATGTAATATTTCATTCTTTATTATATCTTTGTTGCACGAACTTAAAAATTAGGACAGTATGTTTGCCAAAGAGACGTATATGCAGCGCAGAGCCCTGCTGAAAAAGAATTTAGGCTCCGGAGTTTTGTTATTTCTGGGAAATGACGAGTGCGGACTGAATTATGAGGATAACACGTTCCGTTATCGTCAGGACTCCACTTTTCTTTATTATTTCGGTCTTTCGTGTGCCGGACTTTCGGCCATCATCGATATTGACGAAGACAAAGAAATTATTTTCGGTGACGAATTATCCATCGATGCCATCGTATGGATGGGCTCACAGCCTACGTTACGCGAAAAATGCGAACGCGTCGGCATCAGGGAAATGATGGCTTCCGCCGATATCGTCGGCTATCTGCACAAATGCGTCCAGAGTGGAAAAGCAATTCATTATCTTCCTCCCTACCGCCCCGAACATAAACTGAAACTGATGGACTGGCTCGGAATACCACCTGCACGTCAGGAAGGTTCCGTACCTTTCATCCGTGCCGTCATAGCTCAGCGCAACTACAAGTCGGCGGAAGAAATCGTAGAAATAGAAAAAGCCTGTGACGTGACTGCCGATATGCACATCACCGCCATGAAGGTGCTTCGTCCGGGAATGTACGAATATGAAGTAGTAGCGGAAATGAATCGCGTGGCAGAGTCCAACAACTGCGAACTGTCGTTTGCAACGATCGCCACCATCAACGGGCAGACGCTGCACAACCATTATCACGGAAATAAAGTGAAACCGGGCGATCTGTTCCTGATTGACGCAGGTGCGGAAGTCGAGTCGGGTTATGCAGGCGATATGTCGTCCACGATTCCTGCGGATAAGAAATTTACAACCCGCCAGCGCGAAGTTTACGAAATCCAGAATGCGATGCATCTGGAATCTGTCAAGGCGCTTCGTCCGGGCATTCCTTATATGGATGTATACGAATTGTCCGCCCGCGTCATGGTAGACGGCATGAAAACTCTCGGACTAATGAAAGGAAATACGGAAGATGCTGTCCGCGAAGGCGCGCATGCCCTGTTCTATCCGCACGGATTAGGACACATGATGGGACTGGATGTTCACGATATGGAAAATCTGGGTGAGATATGGGTAGGATACAACGGTCAGCCGAAGAGCACGCAGTTCGGACGCAAGTCGCAACGCCTCGCCATTCCACTGGAACCGGGATTCGTACATACCGTAGAACCGGGCATTTACTTCATCCCCGAACTGATCGATATGTGGAGAGCAGAAAAGAAGTTCACCGATTTTATCAATTACGACAAAGTGGAAACTTACAAAGACTTCGGCGGTATCCGCAACGAAGAAGATTATCTCATCACGGAGACAGGTGCCCGCCGACTCGGCAAGAAAATTCCGCTGACACCCGAAGAAGTGGAAGCTTTAAGATAACCCCTGCTTTATTCACAGATGGCACCGGAATTCACATAAAACGATAAATGCCTGTACTACAACAAGTATAGGCATTTATTATTTCAAGGGGACGGTCATATTTTTAAGTATTAGTGTCAAAATTCTTATGTCTATCCAAGACAATAAGCACTATATTTGCAAGTATCCCCCATCATAACAAACTATTAATACTTTAAACTAATGGCACGAACTACTTTGTTACTTTTATCTATTCTTTTTCTGCTGCCCACGAATGCAGCAATCAAAAAACTACAGGTTGAATATCTGACCAATCCTATCGGGCTGGACATAACAGCTCCCGATTCAGCTGGCAACTAGAGTCAGCGGAAAGAGGAGTCAGACAAACAGCCTATCAAATCACGGTAGCGACCGATGCAGCCTGTCTAAATCCGGTCTGGACTTCCGGAAAGGTGGCATCTGACGAATCATTGCACATCTGTTATGCAGGACCGGCTCTCACCCCTTCCACCCGCTATTATTGGAAAGTAACCGTGTGGAACAACAAAACCGGAGAAGAGACTTCGACGGAAAAGGCTTTCTTCGAAACAGGACTGCTGTCCGACGGATGGTCGGGAGCGCAATGGATCAAGGCAACTCAAATAAACAAGAATTCCAAAATCAATCCGGAAGACAAGAAACAGACAAAGGCACGAATGCTGCTGGAAATGGATGTCACACTGACTTCCGGCAACGCATCCGTTCTTTTCGGCGCACGCGATGCTTCCAACGTATTCATGTGGTCTGTCAATACGCTGGACAATGAAAAAGAGCCTTTGATCAGAAGACATATTTATGACAGGGGACGCCTGCAAAGTTCGGATACTCCGATCGGCAAATTCTTCACTAAATCCGACTTGCTGAATAAAGAACACCATCTGGCAATCGAAGCAAAAGATGGAGTGGTCAAGACTTATATTGACAAGGTACTGGTGGATACCTATACCGACACCGATTCCAAACTATCGAATGGATATATCGGCTTCCGGGCATTCAGAGGGAATAACACCAACGAAACGGCCATGTTTGACAATATCGTACTGACAGAGTACGAACAGAAAGGCGACAAGGAAGAAGCCAAAGTCGTTCTGAAAGAGGATTTCGAGAAACCTCAGTCCGCTTTTGAAGGCGGAGAAATCGTATCTGTGGGAGGTAATCGTAAACTGAATATGGTTTCCGGTTCCGGCGATTATCGGGTATTGCAGGTTGACATGAGCGGAGTACCCATGTTCCGTAAAGAATTCAAGGCAAAAAAGAAGATTGCATCCGCCCGCATCTACAGTTCGGCTCTGGGCGTCTATGATTTGTTTATCAACGGACAACGGGTAGGAAACAAGATGGAAGACGGCAGCATACGCTATGACGAATTGAAGCCGGAATGGACGGATTTCAGCAAAACAGCCCACTATCAGACGTATGACATCACCGATTTGCTCCGGAAAGGAGAAAACGCAGTCGGCGCCCAGGTATCCTCCGGCTGGTGGAACAGTGACGTCTGCCACGGAGAGTATGGCAGTCACGAAGTAGGATTCATCGCAAAGATATTACTGAAATATACGGACGGCACTTCGGAAACGGTAGTAACGGACCTTTCCTGGCTGTCATCCATGGACGGTGCCATACGAATGGGAGACATCTACCACGGAGAAACTTATGACGCCCGAAAAGAAAGTGCATGGACGAAGCCCGGATATAATACTGCCAACTGGAACAAGACGGCTGTCAACCCTCATTTCAAAGGAGAGTTAATCGCCTTTGCCGGACCCACCGTTCAGGTACGTCCGCATCTGAGCCGTATCCCTTTGTCCACTACTGTTTACCAAGGTGAAAAAGACGGTAAAATCAATGTAGTGAGTATTACGGACAAACCGGCTCCTATCCGGCTAAAGAAAAGTGAAACGGCCGTCTACAACTTAGGTCAGAACATGGTCGGCTGGGTTCGGTTCAAAGTAAAAGGTGCATCGGGAACGGAGATGAAACTCCGTTTCGGCGAGATGCTGAACGACACGGGAGATAAATCACGCGGAGACGACGGCCCTGCCGGAAGTATATATACCGCCAACCTCAGAAGTGCAAAAGCAACATTGAAGTATATCCTGAAAGGAAGCAAGGAAGGCGAATCATTCCATCCGTCCATGACCTTCTTCGGTTTTCAGTATTGTGAGATAACGGCAAGTGAAGACATCGAGGTACTTTCCCTGATAGGGGAAGTGGTCGGTTCCGCTACCGAAGAGGGAGCTTCGTTTGTCACTAGCAGCCGGTCAATCAATCAGTTATACAGCAATGTCATGTGGGGACAAAGAGGCAACTATCTGAGCATCCCTACCGACTGCCCGCAAAGAGACGAACGTCTGGGCTGGACCGGAGACACGCAAGTGTTCTGCCGTGCCGCTTCTTATAATGCGAATGTATCCGCCTTCTTCGAAAAATGGATGAGAGATATGCGTGACGGTCAGCGAAGTGACGGCGCCTATCCGGATGTAGCTCCACACTCATGGGTAGGCTACGGACAAGCAGCCTGGGCTGATGCCGGTGTCATCGTTCCCTGGACTATCTATCTGATGTACGACAACAAAAAGATATTGCAGGACAATTATGCATCTATGGAGAAATACATGGAGTTCCTGTCCCGTCAAAAAGGAGACGGTTATAACTATAACGGTGCCGGAACAAATTATGGCGACTGGCTATCGTACGAAGATACCGAACGCCGCTATGTCAGTGTATGCTACTACGCATATACGGCACAATTGATGGCCAAAATTTCGGAAGCATTGAAAACGGACGACTGTGATGCCTACGCTTCCAAAGCAAAGGCTTACAGAAAGCTGGCACAGGAAATCAAGAAAGAATTCCAGACACGCTACGTCGATGCAGACGGAGACTTGAAGCAAAAGAGCCAGACGGCCTATCTGCTTGCCTTGAAACTGGATTTATTCCCGACAGAAGAAGCACGGAAGAAAGGAGTGGAAACACTGGTCCGCAAGATTACCGGCAACGGTAACCGTCTGAGCACAGGATTCGTGGGTACAGCCATCCTGAATCAGACATTAAGCCAGTTCGGAGAATCAAATACGGCTTACGATCTACTGCTGCAACGGAACAACCCTTCCTGGCTGTATAGCATAGACCAGGGAGCAACCACTATCTGGGAACGCTGGGATTCGTATACCAAAGAGAAAGGTTTTGGCCCCGTATCGATGAACTCGTTCAATCATTACTCGTATGGAGCAGTCTCCGAATGGATGTACCGCACAATGGGCGGTATAGATATCGACGAAACACGTCCGGGATTCAAGCACATCGTATTACAGCCGATTCCGGACAACCGTCCGGAAGTTGCCGCCGGTCAGGAACGGATTGACTGGGTAAATGCTTCGTTCCCTTCCTGTTATGGAGATATCAAGAGCAGCTGGAAAAAAGAAAATGACGGAACGGTTTCTTACCAAGTGACGATACCTGCCAACACCACCGCCACTCTTCACTTACTATTACCTACTCTCGACTATGTAGTAGAAGAAAGCGGAAAAGCTGCCGTGAAAGCGGAAGGAGTTTCTTCGGTTACTTTCATGAATGGAAAGGCAGTATTAGAACTACAGTCCGGTACATATCAGTTTGTGGTTAAAAAGGAAAACAAATAGACAGAATGAAAAAAATATATTTAGTGACTGCACTTGCATGTTGTGCACTGCAACCCACCCTTGCACAAAAGCAAGAAGAATGCAAGCCCGTGAACCTTCATTGCGACCACCTGATCAATCCGCTGGGCATCGACAATGCCAATCCCAGATTGTCGTGGATGCTGGACGATGCCCGACAAGGAGCCCGGCAGACTGCTTATCAGATAATAGTCAGCACAGACTCACTGAAAGCAAACAACGAAAACGGGGAAATATGGAACTCGGGGAAAAAAGAATCGGATCAAATCCTTGTCACCTATCCGGAAAAGAATCTTCAACCCTTTACCAAATATTACTGGAAAGTGAATGTATGGGATAAGGACGGCAAAAAGGCTACTTCGGACATCAACAGCTTCGAGACCGGAATGATGGGAATGGAAAACTGGCAGGGCGCATGGATTGGCGACAACAGAGACATTAACTATAAGCCCGCCCCCTATTTCAGAAAAACATTCGACACTCAAAAGAAAGTCAAATCCGCCAGAGCGTACATCGCCGTCGCCGGTTTATACGAATTATACATCAACGGAGAGAAAATCGGAAACCATCGGCTAGACCCGCTGTATACCCGTTTCGACAGACGGAATTTCTATGTGACTTATGATGTGACCAACCAACTTCAGAAAGGTAAAAACGCGATTGGCGTACTGCTGGGGAATGGCTGGTACAACCATCAGTCAAAAGCAGTCTGGGACTTTGACCGCGCACCGTGGCGTAACCGCCCCGCTTTTTGCATGGACCTGAGAATTACCTACGAAGACGGCACTACAGAAGTAATCCGCTCCGAAAGAGACTGGAAGACTTCATCGGGCGCCTTGATCTTCAACAGCATCTATACAGCGGAACATTATGACGCCCGCCTGGAACAGAAAGGCTGGAATACAGCAGATTTTGACGATTCGAAATGGAAGGAAGCTGGTTACAGAGCTGTACCTTCTCAAAACGTCGTATCCCAGCAGGTACAACCGATTCGTATCGTAGAAACAATACCGGCAAAAGCGCTTAAGAAAGTGAACGACACGACGTATGTATTCGACTTTGCCAGAAATATGTCCGGAGTGACCCGCATCAAGGTATCCGGAGAAGAAGGAACGGTAGTAAGGCTCAAACACGGCGAACGCATCTATGACAACGGACGGGTGAATATGTCAAACATTGACGTATACCATCGTCCGGTAGATGACAAAGACCCATTCCAGACGGATATTCTCATCCTGAGTGGAAAAGGAGAAGACGAGTTTATGGCACGGTTCAACTACAAAGGCTTCAGATACGTAGAAGTGACAAGCAGTAAGCCTGTCGCACTCGATCAAAACAGTCTGACTGCTTATTTCGTTCATAGCGACGTTCCGCAAAAAGGAGAGATAAACACGTCAAACCCACTCGTGAACCGGTTGTGGTGGGCTACCAACAACGCCTATCTGTCCAATCTGATGGGGTATCCCACCGATTGCCCCCAACGGGAGAAAAACGGATGGACGGGAGACGGACATTTTGCGATAGAAACAGCACTATATAATTATGACGGCATCACAGTCTACGAAAAATGGCTAGCCGACCACCGTGACGAACAGCAACCCAACGGAGTATTACCCGACATCATTCCGACCGGAGGATGGGGATACGGCACGGACAACGGTCTGGACTGGACGAGTACAATCGCCATTATTCCCTGGAATATTTATCTGTTCTACGGAGACAGCAAATTATTAGCCGACTGCTACGAAAACATCAAACGATATGTAGACTACGTAGACCGTACCAGCCCAAGCGGACTGACTTCATGGGGAAGAGGAGACTGGGTTCCCGTGAAATCGCATTCGTCCAAAGAACTGACCTCATCGGTATACTTCTATGTAGATACTAAAATACTGGCCAATGCCGCAAAGCTGTTCAACAAGCAGGAAGATTACGAACATTATCAGGCGCTTGCGGAAAAGATCAGGCAAGCGATCAATGACAAATATCTGAACAGGGAAACCGGCATATACGCCAGCGGCGTTCAGACGGAACTGAGCGTACCACTGATGTGGGGTATTGTCCCCAAGGATATGAAAGCAAAAGTAGCCCGCAACCTGGCGAAGAAGGTGGAAGAAGCCGGTTTCCATCTGGATGTGGGTGTATTGGGAGCCAAAGCCATACTGAACGCCCTGAGTGAAAACGGAGAAGCCGAAACCGCTTATAAAGTAGCCGCACAAGACACCTACCCGTCATGGGGCTGCTGGATTGCCAACGGAGCCACCACCCTGCTCGAAAACTGGGATTTAAATGCTACACGTGACATTTCGGACAACCACATGATGTTCGGAGAAATCGGAGGATGGTTCTATAAAGGCTTGGGCGGTATCTTCCCCGACCCACAGCAGCCGGGCTTTAAACATATCCTCCTGCGCCCCAACTTCCCCAGTGATTTAAAGCAGTTTGAGGCCAGACACCGTTCACCGTACGGAGAGATTCATTCCCAATGGGAACGTAAGAAAAAAAGTGTTGTGTACAGCGTGACGATTCCTGCCAACAGCAGTGCCACTTTATACGTGCCCGATACTGTGAAAGGAGAACGTGTCATAGAGTTAGAAGCCGGAAAACATACATTCGAGTGGAAGTTGCTCTAAATTTACACTTAATAGAACATTTTATCGACCTCTGTTTTTCTAATCTTTCCTAATATTGCGGCGTAATTAACAAACCGATCAGATGGAAAATAGAATGAGAAAACGAATGACAGTTATATTGAACAGTAAAATGAATATGAGAAGATTTTACGTATCAGCAGCGTTGTTACTGACAACGCTGCTCGCGGTTGCCGAAAATAATCCCTACCGGAGTGACGTATTTTGGGTAACCGTACCCGATCATGCCGACTGGCTTTACAAAACTGGAGAACAGGCAAATGTAGAAGTACAGTTTTACAAATACGGCATTCCGGGAGATAGCATAGCGATTAATTTCGAAATAGGCGGAGAAATGATGCCTGCCGATACCAAAGGAACAGTCATCATGAGAAAAGGAAAGGCAACAATCCCCGTAGGCACCATGAAGAAACCGGGCTTCCGAGACTGCCGCCTGACCACCACCGTAGACGGAAAGAAATACTCCCATCACGTCAAAGTGGGTTTCTCGCCGGAAAAGCTCCGTCCGTATACCACCATGCCTGCCGACTTTCAGCAATTCTGGGAGAACGAAAAGGCGGAACTGGCCAAATTTCCGCTGACATACACCAAAGAGCACGTAAAGAAATACTCGACCGACCAAATAGACTGCTATCTTATCAAGTTGCAGGTGAACCAACGCGGACAAAGTATCTACGGCTACCTGTTCTATCCGAAGAAAGAA
>OMGW01000397.1_pt1 | contig 16508 bp, 16 predicted proteins | sample 1646131 | NCBI WGS metagenome assembly OMGW01 (sample SAMN05578588, study PRJEB25193) | human gut metagenome | biome: Human Microbiome; feature: human-associated habitat; material: feces | host: Homo sapiens | place: USA:Birmingham
GGATTTATTTGCATTTTTCTACTTCCTCTTGAATAAGTTTTTTTAATGTGTCCGCCATCTTTTATTCCTCCTATCTATCTTGTTGTTGCTGGCAAATAAAACGTTGGTACTGCTATTTGATTTCCCTGGGAATCATCCCCAATGACCTTATATACAGGTTCACCGCACATTTTTATTAGTGCATCCATCACATCGCCTATTTTTATTTCTTTACATTTCATACTTCCTCTTTCTGCCGGAATCTGCTACAATGCAAATAAATCCGGTCTTTTGGCTTGTTATCGGGTTTCATTGCCCTGTGATGGTGTTGCCGCACCGTCCGGGGCGTTTTTCATTATGTTTCTCAGAAATTCCATATTTTCATCATGTGCCTGCATGGTTCTGATAGACTTCTCTGGTAAATCCAGCTTGATACACATACTAAATATTCTATCTACAATTCTCTCGTTAAGCTTCAGATTGTTCATAGAGATATTACTTGTGAATATTGTCACTCGCTGATTTGAATACCGGTAGTCTATAAGTCGGAACAATTCTATATCCACCCATTCTTTTTTTATTTCTGCTCCTATATCATCAAGGATCAGTAATTCAGCTGTGCGGATTCTTTCAATATCTTCTTTTTCCATAAAATCTTTATAGCTCTTCTTTGTCATTTCAAGCAATTCCGGAACCGATACGAATTTTACACATATATCCAGATGTTCCATAACTCCATTTGCAAGGCTGCATGCTAATAATGTTTTGCCGCTCCCTTTCGTCTTTGAGTATATATATAATCCTTTACCGACTTTTTGGTACTTTTTGAACTGCTCTATAAACGATTTTGCTATTCCTTGTTGCAATTTTACATCTACGCCATATATATCCCATCTGAATTTGCTCATATTAGCATCTAGATAATTAAATGGTATCAGAGACCGAGCTCTACGGAAGTCTCCATTGCTCTGCTCGATGTTTTCGGCATATTCTACATATCCATAGTCTTTAACATCATAAGCTACCAGATCGCACATTTTCCCATCCTGCAACTCTATTCGCTCTCGTGAAAGCTCCTCACGCTCTGCCGGCAGTTCCTTTTTTATTCTATCCAAGCTCTTCCCGTAATCTTCTATAGTCTTCTTCATCTTGATATATTGATCTATCTCCTTCCTCTGGATCTGTTATCTGCTCTGGTTCTGAATAATTTGCATCCAGATAATCAATATAACCACTATTGAAAAAGGTGCTGCCATTCTGTGGCTTCCTCCATTCATCCTTGGCAAGTCCTGCCTTATATCGTTCTATGGCTCTGCTTAATTCATCGTAACCGATATTATAAAGCACTTTTTTCTTACTATCGCTTATCTGACCTTTTCCTTTTTTGCTAGGGTATAACTTCCAAATACTTTCAAAAAATTCATTTATTGCCGCTTTGCTGACTTTCGGTGCATTGTCAGATGCACATAAATTATTATTGTTATTATTTAGATTGTTATTTTTAATACTGTTATTTTTAGTGTACTTTGATTCCGTAGTCGGACTTTCCGTATCCGACTTTTTAGTATACGGTTTTTCCGAAAAATAGACTTCGTGAGTTAGCTTATATACATTCTTCCCAAATCTACAACTTTCTGTTTTTATTTGTACTTTTTCCACAACACCGGCAGCAATTAAAATTCCCATATGCTTGTAAAATGAATCTTTCGACATTCCCATTTCATGACGAATTAACTCAACGCTTGGATAACATTCATCTTTATCCCCTGATAGTGCTGCTAAGTACGCATATAAGCCTTTAGCTGCAGGCGGTATTGTATTAAGTCTTGTAACATCTTGAAAAACCACGCCAAACGCTCCTTTCTTTTTTATCATTCACTTTACAATATTTCCTCCTTCCCTATTCATCCGCAAGCCCTGCCCTTTTATAAAAGTACTTTGCGTTAATTTTGCCCCGGAAAATGATATATTTCTGCTCTTGCAGTTCATCATTCAGCTTTCTGATAACTGAGTATGCGTAGCTCTCACTGCACCCGATCAGATCACTTATATCCGCAGCTGTTAAAAACTTTTTTTCTTTTTCTTTTACCTCTTCCATGTTTTCATCTTCCATGCTTATAAATCCTTTCTGATCTCAATCTTTCCGTGTCTTGTCTCCCATCTGTAATAGTCTCTGATCTCTTTCATGCTCCGGGCATTGAAAAGAAACTCACCAGAAGCGGTATACACGGAATATTTAAATTTCAAACCTCTCCGAACTATTACAGTTTTCATAAGCTACCTCTCTTTCTACATCGCCGCCAAGCTTTGCTAATCGATAAGTGTCTCTGGATCAACGTCCAGTGCTTTGCAAATTTCTCCAAGCTTTTTCATTGGTGCATTCCTGCGACCACTTAGAATCTGTATAATGGATTCATATGAGCATCCAACCGCTTCTGCCAACTCTCTGGTACTCATACACTTGCGCACCATTGCAATGCGAAGTTTCTTTGTATTGATTTTCATGTACTCACCTCTTTCCAATGCGAACATTTTTGTTCTCTTTCTATGTTATATCAGACATTTTTTGTTCTGTCAATATTTTTTAGAACAATTTTGTTCTTTCATTTATTTTTCATTTATGTTATTATCATTTAGAAAGAAGGTGAAGCAAATGCCGACAGGCACTAAAATAAAAGAAATTCGTAAACAAAAAGGACTTACCCAAAAGCAATTAGGGGATCTGTGTGGAATGGCAGATTCAGCAATCAGAAGATATGAAAACGGAAATGCCAATCCTAAAATAGAAACATTAAAAAAAATATCGAGTGCCCTAGAAGTCCCCTTAAGTGCCCTACTATCATTTGAGGAATATATGAAAATATGGAAAGATGAAAAAGAAATCGAACGCATAACTTCTCCTACATTGCTTGAAACTTTACATCCAGGAGATATTTTCTCTACCGAAGATATCACAGAACATAAATTGATATCAGATTATAGACAGCTTAATGATAACGGAAAAACCGAAGCATTGAAGCGAGTAGAAGAATTGACAGAAATGTCACGGTACACAAAATTATTATCTGGTGCATCTGCTACTAAAAGCAATCTTAAAACAGACGCAGAGTTTTCCATCATCGAACCGCCAGAGGATAACACCTAGCCCCCTGCAAACCATTCATCATTTTGATGAATCGTATAAGGGAGTAACGAATCGGAACACCCTAGCAGAACATTTCGTTCGTTCAGCCATAGCCGGGCTCAAATTGAGCTGGGGCAACGAGCGGAAAATTGCGCTGGTTAAGGATATGGTTTCAATCAATACCCTTATGTGGTATCCACTTTCTGGACACCTCAAAAGTGAGTTTTCCACAGAATTATGAGGAACCCAGAATAAAAAAGTACGTGTTCAACGGGCTGAATCTTAAGCTGGTTAAAACTGGACAGTGAAAAACATGTCAACCACATTAATATTGGGTTTGACATCATACGCAAAACATACGAAAGAGGTGGGCTCACTTTTGAGCTCTCCTCAATTTTGGGGACGGACTCAACCACGTCAATTTTGAATTGATTAACGTGGGAAATATTCCCCTGATCGGACTGTCCAAGATTGGCTCGTCCGTGGTCACGATACATCATTTTGAGTTATCGTCATTTTTGACGAAAGGTCATTTTGTCCTGCTGTTAAGAAAACTCAAATTGATTTTTCATCGCAAACCGTAAAATTTACCGGATGCAAATCGCGAAACAGATTTTTTCGGTTTTGCAATCCGGGATTTCCGTAGATCAAATCAATTTGAGTTGACGCCCTAAGTTGAATTTAGGCAGTTCCGGGATTCCGTAGATCAAATCGTGAATTTCACGAATAGCCGAAGCCAAAACTGGCTCGGGCTTTTACTCAAAATTGAGTAATTGAAGCCGCTCAAATTTGCGCACCTTGACAATATAATACACTTAATAAGGGGGCTGTTAGACGGTTCCTTGCCATCCGTTCCGAGACCTTGCGGAAGGGGGACAAGCTATGGTTACATATTCGGACTTGTTTACTTTTGTCATCATGATTTGTGCAATCATAACGCTTGTGAGTAATTACAAGCATAAAAAATAACCGTCCATTCCCCGGCTAAAAGGTTGGACGGTTACTCTGTAACTTAAGACATAACGCCGGAGCGGATAGGTGCGAGCTATCCGACCAGCTCCCTTGTTAAGTGTATTATATGGCAAACTCATATTTTTGTCAAATATGGCTGTCTCTCTTTCTACATCGCCGCCAGATATAGAAAAGAGGTTATGATATGCCAGTATTTAAAGATGAAACTAGGGGAACATTTTTCGTAAAGACCTATTACACGGATTACACCGGGGCACGCAAGCAGAAAATGAAGCGTGGCTTTAAGCTGCAGCGTGACGCTAAGGAATGGGAAAGGGCTTTTCTGGAAAAGGTGCAGGGCACACCAACAATGACTTTCTATTCTTTGTATGAGCTTTACATGGCTGATATTTCCACCAGACTAAAGAAAAGCTCTATAATTTCTAAAAAGACAGTATTTAACAATAGAATACTGCCCTATTTTAAGGATAAGCCTATAAATGCAATTACTCCGGCAGATATTAGATTATGGCAAAATGATTTGTTATCAAAGGATCTGTCTGATGCATATTTAAGACGTATTCACAACACCATAGTGACATTTTTCAATTATGCAGTAAAGTACTACAATCTCCCGAAGAATCCGTGTGCCGTTGCTGGTCCCATCGGCAAAAACACTCGCTCCATGAACTTCTGGACACTGGAACAGTACAACCATGTATTAGAAAACGTTGACGATGTTCGAGTACGCATTCAACTACAGTTATTATTTTACAGTGGTATGCGCCTGGGGGAACTGATGGCATTAACTCTATCAGATATAGATTTTACAGAGAATAAAATATCTATCAACAAATCATTGCAGCAGAATACCCATATTATCGGCTCAACGAAAACCGAGAATAGTATCAGAGTGATAACTATGCCACCTGCAATTATGGATGAACTAAGAGAATACATTACAATGCTTTATGATCCGCAGCCAGATGATCTAGTTTTTCCATTTTCAAGAAGCTTTATAACCAGAGGAAAGAATAAGGCTGCTGAGCTTGCCGGCGTTCCACAAATACGCATACATGACCTAAGACATTCTCATGTATCATTATTGATAGAAATGGGATTTTCTCCACATCTGATAGCGGAAAGAATAGGCGATACTGTCCAAATGATTAATAATATCTACGGTCATTTATACCCTACCAGACACCAAGAAGTCGCTGATAAGCTGAATGCAATAATAAGTAAATAGTATCATTATAGTATCAAATAAGGGCTTCCATATTCGGAAACCCTTATTTTTTATATTGTTCTATTTCATCTGTGCAAGACGCTCTTTGACCTGAGCCATCATCTGCTCATAGCCTGCAAGCTTCTCTTTTTCTTCCTGCACTTTTGCTTCCGGAGCTTTGCTTAAGAACTTCTCATTGGAAAGCATTCCCTTAGAACGCGCGAGTTCTTTCTCCAGACGCGCCTGTTCTTTTAACAGACGTTCTTTTTCTTTTTCAAAGTCTACTAAATCTTCCAGTGGAAGGTAAAGTGTTGCTCCAGGAATTACAACGGAAACAGCATCCTCCTCGATTCCTGTCTTATCTGCCTGTACTGCGATTTCACTTGCACCTGCAAGGTTTACATAAACTTCTTTGTTTGATTCAAACGTGTCTCTGATTTTCGCATCGTCAGATACAATGAAAATCTTTGCTTTTCTTGATGGTGGAACATCCATCTCAGTACGGAGGTTACGAACACCTTTTACAAGGTCTTTGCAGTGCTCAACCATTTCTTCCTCTGCTGCAAAGTTCCATTCTGCTTTGTATTCCGGCCATTTTGCAAGCATAACGGTATCTTCTTCCGGATGCAGTGTACAGAAAATCTCCTCTGTGATAAACGGCATAAATGGATGTAACAGCTTTAATGCCTCTGTCAGTACCGTCTTTAAGGTCCAGAATGCTGCATTTGCAGATGCCGGATCATTCTCTTTATTATAGGTACGAACTTTTGTGATCTCGATGTACCAGTCACAGAATTCATCCCAAATAAAGTCATAAACTTTCTGTACGGCGATACCCATCTCGAATTTATCCATGTTCTCTGTCACATCTTTTGCAAGTGTGTTCACTCTGGATAAAATCCATTTGTCGGCTGCCTTTAATTCATCGAGAGCAGGGGTTTTGATCTCTGCGCCCTCTAAGTTCATCATGATGAAACGGGAAGCATTCCATACTTTATTGGCAAAGTTTCTGGAAGACTCTACTCTCTCCCAGTAGAAACGCATATCGTTACCCGGTGCATTACCTGTGATCAGTGTCAGACGGAGTGCATCTGCACCGTATTTATCGATCACTTCTAATGGATCGATACCATTTCCAAGAGACTTGCTCATCTTGCGTCCCTGGGAATCGCGTACCAGACCGTGGAATAATACAGTGTGGAATGGAGCTTTGCCCATCTGCTCGTAACCGGAGAAGATCATACGGATTACCCAGAAGAAGATAATATCATATCCGGTTACTAAAACATCATTTGGATAGAAGTAATCTAAGTCTTCTGTTTTTTCCGGCCAGCCAAGTGTTGAGAATGGCCATAAAGCAGAGGAGAACCAGGTATCTAAGGTATCCGGGTCCTGTGTCATATGGATGCATCCACATTTCGGACACTTATGAGGTGCTTCTTTGGCAACTACCATCTCGCCACACTCATCACAGTAGTATGCCGGGATTCTGTGTCCCCACCATAACTGTCTGGAAATACACCAGTCACGGATATTGTCTGTCCAGTTGAAGTATGTCTTCTCCATACGTTTTGGAAGTAACTGGATATCACCATTTTTTACGCCTTCAACTGCCGGTTTGATCATCTCGTCCATTTTCACGAACCACTGCTGTTTGATCATTGGTTCAACGGTTGTGCCGCAGCGGTCATGTGTACCTACGTTGTGGGAATGTGGAACAACTTTTACTAAAAGTCCTGCTTCCTCTAAATCTTTTACTAATGCTTTTCTGCACTCGTAGCGGTCCATTCCCTCATATTTTCCTGCTAACTTGTTCATGGTTGCATCGTCATTGATGACAACGATCTCTTCCAGGTTGTGGCGTTTTCCAACCTCAAAGTCGTTCGGGTCATGGGCTGGTGTGATCTTCACACATCCTGTTCCAAACTCTTTGTCTACATATGGATCAGCGATCACCGGAATCTCACGGTCTGTCATCGGAAGTTTTAACATTTTTCCAACGATGTCTTTGTATCTCTCATCATCCGGGTTTACAGCAACAGCGGTATCTCCGAATAAAGTCTCCGGTCTTGTCGTCGCAATCTCAACGAATCTTCCTTCCTCGCCAACTACCGGGTAGTTGATATGCCAGAAGAATCCGTCCTGCTCCTCATGCTCTACCTCTGCATCGGAAATGGATGTCTTACAAACCGGACACCAGTTTACGATACGGGAACCCTTGTAGATATATCCTTTTTCATATAATTTAATAAAAACTTCCTGTACGGCATCAGAACATCCTTTATCCATGGTAAAACGTTCTCTCTGCCAGTCAGCAGAAGATCCGAGTTTCTTTAACTGGTTGATGATACGGTTACCGTATTCCTCTCTCCACTCCCAGCATTTCTCTAAGAAACCTTCTCTTCCAAGATCTGCCTTGTCGATTCCTTTTTCTTTTAAGGACTGGATGACTTTTACTTCGGTTGCAATGGAAGCGTGGTCTGTTCCAGGCTGCCATAATGCATTGTAACCCTGCATTCTCTTGTAGCGGATCAAAATATCCTGCATGGTATTGTCTAATGCGTGTCCCATGTGAAGCTGTCCGGTAATGTTTGGTGGAGGCATCACAATGGTGAATGGTTTCTTGCTGCGATCTACTTCTGCATGGAAGTAACCGTTGTCTTCCCATTTTTTATAGAGACGTTCTTCAATGCCCTTTGGGTCATAGGTCTTTGCTAATTCCTTCATTTGTCTTTTTCCTTTCTTAAAAAAATAAAAGCCCTTCACATCCATACGGATGCAAAGGGCGTGTCAACGCGGTACCACCTTTGTTATGTTGCAAAAACAACATATCTCTACAGGCTCATTCCTAAGCCACTGTCCAGTAACGGGGACAACTCGTTCTCGCTTACTTCTGACTGCTTCTGGCGATATACGAAATTTTTCTCCGCATGATCAACTTGCAAGTTCTGCCACTTATCTGCAACAGACAGGTTCAGCGCGACGGTTCAAAAGCTACCTTCCACACAACATGTTCTGGTGACATCTCTCAGCCGGTGAATGTCATTCTCTTTCAGGTGTCTGTGTGTACTCCTCTTTCTCATCACCTTTTTATATCTTTTTTCATCATAAAAGCTAAAGTGGCATTTGTCAACTGATTTTTTACACGTGATCTTTGATCAGTGAAACAATTCCTACAATTGCAAGTACGATCAGCGCTGCATATGCCAGACCACTCACAAATAATCCAATAATGACTAATGGCAAAAATACAATATTAACAATAATCTTGGTAATGCTCCATGTTGCCTTGATTGCAAAAACAAGCAGTTTTCCAAAAACGCCCAGCATTAGCACGATAAATAAAAATGTTAACATATTCATTCCTTCTTTCTATCCTAATAATTTCAACAGATTCTGATAGACATATTCTCTCAGAAAATCTGCCTCCAGGTCAAGTTCGATTTTTTTCTCTGCTGCGATGCGGTACATAAAATAGACAGAAAGCTGGGTTTCGACTGCGGCTCTCCGCAGAAAAACATTCTCTTCCCTGATCAGTCCTTCGCGGACACCCTCCTCCACAATGCTGTCGATAATCTCGTTTTTCTCCTTATCGCAGCACTGGTGTTTCATACGCTCATACTCATCTTTCAGATTCTTTGGTATCTCGTATGATTCCAATACCATTTTTATCAGGAAAAAGACACCCTGCTTTTCTTTTACATGCTCATCAATAAAATCCATGACCTCGTTAATTTTCTGTTGAAACGTTCTGTTATCTTTAGAAATTACCTGCAGTTTTTCAAAGCACACTTTCACATAATATAAAATTGCAGAAGAGATTATCTCTTCCTTTGAAGAAAAATATTCGTATGCCGTTCCTTTTCCAATGCCTGCCCGGCCTGTGATATCAGCTACTTTTAAAGTGTTGATATCACAACCTTCATTAATGAACTCAATGACTGCCTGATACATGGCAAGCACTTTCTGTGATGGATTGTGGATCAGTTTCTGCTCGTCCATTATAAGTCCTCCTCGACCATGCTCTTATTACGGTTAAATGCATCATAAATACATGGAGCAACGATCAGAGTTAACAGTGTACCATATAACAAACCGCCAACCGTTACGATCGCCATTGGCTGCATCATTTCTGAACCTTCTCCAAGTCCGACTGCCATCGTGGACATGGACAGGATCGTGGTGAGTGCGGTCATAAGGATCGGACGGAGTCTCGTTTTTCCTGATTCGATAATGGCATCTTTTTTCTCCATTCCGCCACGGCGGAGCTGGTTGATAAAGTCTACCATAACGATACCGTTATTTACGATAATTCCGGCAAGCATGACAAATCCGATCATTGCCACAACGCTGACTTCATTGCCGGTAAAGTAAAGTGCGAACAGACCACCTGTAAATGCCAGCGGGATTGTAAACATAATGATAAACGGCGACAACAGCGACTGGAACTGTGCTACCATGACCAGGTAAATGAAGATTACCGCCAAAAGAAGCATCAGATACAACTGATTCATCGCATCTGCGATCATCTCATCCTCACCTGCCATCTCAATGGAGTATCCTTCCGGCAGATCGATCTTATCTAACTCTTTCTGGATCTCATTACTCAGCAGACTGACATTATGGTCATCATCCACTCCTGCGGTCACACTGATATATCTGGTCTGCGCATCACGGTTAATCGTTCCTAAGGTGTAACCTTCCTCAAACTGTGCAATATCAGAAAGCTTTACTTCTGTCTCGTTTCCTTCTCTGTCTGTATAGGTAAAGGTCAGGTTTTTGATATCATCCAATGTAACATCGAACTGCTCCTCGCTCTGTACATAAACCTGATAATCATTTACATCGGTAGAGATTGTCGTTGCAGATGTTGAGGATGCCATCTCCCCATAAACAAGCTGGAATACCTGTGCAACGGTCATGCCATATTTCGCAGCTTTTTCCTTGTCTACAGAAATGGTGAAAGACGGTGTCGTATTGGCAAGTCCATCATCCACATCCACAGTTCCCTCGGTGTTCTCTACGACTTTTGCAACCTCGCCTGCAAGTTCCTGCAGTTTGTCAAGATTATTTCCTTTTACATTGATCGTCAGTCCACTTCCCATAAGTGATGTCATATCAGAAGCAGAGGTGTCTGTTGTAACTTTGCAGTCCATGTCTTTGGTCAGTTCATCCAACTGTTCGATTACATCTGCACTGCTCACTTCAGATTCTTCATCCAGAATCATATACATGGAAATACTGTCTGTAGAACTGCTTCCCATCATGGAAAGAGCACTTCCACCTGCCATGGCACCAATGGTCTCAATGCCATTGATCGTCATTGCTTTTTCCACGACTTCATCTGCCATTTCTGTCAGTTCGCCAAACGTAAGTGTCTGATCCTCTTTTGCCGAAATTGTCGCACTGATCTGGTTTGTCTCCATGTTCATATCCATGAAAGAATATCCTCTGGAGAATGCTGCCACAACACTTGTTCCAAGCAATACGATCACTGCGATAAATACGATCGGTTTGAAACGCAGACATACCGCTAAAATTTTTCCATAAAAATCTTTTACTTTATCAAAGAGATTATGCCTGATCTCTTTTGTATTTTTTAATAATCCTGCTGCCATCATCGGCACGAAAGTCAATGCCACGAGAAGACTCGCTACAAGCGTAAATGCAATTGTCAGCGCAATATCCACAAATAACTGTCTTGTGATACCCTCTGTAAAAATAATCGGTGCAAATACACAGATGGTTGTAAGTGTGGATGCTATGATCGCCCCTGTCACCTGTGAAGCGCCTTCCACGGCTGCTTTCCGGATGGAATACCCCTCTCCCCGCAATCGATAGATGTTCTCGATCACGACAATGGAGTTATCCACCAACATACCAATTCCGAGTGCCAGACCCGACAGCGAAATGATATTTAACGTAATATGCGTAAAGTACATCAGTACCACTGCAAAAACAACACTGAGCGGAATGGAACATGCTATTACAAGTGTAGGTTTCATATCTTTTAAGAATAATAACAATACAATAATTGCAAGGATGGCTCCCACGATCATGTTTTCTACGACTGATTTCACGATCATGTCAATGTAAATCCCCTGATTCATGAGAACGCTCAAATGTAACGCTGTATTTTCTTTTTCCAGACTGTCAAATTTTTCCAACAGTCTGTCTGTGACATCTCCGGTGGAATATCCGGTCTGCTTTTCAATGGAAAGCATAACGGCTGCATTGCCATTCACTTTCGAATAAGAATCACCAGAGTTGTCAATGTACTCGATGTCTGCCACATCCAACAGTCTGACCGGTTCGATACCATCCATACCAAGATCCATCAGAACGAGATTTTCAAGATCTGCTTTGGATGTCACCTCATCTCCTACCCGCACCAGATACTGCTCGTTCCCCTCTGTCACATAACCTGCTGGCATGGAGAAGTTCTGTGCTGTCAGAAGATTTTTTAAGGTATCCATTGTAAGGATCGTGTTCAGATCCGCTGAATCTTTTGCCTGTTCTTTTGCATCATCTAACTGGCTCTGTCCCTCTTCGATCTTATTTGCTGCAACAGCAAGATCCGCATATCCCTTGCTCATCTCCATGATACCGGATATCTGGGATTCATTTAAAGTCACTAATGCGTCATCTAAAGACGTTTTTCCGTCTGCCACCTGTGTCTGGGCGGACTCGATTGTCGCGATTCCCGCCGCAATCTGTGTCTTGCTCTCACTCAATTTTGAGATTGCAGCCGGAATGTCTTTGTAAGAAGTCAATGTCACGCCTGCATCTGCAAAAGAGGATGCCTGATTCATCAGCATCACATTGATGTCGTCCAGTTTTGACTGTAAGGTCACGATCTGGCTGGCAATGTCACTCTCACTTGTATAGGAAGTCCCTGCCTGTGCGTTGATCTGGGCAATGGCTGTGGATTCCATGTATGCAACGAAATCGGATTCACTGGCCGCATTTTTATATGCTTCTAACATTTTAGGATCTGCCTGTAAAGTTGAAATCACTGTTTTCAACTGATTCGCCTGTTCCTGTGTCATCTGACCATATTGAACCGCTGCTGCAAGCGCTTCCTCCACTGTCATGTCTGCACCTGTCATTGGATTTTTTGCTGTTAAAATTGCCATTACACCATCGTGCGCCTGATATAACTGCTTTGCCCCACTCTTCGCCTGGCTGACACCGTCTTTTGCTTTCTGTAAACCGTCAATCGCGCTCTGTAACTGTGTTGCTCCATCATAAGCTGACTGTAACGACTTGATTGCACCATCCATGGACGACTGTGATTTCTGAAGATCTGATAATTGTGTGGTCAGATCTGCTTCGGTGTTAAACAGTTGGATTTTATTATTAATGATCTCATTTTCACCTGCTCCAAGCTGTCTTCCCATCTCTTTTTCACTATCGGAAAGCTTCTTTTTCCCACTGTCGATCTGGGAAGATGCCTTATCTAACTCTGCCTGTGCATCTGTAAACTGGGCATCTATTTTGCTTAAAATCTGTTCGTTTAAAGCATCTATTTTTTCCTGATTCATGGTTACCTGAAGGTCCGTATCCAGCACACCTGTTGCCGTCACAGATGCCACACCCTCGATACTCTCAAGCAGCGGTAATAATTCATTATCTACATAATTAGATATCTCTGCCTGATCCATACCATCCACATCCGCAGATGCGATCATGACCGGCATCATATCCGGATCAATCTGCATAATGATCGGTGAGCCCGCTGAATCCGGGAACTGTCCGGTCAACTGATCCAGCTGCTGCTGAATCTCAATCATAGCAGAATCCATGTTCGTGCTCTGTTCATACTCCAAAATAACCATAGAATAGTTATCATAGGACATGGAACTTACGTTATTAATATTGGAAGTCGTTGCCATTGCCGCTTCGATTGGCGATGTCACATCCTTTTCCACTTCCTCCGGACTTGCACCCACATCTGTTGTGACAACGATCACATACGGCAGATTCATTGGTGGCAGCAGATCCGTTGTCATTCTCGTCAGTGAAACAACTCCTAAAACGATCACCAGTACAACAGCCACTAATACTGTGTATGGACGTTTTACACTATACTTCGGGATCATTCTCGTTCCTCCTGAAAAATTATATGTCTGATTGGCTATTGCATTCCCGCAAGCCAAAACCGACCGGTCGGTCGGCAAAAATCAGTTTACTCCTCTCTCATCAAAATGCAAGGAAAATCGGACAGAATTTAGAATTATTTTAGAAATGGAACAAAATTTCCTATTTACGCAAAAATGGAGTACCTATCGGTACTCCATCCCACGAGACTGTATCTCTCCAATATATAATAACAGAGGCTTTACTCTTTTTTGTTTATGACTGCTGTTCTACCAGTTTCTGTATTGCCTGCTGCTCTGCTTCCGGCATCAGCTTTGATACCTCGATCAGAACGATCAGTTCTTTTGCATAGGAAGCAACCTCATCAAAACAATTTTCTACTGCTTTCATAATGACTGGCATGGAAATAACCTTCTCATCCGGGACATCAATAATCTCATCCACGTTTCCAACCTCAAGCCCAATCTTTGTACCATTCATGGATGCAACGATGATATTGTTGATTTCCTGTTCCGGATAATGAAACTGTTCTGCCAGACTGTACACTGCAATAACTTCTCCGTGCAGATTCATGATCCCATGAACCTGTGGCAGTGAATTTGGAATATTCACCACATTCATTCTTGTTTCAATGGATTCCACATCATTGACAGGAATACCAAACTTCACTCCATTTAACAAAAATGTAAGTAACTGCATTATAATCTCTGTCTCCTTTCTTATGATTCGATCTCGGGACATTTCGCAGTATCCATAAGACCTGCAAAAAGGGGGCTGGCACAAAAATACCGCCCCACTATTCTGTTCTCACCCTGTTCTATTCATCTTCGCTGTCTTCATCATCAACGATTGCTGCTGCCGCACCTGCCACAGATGAAACAACCGCTATCACAACAACGATGACAACCAAAAGTAATAAAATTCCCATGAAAACTAAAAAACCGCCTTCTGTCATGTCTTCCTCCGTTCTGAAAGGATTGTGCAGATTCACTTCTCAACCATTTCTTTTTCCAAAATCTGCGTTTATTATAGCATACTTATAATAGGAAAGAAAGAGCTTATGTTTGATTATTTCAGGCAATTATTATGATGTTTTTTAATATTGTAATCTTTTTCTGCTACACCAAAGAAGAACCGCCGTGATATGGGGAATCACGGCGGTTCTCAGGGAAGGTTTTTTCATTTGTAGCTATATTCTAATTTATCCTTTCACACTGCCGAGGGCAACACCCTGTACGATGTGTCTGGATAAGATCAGATAAATGATAATAACTGGGAAGATGGAAAATGCGATCATCACATAAACCTGACCCATATCAAACTTCAGCCAGTCTGCTGCACGAAGCTGTGCGATTAAGATTGGCAGTGTCTTTTTCTTGTCATTGTGTAAGATTAAAGCTGGTACAAAATAATTATTCCAGCTGCTTACGAATGTAAAGATTGCCTGTACTGCAATTGCAGGTTTCATCAATGGAAGTACAATCTGGTTAAATGTATGGAACTCGCCGGAGCCGTCAATTCTGGCAGCCTCGATCAGAGATACCGGCAATGTACTTTCCATATACTGCTTCATGTAAAAGAATGTTACCGGAGCAGCGATCGTTGGCACGATCAATGGAATGAATGTATCTTCCATATGTAATGTACCGACTAATTTTACAAATCCAAGTGCAGTTACCTGTGTAGGGATCATCATAACTGCTAAGATAAATGCATAGATGTATTTTTTCAGTTTAAAATCATATGCATGAATGGCGTAAGCCGTCATGGTTGAAAAATAGGTGCATAACGCTGCTGACAGTACCGATACGATCAGACTGTTTATCATACCCTGCCATACCGGGAGTGTTCCGTGTACCAGATTGTTCCAGTTTTCCAGCAGATGTGTGCTTGGCAGTGGTGTAAATCCGGCCTGCAGTTCACCGTTCGATCTTGTCGCATTAATGAACAGCACATAGAACCAGAACAGGCAGGCAAATGTAACAAGAATCAGGACTACATAAGCGATAAATCTTCTTGCATGGATTCCAAGTCCTTTTTTCAGATTTTTATTTTCGTTCATAATAACACCTCACCTTTCTATTCTACTCATGCTTTTCTCTTATCGTTTCCAGTTACCTTAAAGACAATAAGACTTAAAATTGCGGTGATGATGAACAGGATTACGGATACTGCACCAGCCATTCCGTAGTTCTTGCTGTACAGATGTTTATTTAAGAACATGATCAATGTCATGGTCGATCTCATTGGATCACCGGTACCATTGGTCAAAATCTGCGGTACATCGAATAACTGTAATCCACCGATCAGTGATGTGATCACAACATATACTAAAATCGGACGGAGCAGCGGTAATGTGATTTTGTAGAATACCTGTGTGGAAGTTGCGCCATCCACTTCTGCCGCTTCAAATAAAGAAGTATCGATACCCATCATACCTGCCATTAAAAGAATGGTCGTATTACCAAACCACATCAGGCAGTTCATAAGGGCGATCAGTCCTCTCGCACTTCCTGTGTTTGCCAAGAACTTATATGGCTCTGAAATAATTCCGATCTGCATTAAAATCGAGTTGATCGGTCCACCATCCGAGAACAGTGTAAAGAACAACATGGAAAATGCGGATGCCATGATCAGGTTTGGCAGATAGATCACGGTCTTGAAAAATCTGCTTCCTTTTAATTTCAAACGCACATCAGAAAACCATGCACCTAACAGTAATGACAAAATAATCTGTGGCACAAAACACATGATCCATAAAATCATGGTATTCTTTGCGTAAATCCAGATATCGCCCTGTGTAAACAGCGTTTTGTAGTTCTCCAGTCCCACAAAGTTTGGTCCGATCTGTGTCAGACCCGATAAATAATTTTCAAAAAAGCTGTTATAAATGGTATTAAACAGTGGTATAAGCTGGAATACAACATACACCAGAATAAAAGGAATCAGAAAAATGTAACCCCATTTGTTATATCTGACTGCTTTACTGCTTTTCTTCTTCATAACGCCTCTTGCCCCCTTCTTTTTATTTTTCACAGAGTTCACAGCATCCCTTCACGGACATCTTTTTGTGCAAATCTGCTGTCAGCTATAACAAATGGGGTTACATTTTTCTGATTCCTTTTA
>OMGW01000413.1_pt1 | contig 16197 bp, 16 predicted proteins | sample 1646131 | NCBI WGS metagenome assembly OMGW01 (sample SAMN05578588, study PRJEB25193) | human gut metagenome | biome: Human Microbiome; feature: human-associated habitat; material: feces | host: Homo sapiens | place: USA:Birmingham
CGTATATTGAGAAAGGATGGCCAGAACATTTTTAGTTTTGGGAAGGCCTTTTTCGTCGTAGCCGATGAGGGACCGGCCCTCCCAGCGGCCATCCTTTCTCAGGTGGATGCTTCCTGTGCCACGTTTTCTGCGCTTTGCCATGGTTTCAGCTCCTCTCCGAAGAAATCTGTCATGAATCCGCCTACGATATCGGCGGCCCTCTGCTGCATATCGCCGGTGACATGGGTGTAGGTGTCCAGCGTGAAGGACGCCTTGGTGTGCCCCAGGATTCCAGATAGGGTCTTGGCGTCCACGCCGCTGGACAGGGCATGGGTGGCGAAGGTATGACGCAAGTCATGGAACCGAATGTTGGGCAGGCCAGCGGAGTCCAGTAGAGCCTTCAGGTGTCCGTATGCGGAACGGGGATTGGTGGGGGATTCGGGCTTCAGCGGATTTGGGAAGATCCACTCTGACCAGGAATGCTTTTTCCGTTCCGACAGAAGCTGGGCGGTGCTTGCCGGCAAGAGGATATTACGGGTTCCCCGTCCAGTCTTGGTAGCTCCAGCCACCAGCCTGCCGCCCTTTTCCATGTGGATGGTGCGCTTTACTGCCAGTGTTCCGGCTGCTTCATCGAAGTCCGCCCACATGAGCCCGCAGAGCTCACCCCGCCGCAGGCCAGTGGTCAGCTCTGTGTAGAAGAAGTCGTGCCAGACGGCGTCCTTTTTGATCTCTTCCATGAACCGTTCCAGCTGGTTATCATTCAGGATCTGCTTGGGTTTGGGATTCGCTTTTGGAACTGGGATATTCACAGTGGGATTTTTTGCAATGATATGGGATTCCTCTGCCGCTTTCATGGCACCGTGGAACATGGTGTGGATGCTGTGGACCATGCTGCCGGATAGCTGGTGGCCGTATTGAGGGTGCTCGTTGACACGCCCCCGTGCTTTCAGAACTTCGTACATCTTCTGTACATCCACCGAGGTGATTTTAGAAATCTGCTTGTCTCCAAGGTATGGCTTGATGTAGAGATCCGCGTACCTGCGGTATCCGTTCAGTGTGCTGGGCCGGATGGTTCCGGCCATGATCGCATCCAGCCAGTAGTCCAGCCATTCGCTCAGGGTGAGCTTGCTGTCCTCGGTTAGGTCTACGCCCTGGTAGGCGGTGATCTCCTGGCGAAGCTTTGCGGTCAGTTCTTTTTGTGTGGGCGCGTAGATGTAGCGGAAGATGCTGTCGCCGTTTTCTTTATGGCCGATCACGATGCGGCCCTCCCAACGGCCATCTTCCTTTCTACGCACCATGCCGTCGCCGGACGGCCTGCGTTTGCTCATTTAAATCGCCTCCTTTGTTAGAACTCTTCTTTGTCTACAGCATCTCAATTTTTGGTGGTATCGTTAGCTGTTTTCTTCCTGTGAGAACTTTTCACAGGCCTGCCGCTCATCTTCTGCCTCGAAGCTGTATGGCGGCTGGTCTGCCAGCAGCTCTTGCTGGATGCCCTGGGCCAGACGGAAGCCGGATATGAAGCTGTTCAGGCAGGCTTCATCCCGCAGCTCATCTTCCATATCCGCTATCCGCAGGAGCAGTTTCCGTCCTGGTTTATCCAGTAAGCGGGTGAGCTGATTGTGCGTTCTCTTGATTTTCCTATCCAGATATTCTGCCCTCCTGGATGGGGTCTCGAACCTGCGGTAGAGGGCTTTCATGTAGTCACGCATTATGTGCCACCTCCTGTCAGCGACACACAATACCGCAACTCCTCTGGAATAGCCATCCCCAAATGACAACAATTATCAGAAAATTATCAAGTTCAGAGTGAACTGCAATGGGCCGCATCCGATTTTGGATGCGGCCCATCTGAGGTTTTCTCATGCGTAGGGATTATGCGCTGTCGGATTCCCTGCGAACATGTAGCAGAAGGCTCTGCCGTGATCGATGGTAATGCCGACGCCGACGGTATTACAGTCCGAGTCAATCATTGTTGCCAGGTGGCTGGGGGAGTTCTCCCAGTTCGCCACAGCCTTTTCGGAAATTCTTTCAGGGTCCGTGACGGTGAACACTGTCAGATTGGAGCCGAAACCGTGGGAATACCCAGACGCCGCCACAGTCTCACATTCCGCTCGGTTATTATGGTGGGTGTACAGGTAGGAGGAGCACTCCTGCGCCGCATCCATGAGATCCTGATCGACCGTCAGTTCGGGAACACAGTGCTTCCTGCGTACCTCGTTGATGCACCGGATCATTTTCTCCCGAATCTCCATATCTGTCGACTGGGAGTTGACTTCCTGTACCGGGGCGACTCCTGTATACGGCGCATCTGTGTCGATCTGCACGCCGTTCTCCCAATACACATTGAATCCTACTTGCTGACCGATATCCCTGAGCCGCACGAAATTGTGCCCCGCAATGTTATAGGCCGTCATGGAGACCTGCTGTCCATCCACATAGATCTTCTGCCACGTAGGTTCTGCCACGATTCCCGCTGCAGCTTCGCTCACCAGAACTGCACCGATAGCCATTCCGGTCACCATGGCTGTGATTGCTTTCTTATCATGCTTCATGCTAATGCTCCCTTCCTGTTTTGTAACACAAAGCAATAGCACAACCAGAGGGAAAAAGCTATATGATTTTGTGAAAGAGGTTTGTGATAAAATGTAGGCGTAACCTCTATCTCATGGTCATGTTCCAGCCGCCGTACTGCTGTTCCTCATGGTCATCCGGATTGTGGCCGTGGGCGAGGCGCTTCTCTCGCAGTTGTTCACGAAGTTTACGGTCGGCATGGATGAGCCCTGCGCCGCTCTGCGGCAGGGAGTTGTCCTGGAAGATATTTGCCATGTGATGGAGCAGCCTCGTCACCGCAAGGAATACCTCCGGCGCTGTCGAAGCACTTTGCCTCTCCAGAAGGCATTGCGCATAGCTGTGTCCCTGCTCCGCCGCCCGAGTCAGCCATTGGATGCTCTCCTCTTTGTCACGCTCGACCACCTTCCCTTGAAGCAACAACTTTCCCAGCAGATACTGTGCATGGGGATTGCCGGCCTGGGCGGAAGCGTAGATGTGATCCATGGCTTTGCGGGTATCCCTTCTTACCAATTCGCCCTTCAGATATTCCTTGCCCAGACGGTAGGATGCATAATGGTTTCCGTTGTAGGCGGCGTACTCCAACCACTGGATTCCAAGCTCGGAATCATGGACGCTGGCATCATCAGAGAGCAGCAGCTTCCCGAGAGCATACTGGGCAGGAGCGTAACCGCTGGTAGATGCCTTGTGGAACCAGTTCATGGCGGCTTCGCTGTCCGGTATCACAAGGCTGCCGTTCAGGTACAGCTTCCCCATGAAGTATTGCGCATGAACATCGCCGCCCTCTGCCAGTTCCCGCATACTTTCCATGGCGTCATCCCGCTCCGCCAGCGGTAAGTATTCATCTTGAACGTCCATACGAAGCGTCCAGAAGTCCCAAGACACATCTTTGTCGTTGTCCACCTCATCGCCCTGACGCAGGTCCAAGGCTTCATCCTCAAAGGTGATTTCCCCCAGACGAATGGTCTCTGCCTCCTGGATGACCGCATTCTTGATTTGGCGGAATTCCTTCTGCCGGGACAGCGGCGGGCGATGGCGCTCTTTCTCAGAGTAGAAATCCTCCACCTGACTTTGTAGTTCCCACCACTTTTCATAGCACTCGGCCACGGTCGGGAGCTGTTCCATCTGGTCCACAATTTCATCTACCAGCGCCTTCTGCTTCTTCGGAAGGTAGCCGTAGGATTTCTTCCCCTTTACTGTTTCCAGCTGAAGGGCCAGCTCCTGCATGAGCCGCTCCGCCTCCAGGTGGTCGCAGATCCTGCTTTTCATCTGCTGAACCAACTCCCGCATGGCCTGCCGCGCTTCTCGTACCAGCTGGTCACGGGAAACAGTTTTCTGTTCGTAGAGGTGCAGCATCTCCTGTTGGAAGATGTCGTTGGTGAGCTTGGATTTGATTTGTCGGATGCCGTCCTGAGACAGATACGCCTGATTAGGTTTTACAGACCATGCCATCATGTGCACATGGGGATGGTTGCCTTCATCATGGAAGGCAGCATACCAGCGAAAGTCCTGAGGCGGGATGCTCATAGCGGCGGCGATGTCGTTGCGGTGGGCGCGGAGAAGATTCCTCCACGCCCTGGCATTGTCATAGCCCAGCCGCTCCGCGTCCTCTCGCTTCAGGGAGATAATGTGCGTCCACACATTTCCCGTGTAGTTATCCAGCTCCGTCATGGCTTTGTCCAGTTCCACACCATCTTTGTCCCCGAAGAGACCATGGGAGCCCAGCCGCTCCGCTCTGGGCCGTGTTGCGATGTACTTCATGTAGCCATCCGATTTCTGAACGTCACTCCAATTTTCCTCCAGCGCTTGAGAGATGAACGCAGAGGCATTAGCCTTGGTGGGATGCTCCTGGTAGTCAGCATACTCATCCAGCTCCCTTGCGTCAGGAAAATCCTTCACCAGTCTTGCGATAAGCTGTTCCTGCTTTCGAGTGGGAGAACGGTCATCCTGGATCAGCTCGACCCGCTCACGGGTGGCGATGTATCGCATGTAGCCGCCTGCCGAGTTGCCGCCTCCGCACTTGATGTACGGGCTTTTGACGATCAACCTTGCCATCCGTCATCGTCCTTCACGGATTCCCGCACCCGCTTTTCAAACGAGATGCGGCCATTGGTCTGCTTCACATTTCGGACGCTCTCCGCACGGCGTCGGCGCAAGTCCTCCTCGCTGAACTGAAAGCTGTCCGCAATGATACCGGAGAGCATATCCAACTCCACCGCCTGCTTGTAGGCCAGCGACGCCAAATGGTTTTCCATTTGCCCCACTCGGCCGTCCAGGTATGACTGGATGGAGGTCGGGAGGAACAGTCCGGCGTTGTTGGCGCTGAGGTAGTCCAGGTAGAAATCTATGGCCCGCTCAATGAATCCGGTGATGCTGCGGCTGCCGTCCTCCTGATATCGTCGCTCCAAGCGTGCCTTTTTCTCAGGGGTGAGATAGAGGGCAAATTTTTCTTTCTTGCTCAAAATGAGCTCCTTTCCGGGGTATGACCCCTACTTTTTTCTTGGGGGAGTACGCTTTCGGGGATAACGACCGCAGAAGTGATAGCACCCTTTCGATTTTGACCCCACTTTGGAACGCCCCGAAAATCCCCGTAACTGCCCGCACTGCGGGCAGAAGTGACCGAACAGAGCGCCACACTTGACGCCTGTTCTTTATCCCGCTTTGACTTTCGTCCTTCGTCAGCTCTCAAAAGGCGGCCCAAATCCGCTCGAATAGGCCTGGCCGGTGTCTATTCCCGCTGCTCCCCGCAAAGTCGCACACAGCGGCTCACAGGGGCGAACACGGCCTGTCTCGGCAGAAGGAATGCACACAGCGGCTTCTGGCGGGGAGAGCGAGGCGGTACATCGCCTCGCTCTCGTTTCCCTTCTCACAGAGCATCCGCAAATATATTCGGTCAACTTGCGCCTTGCACTTCCGCACGAAACACTTTTGATCTTCCGTCAGATCACCACGGGTTTCATCACAGAGGAAGAGATGCAGAGCATCTTGATCCAGAGGTGTGTTGTGAGCTGCATTCCAGAGTGCGGTTGCAAGACTGATGATGAGACGAGTTCTCTCCACGATGCGCAGAGGGTTTTGCAGGAAGTAGTTATTCAACAGATTCTGCATCACGGACACACCTCATTTCCAGCAACGCTGAACTGGATGCCACGTTTTTCAGCAAGTGCTTTCATGTTGCTACGTGCAACCGTTTCCTCCAACTCACGCAGCTGACGTTCATGACGAAGTTCCACCGCTTCACGAATCGGGCGAATGGTATAGAGCAGACTGCCGTTCATCCGCTTACCGTTTCTTGCGAGGATGGTGGTCGGCTCCACCGTGATGAGACCCTTGTCCACCAGCATCGCAACATATTTGGCCACGGTTTTCTTGCTCATCCCGACCGCTTCACCGATGGTTGTATAGCTGGGATAGCACTGGTAGGTCTTGCGGTCTTCCACAGAGAGCAGGTATCCGTAGATAGACACTTCCGCGGGAGACAGACCGAGACGATAGATCTCATTGGGGAGAGGGAAATAGTTTTTGATGGCGTTGGAGTTCTGCCAGGTCTTACCCATTCACGCCACCTCCGCTTCGCTGTTCCACCCACTGACGGAACTTGTCTTTGGGAACAACCACACGACTTCCCATGCGCAGAGCGGGAAAGTCTTTTTCGTTCATCAGGTCATAGCACTTGGAGATAGACACTCCCAGCAGTTCTGCCACCATGTTTGCATTCAGGAACAGCGGCAGGGCGTCATAGCTTTTGAATTTGGATTCTTTCATAGAGAGTTCTCCTTTTGGAATTCAGAGAAAAAGATTTTTCTTGCGTTCCGGAAGTCTCTCTGTTAAACTGTTCGCAGATGGAGTCTGCGTTTTTCGGAACGCGACGCGCCGCCGGACTGTTGCAGCAGTTTCGGCGGTTTCCTTTTTTGAGCGCAATAATTTGATGTGTATTTTTTCATCTCCTTTGCAAATGTTTTTCAGGCCGTTCACCATACACCTTCCTACCCTGGACCATTTCCCCACGGCGTTTTCACACTGTTGGTACGCTCGCACCCTGTATGGTGTGTCCTGGCGATACTTCTCCCAGTGAGTATGAACTCTGGTGACGGGTATTCAGTTTTCAAGGTACACACCGGAAGTCCTCCTTGACAACGTGACTCCCAGATGATAGACTGACCTTAAATTAGATTTGACAGTCTATTGTGGCTTTATCCTAACATAACCCGTATATGGCTGTCAAGACTACAATAAAAAAAGTTTGTAATATGTCTATTATTAGGGAGGCGGATATGTGGTACGTTAAGATGTATTTCTCCGGGGACAAGGAGCTTTTTGAATACAATTCTTTCGGAATGCAGGGATACCCTGTAGAGCCCAAGGTGTTTCCCTTTTTGGAGAGTCTTCTTTCCTTTCAGGAACTGGATTCTGAAGAGTTGGCTCCTGAATTAGAGCGTGTCTGTGACAACTGGGAGAAGTGGATCACCGCAGAGGATCGAGATGCCGTTACAGCTGTCATGATGGACTTAGGGAAACTAAAGGAGCGGCACATCTATTTTCAGCTTCTGTATACCCGCTGTCTTAGCAGGACCTCAAACCCGAAACGCAAACATGGCGACATGGAAGACCAACAGATTCTAATGGAGCTGCGGGATGTAACAACACAGCTACCGCAGTATCAGAAGCAGATTCAGAGATTCTTTGAACTGGTTCTGGATGTGGATCAAGCCGGACGCGATCCGCAGAAGCAGGCATGGAACAACTATTATCACAACGAACTCAGAGATCCTGAGTTGTTCAAGTTTCGCCCAATCCCTGTCAGCTTTGAGCCGACGGAAGAAGGCAGGTGTTCGCCGGTTCTCTACTCTGCCAGCATTCCTGACATGATCGACTACTCTCTGCGCACCTGTGTGGAGCGAGACATCACTGTTCGCCGCTGCAAGAACTGCGGACGCTGGTTCCCGCAGATGGTGCGTGTCAGTGCAGAGTATTGCGAGCGGCCTGTTCCCAGAGGTGAGCAGGTCTGCCGTGAAATCGGTGCATTCAAGCAGTGGACGAAGAAACAGTCTGACGATCCGGTGTTCAAGGTTTATCGCAAGGAGTACAAGAAACGCTTTGCATGGATCAAGGCAGGCCGCATCACTGATGACGATTTCTATGCTTGGAGCGAGAAAGCCAGAGACGAGAAAAAGAAGTGCGATCGTGGTATGATCTCGCTTGAGGAATTCAAGCAGTGGCTGTCGGAATCTAAATCATAAAAAGCTTAAGGGAGCTGACCATCACGGTCAGCTCCCTTAAGCTTTCTTTGGTTATAGCAATGTATTTTTTGCTGTTATCGTTTGTTACCGTTATCGATATACAATATATTTTTGCTTTACGGACACAGGACCTCATTAATGATTTGCGCCATCTGTTTATTATTAATCTGATCTCGGAAATAAACAGTATATCCTTCCTTGGACAGCATCTCAAAGAATACGCGGGCGCACTCAATTTTGGCAGCTTCGTTACCTCTTAGCACATCTTTGCCTTCAACATCCTTGGTTTCAACGACAATGTTGAGTTCTTTTTCGCCAGATGCCTTCTTTACCACATACATAAAGTCAGGGCTATACATACTGCCGGTAATCGTTGGAATGGCAATGCTGCTACGAGGGATTTTTCCGTACACAACAACTTCTTCAATGTCTGCTGCGATATTATCCTTTTCAAGCGGCGAGTCGTACGCAAAAGCATCATACAGATACTTGCTACTGGGTGTCCCTGGAACAATTTTGGTGCCGATACGGCCTTGGGCAATCTCTTCTCTTGGGGTGCCGTCAGCATAGGTCAATGCAGTAGCGCCGCATGGTGTATTACTCTTGACATAACGGAAGCGTCCCTGCAACTCAGTAACTTTCCAGTTCTGGAATTCGGCACAGAATGCGCTTGCAGAATTTTCGTTGATGTACTTGGCATCAACCGTTCCGTGTTTTTTGCTGTAAGCAACCATCGCCTTATGAAGAGCTTTAATTGGAATACTGGTTACGCGCATAATACGAGTCAAAAATGTACCATATGGAATGGGGCGCATAATCGTATACTGCACGCCGGTGCCTGTTGTCGTGCTCATTTGCGTACCATCGCTATGAACAATATCACGGCCGCTTGTCATTACAACATCCGTGAAGACACCTGGCTTTTCAAACAAAGAAAGTGCGACTTCTGCCATATCTGTATCCAAATCAGCATCGTAAAACAGCATATAACGCTGATTGATTCGCTCCCAGAATTCCCGCATTTCGTCGTAAACCGCCTTGCGGATCTTGATTGGCTTCGGTTTGATCTTATTTCTGTCTTTGACCTTGCCCTCTGACAAACCAGACGCAAATGCAGGGTATTCTTCAAAGAACTGTGTTCTTGTTTCCGGACGGATGTTGTTGTGTCGGTCGATATAGCGCTTATCGTACAGTTCATCAAACAAATCATCGGCACTCATTCCGAGCTTCTGAGCCACTTGAGCCAACCGTTCCTCGGTAATAACAGATGCCTGCGGTATTTCGCCGTTAATTTGATCTACCAAGCGCTGCGCAAAGTCCGCTTCAGTGAAATCAACGATGTAGTTCAACTGAAACTCCTCATTGGAGATACGGTTGCCATTTTCATCTACAGGCAGGCGCAGACCTCTACCAACTTCCTGTAGCTTGCTGTTCTCGCTTCCGCTGGAACGTAATTTAGCGATCGTAAACACATTAGGGTTGTCCCAGCCCTCTTTAAGAGTCCATTTAGAGAACAGGAACCGCAAGGTGTTGTATGTGCCATCTGCATTGCGGAAAGATAACAATTGCTTTTTGCCATTGAGAATCGCATCTACCTCTTTGGCAATTTCCTCATCAGAATCACTATTATCCTGTGAGAAATAGCCCGCATGGCAAGCGGAAATATCCGCAAGTGAAGCTTCCAGATAAGCACGATACTCCGTATCATGCTCTGTGAGCGTGGAAATGGTGAGTTCAATTCGTTCTCTCAGAAGCCGCTCAAATGCAGTAAGCAGATAAGGATTCTTCCCTTCGTTATCTGGACGATAGGAGGAAATGTCATCAATGAAGAATAATGCCAGCGTCTTGATTTTGAACGAGCGATTACAGAAATTCTCCCGCTCGGTTTCAAAATGCCGCTCCAGAGCCAGCTTGAGCATCTGCTCTTGGTAGGAGGACATATACACATCGACATCCATTTCTTCGCCGGAGGTCTTACTCACACCATTAGAGAATTCAACGGTGTTGGCAGTAATCGTAGTAATTGTTATGCCCTCAAAGGCATCGCTGACAATAGCAAGGGAATCGCCTGTTTTCAGTACGAAGGTTTTTGTTCCTTCGTCTTTTTTCTTTCGTTGGAGGGTAACGGAATCCTTGCTTGCAATAGAGAGAATTTTCACCTTTTCTTCCTGTTTGGATAACGGATTAAAATGCTCCTTTGCCACACCTTTAATGAGCCCTTGGTTGAAGGACTCACAGGCGTTGAGATCGTACAGGAGGTTTTGATAATCTTTTACTGTGATTTTATTCCTACCGCGCCCAGTAGTAATCTCCGGGAATGTAGCGCCGTAGCGAATGATGCACTGCGGCTGAATTTCGTCCATAATGACCTGAAACGCCTTTTGGTCACGAGAGAAACGATGCGGCTCATCAATAATGACCACGGGCTTTGTTGCCCGAAGAGCATCGAAAGGGCGATAAAAACCCTCTGCGCCGTAATCGTAATCATCACGCCACAGCAAACCAGTGTCCCTGCCGTTACGCTTAGAGTTACTTGTCAAAAGCTGCATATTTACCAGAAGGACATAAATCTTCTTCGTATTCTGGCAACTTCCCTTAACGAAATCACTTACTACGCTGGGGAAATAGCTGTGCCCCTTTTTCTTATTCTTGGGAGCTTCGAGCACATTAAGCTCGATTTCTGTGCCGTAGCCGCAACCATCAGTAAAATGCCTGCGTGAATACTCATCCTGCATGAACTGCGCAGTACCGGCCTTGATTGCCAACGACGGAACTGCAATAATGAACTTGTTAATACCGTAGCGCCGATGCAGTTCAAAGATTATTTTGGTGTACACATAGGTCTTGCCGGTACCAGTTTCCATTTTGATATCCAGATTTAAGCAAGAGCCCACAGGCGCGGAACTGCGATATTCGGCAGGAACAGCGTTTTGCAAAGTTCGAAGATTTGCAAACAACTTTCTATCCGCCAGATTGATCTGCGGATTCTCATAAAACTGCACAGGCGGTGTAATTGTTACGCCATCAAGCGCACCGCATACAGCATCGATCGCTTTTTGCTGATGTGGTAAACCTTGTTGGAGGATCAATTCCATAACGTTAGTCCTCCTTAATAGCGAATATCGAAGTTGATACGCAGATTCTTTTCCGTGTCCTTCAACCGCGCAAGGTTGGTTTTCAGAGATTCCATTTCGGTCCATTTAAAGCTATAGCCAAACAGAACCACGTTCTCCGGATTGAAAGCACCATCAGTTTCATATTTTTCAGTAATTGCAGCAATGGCTTCGTTGCTCAGATCCTGATTGATGAGATACAAATGCTTCCCCATATAATAGCCAGTGTATCCGGCGAAATCTACAGCTTCGACAGGTGCGGTAAAACCATAACCATCACGAACAAGCCAAGTTGCAAGAACTGTGGACAGGCCAAAATCCTCCAAAATGGTATTGGAAACAAACATTCCGTTATCATCCGGAGAGAACTGCTCCAATTTATCCAAAGTCGTTCTGGAAGGCTCAGCCAGAGTGTAGTGACGGAATCCCAAATCTGTGGTAGTGTCAGGATTATCTTTGTGGATTTTTGTAGCAGCGCGGACAATTCGTTCGATACCGATTTGGTCTATTGTTCGATAGCCCGCAGCATATGCCGGTTTGTCTTTTTCAATTCGTTCTTGAAGCTGCACCATTATGTATTTAACATTTCCCGTTGGCATTCGCATTACTGACTCAGCAGTGGTAGCAGAACCAGAAAAGAAATCAAGAATAATATCGCCGCTTTGGATACCAATAGCTTGGAAAATTGATGTCAGCAGAGCATCATCTTTTGGATTTGTAAAATATTTTCCTCCGAGTAGCGCTTCCAACTTTTTTGAGGCAACACGGCCATCTTTGTATTTAACACTTGTCAAAGACTGCATGCGTGTATTTTTCAAATAAGTTTTGTCATTGGGAATGGTTGTTTCATCAATTCCAAAATGAATTCTGCCAGAAGCTATTTTCTCGAGCATTGTTGTTTGTGGATAGCGCCATCCGCTGGCAGGTTCCTTTACAACCTTTTTTGTTATTGGGTGAATAACGTCATATCGATACTGTCCGTAGTTCGGTCCCGAAAGATCAGACGCAAAGTAAACACCATCCAAATCATCATACCAGTTATAATGAGAGCTATCGCTAATCGGATTAGATTCAGGAAAACTTCTATACCATTTCAGTGCCCGCTTATGAATTTCCTCTGGATCATTGCCGCACTCTTTTCGCAGCTTTTCAAATTCGGCAAAAATCTCGTCTAACCCAGCTTTTTCTTCTTGCCACATACCAATATTTTTTGTTTTATCTTTTACATAAAACAAAAAATATTCGTGTTGCATAGAAACATAGTCTTGATCGTTTTTACTGCTATTCTTCCAAATTATCTCTCCAGAGAAATTTTGTTCTCCAAATACATCATCGCAAATTAGTCTGAGATTACTATGTTCGTTCTCATCAATTGAAATAATAATCACACCATCATCTGTCAACAGATCTCGAGCCAACAGAAGTCTTGGATACATGAACATAAGCCATGCAGAGTGAGATGCACTGCCACGCTTAGTCAAATCCAAGATGCGCTTTGCCTGTTCTTCGCTGATGCTGAGTTTTTCTGACAATTCTTCAGCAGTGAAATTATAGCTGTCGTTGTATACAAAACCATCCGAACCCGTATTATAAGGTGGATCAATGTAGATACATTTAACCTTTCTGGCGTAGGATTTCAGCAGATGTTTCAGACCATCCAGATTGTCACCGCTGATGTACACATTTTCGCTGTTTGCGTTTTCAGGTTTGCTGTTATGTTCTTCATCCGGTACAATGACAGTGGTAGTGTCAACGGACGCAAGCAGACGGGCATAGTTTTTCCCGAGGAATCTCAGCTCATATCCCTCGTTGGTAACAGCGACCTTATCGCTCAAAAACTCTTGAAAGCGCGCCAAGTCAAAACTCCCATCGCTGTGAAAACAAGAAGGAAAGTGTGTTTTAAGAATCTCCATCTCCCGGCTGTTAGGCGCAACCGACTCGTTGGCCGTCATTATATCTTTAATCATGGCGTTCCTCCTGCTCGGTCAAAGTGCCGTTTTTGATATGATACGTAATGTTGTGCTGCTCACAGTATGCAATTACTTGTTTGGCACATCGGTTGTAAAATGCTTTGTGGTTCTTATAAGACGAGATTTCTTTGTTGTAGTTTGTCCGTCCAAAAATTACTTTGTCCGTAAAAGAAACGGCATCAAGCAACTCCGTAAGGTTTTGTTCAATCAGGTTTGGTGTCGGATACGGCTCAATACTGACCCAAGTTTTGCATCCCGCGTCGTGCAAAGATTTTAGGGCGGCCAGTCTTTCTCTGTAGGGGGCTGCACCTGGTTCCATGCGCTCTCGATATGATTCATCCAGGGATATGAACGTAATGCCGTATTCGTTCTTTTCTGAGAGTGTCGCTAATTCGATTGGCAAGAGTCCTTTGGTTAGCGCTGTGCACTTAATGCCGTTTGCATTGAGCTTCCGGATGGCATTTAGGCTCATTTCTGATATTTCCGGGTAGCCATACATAAACGGATCGGTTGTAAAGCAAAGTTGAACAGAATGAATCTTTGACTTCAACCGAGGAATTTCTTTGTCTAAGAGGTCTAAAGTGTTAGTTACCAAAACTGGTGAACACCATTCTTCGTAAGAGTGAACTTTCCCAAAACGCTTTGCCATCAAAAAGGCATAGCATGGGTACTTGCAACCATGGGAACAACCTTGAACATGGTTCATCGTATAGTCGCCATATTCAACTCCAGTTTTGTACAACATGGATTTTCGCTCCATAAACTTAAGTTCTTGTGCCACTATGCTCACCTCTTTTTTCCTAAAATGTGTTCGGCTATTTTCAATGCTAGTTTTTGGGCCTTTGGGTTATTGCTTGAAATAGCAAAGCAAAACAAAAACATCGGAGACTGTTTTTCATTAACAAATACTTTCGGATTCGATGCGACGGCAGGAAACACATCCTTTAGACGTCTAAGAATATATTGCTCAATATCTTTTGATGAGGCATCCTTTATTATCTTGTTGTCGCTAAAAAGGTCGATTTGAGGATCCTCTTTGTAGAATTCATCCATCCAGTTGCTGTCTCCGAGCAAACGATTGATGCAGTCAATCCACGACTGCTCCATATGCCCATCACGCCGGAGCATTCTATTCAAGGCGGAGAACGGGAACAGGTACCACACATCAAAAGATTCCGTTTTTGCTATGGTCTCAAGAGTTGTCCACGATACTTCCGTGGCATAGGGGTCAAGGAAGAGTAACGCCCGATTAAATCTCCAATCGATTGCAGAACAAATTGATGTGAGTTCTGTGTTTGCGTCACCCTGCTTAATATGTACACATTTTGAGAGCTTGGGAAATTCCACATTGACCATCTGCTGCAGCTGGGCAGCTTTCTTCTTGTCTTTTTCAATAAAGTAGTACTGGTCAAAATGGTTATCGGCAAGCAAGGCTAATCTTGCCGAACCTGCAATCTCACGCTGCCCATCACGTGTGGTAATGCTACCCGTGCCGGCAAAAGCATCGATATAGATCTTTTTAAAATGAAAATTTTTTAGAGCCGTCAGATAGGCGTCCAAGTATCCAGTCAGAATATCAAGCTTTTCGATTGTCCAATCGCCACCAAATTGCTGCAATTCACTCATAAGTAACCTCCACCTTTTTTGAAAGCCTTTGAACTTCGAGAGATATTTGCGCCATCTGTTCTTCAGTCGGATCTGCTTCGATTAGCTGCCGTACGATATTCCACAATTGCGGTTTTTCGCGCAGTCGTGCATTTATATCGGGGGGAGCTGTTCCTTTGGCTTCGGCGAACAAACGCAACATTTCATCACGACGTCTTGCTGGAGGTTGTAGCTGATCTAACAGCTTGAGAAATACATCTTCTGAAGGAAAGTTCATTCCGCTTTCAATTGAACTCAAAGATGCGTTTGTAATATCGACGGCCAGTGCCAGCTGACGCTGAGAGAGGTAGGGGTGCTTACTTTCTCTTGATTGCTTGATCCACTTGCCGAGTTTTTTCTTGTCAGCAGATGCCACAGCCATTGATATTCCTCCTTTACAGTGTGATAGTTGATAGTTAACAACTAAGATTATTTTAACATACGCAAATTATGACTGTCAAGGAATGAGAAGGAGATAAGGGACGAAGATTCGCAATTAGGTGCGCTACAGTTCATGGAGTCCAAGTTTTTGCGCTTTTTGTTTCCAAATTATGATGCGTTGGCGCTATTCTTTGGTTATTGCGGCGCAATGTTTGATTATAGAGAGTTGTCGCTCGAAGCGCTCAATACCGAAGACGGCGATACGCTGATGGACCTTCTGCTCGATGAAACCAATTGCCTAGAGAAGATTCGAGAAGACCATATTCTGCTTGAGCAGCTTTTCAGGCGACTTGGTGAGCTTGATCCGAACGCAGACCGCATCCGCTTTACCTTTAAGAACGGTCAGGGAATTAGCACCTGACTTGCAATCAAAAACAGGCTCCTCACCACTGGACGTAATCCGGTGATGGGGAGCCTTTGCTATTGTAGACATTGTTATCCACCCCAATATGAAAACAGCCGGTTTCTCTGTGAAACCGATACCCTAAATGATACCCTGGCACCAGAGTGCCCATGTAACGTTTCTTTAGAAGGGCAGAGAAAGGGCTGTTTAATTCTCTGGACAGGGGTAAACTGTAAACAAGAAAAGGCTTTCCCTGCAGCCTCGCGTTTTCGGCGGGAGAGCCTTTTGACCACACAAACAGCCACAGACCTGCGTGGAATATGTGGAAACGACGGACTTCAAAAGTGTTGGAAAGCAAATGAAACGGAACAAAAATGGACAAAAACAAACGGAAAATATTATAAAAAATTTCAAATTTCGGTTGGTAAGGATGAGGTCACCAGTTCGAATCTGGTCAGCAGCTCCAAAATGTGTTGATGAAAGATGCAACGCAGAAAACGCCGCACAAAAGTGCGGCGTTTTCACATATAATGCGCCACTTTTAGAATGAAAAAGTTGCAAAAACTCGATTTTTCAAAATTTCAGTTTTGCCCAGCGAGAGGCGACATTTTGAAGATGCGCCCTGCCAGATTTGTGGTCTGGTGTGGTTCGAACACCGAGGCTTAAAAAAGAATAAAGAATAAGAAGGCAGGCCGCCGTTCGGCTCCCTATGTGGGAGCGGACGGCGGCCTTTTTCGTCTCATTGGTGCTTATGTTGCTTTCGCTTCGTTTGTCTATCATTCCTTGGTGGTGTTGGTAATAGCTTTTACTGGACCTTTCGGGTATGCTTGCGTTACAAAAAACGAGGAGGTATCCGAGAATGGCAACCACTAAAAACTTGTGTGCTCAGATTCCCATCG
>OMGW01000437.1_pt1 | contig 15812 bp, 11 predicted proteins | sample 1646131 | NCBI WGS metagenome assembly OMGW01 (sample SAMN05578588, study PRJEB25193) | human gut metagenome | biome: Human Microbiome; feature: human-associated habitat; material: feces | host: Homo sapiens | place: USA:Birmingham
AGACGTGTGCTCTTCCGATCTTAAATCTCACGCAACAACCTGGAAGATAACAGGGCATACAATATCAGCCATGTAACGGAGAGAGCATTGCGTGAGATTTATCTCAGAGGATTTGAAATTGCCGTGAAAGCATCCCAGCCCATGTCTATTATGTCATCTTATAATTTCATCAATGGGGTTCATGCAGCAAATTCCAGAGACCTTCTGACAAAAGTAGCTCGTGAAGAATGGGGCTTTGCAGGAATTGTTATGACTGACTGGGGAACAACTGCAGAAGCTAAGCCGGATTTAGAAGGAAGACTTCCAGTATATGGATGTTCTAATGCAGCCGGCTGTATAAAAGCCGGAAATGATTTGATCATGCCGGGGAGCCAGGAAGATATAGATGAAATACTTAGGTCTGTTGGGGCAGAAAAGGGCAGTGTAAAATATCCTCTTACAGTAGAGGAACTACGCGTATGTGCGGAGCGAATGCTCACCATCATTGCAAAAAGTAACGCATATGGAGAGAATAAGAGCTATACAGAATCGTTGTCATGTATTTCACTTGAACAAGTATAAAAAAGAACGGGGAGTTGTATTCATAAATGCAAGCAATCGAATTAAAAACAGAATATTTAAAAAATCCGATTGCCATAGACATTGAACGGCCAAGATTATCGTGGAAAGTTGAAGGAGAAACTTTTCAGAGTGCTTATCAGATTATGGCATATACCAATGGGAAAGAGAGTTATAACACGGGTAAAGTAGAAAGCCTTCTACCTATCATAAATACTCCGGTACTTTGGTGAGTCGAGATCGGATTACATGGAAAGTACGTTTGTGGGATGAAACAGGTGTTTGTGGCCCTTGGAGTGAAGAAGCACATTTTGAAATGGGATTTCTGCAAGAAAGTGACTGGAAGGCAAAATGGATAAATCCTGAACCGGGGAATATGAAAGAAGACAGACAGCCTGCCAGTTATCTGAAAAAAGAGTTTGTAGCTGAAAAATCCGAAAATGCCAGGCTTTATATAACTGCACATGGTGTTTATGATGCATATATTAACGGGATAAGAGTTGGAGAGTTTGTTCTTGCTCCAGGTACCAGTCAATATAATAGGAGACTGCAGTATCAGGTTTATGATGTCAGCAATTTATTAAAACGGGGACTGAATGAAATTGTCATATCGGTTGGAGATGGCTGGTGGCGGGGCGACACAGGCTATGGAGGAGAACGCAACTGTTTTGGAACCGATCTTGCAGTTCTGTGCCAGCTGGAAATAGAACAAGAAGCAGTTTTGATTAGTGATGACAGCTGGTATGCTTCGCAAAATGGAGCAATTGGGCGAAATGATTTGATGCAGGGGGAGCAGTATGATGCAAGAAAGGAAAAAATACAGGATTGGCATCCGGTTACAGAAGAAAATTTCGGATATGAAACATTAGTCTGCTCAAACAGCTTTGATGTAGTAGAGAGAGAACGATTCACAGGTAAATGGGTCAAAACTTCTAAAAAAGAATCTGTCATTGACTTTGGTCAAAATATAGCCGGTTATGTAGAATTCGGTTTCTATGCACATGAAGGACAGGGTATCACAATCTGCCATGGTGAATGTCTGGATCAGAATGGTAATTTTACCAGAGAAAACTTCCAGGCGCCAAATCATCGTATCGAACAGAGAATAGACTATATCTGCAAAGAAGGCTGGAACACTTATAAACCACATAAAGCAATATTTGGCTTCCGGTATATTCAGATTATTACGGATATAGAGGTAACAGAAAAAGACTTTGTTGCAATTGCGGTATATTCGGATATGCGGCAGACTGGAAAATTTGAATGTGGACATTCTGGAATAAACCGGCTGTTTTCCAACGCATTATGGAGCATGAAGGGAAATTTTCTTGAAATACCAACCGATTGTCCCACCAGAGAGAGAACAGGATTTACCGGGGATGCACAGGTCTTTGTTAATACCGGGATGTATTTAATGGATTGCTATCCCGTATATCGGAAATTCTTATCAGAGCTAAGGGCGGTTGAATTAGAAGGCGGGTGTATAAGCCAGACGGCACCGGCTGCGAAAGGACATTTATTTGACGGAGCAACGGGCTGGAGTGATGCTATTGATCTGATTCCATGGCGTATGTATCTGCGTTATGATAATCCGGAAATTTTAGAAGAAAATTATAAGAAAATTAAAGAATGGATAGAATTTTCACTATCCAGGGCAAAAAAAGATAATCCCGGAAGGGTAAAAGAACGTGAAGAACAGTATAGCGCACATTGATTAGATACAGGATGGCATTGGGGAGAATGGATTGAACCGGATTGGAATGGGTTTATTAAAACGGAAGATCCCGGAGGGGCATATTTACAAGATATTTATAACCATGGAGCGCCGGAAGTGTGTACGGCACATTTATCTTATGGCTGCTATATTGCATCTCAAATCGCAGATATTCTGGGGAAAAAGGCTGAGGCAGAATACTTTTACGAAATGCGTCGTCTGACAAAATTGGCATATCGGGAAACATGTGTGGAAAATGGCCGTATGAAAAATAAAAGACAATGTGATTATGTTCACGCAATCATGTTTGATATGTTATCGGAGAAGGAAAAAAAGAATGCATGTGATGAACTAAACCAGATGATCATTGAAAATGATTACCATTTGAATACGGGATTTTTAAGCACTTATGAACTTTTACGTGTCTTGACCGATTATGGACATGCAGATACAGCATGGAATTTAATGCTTCAAGATACATGTCCCGGGTGGCTGTATCAGCTGCAATTTGATGCAACAACAATCTGGGAAGACTGGAAAGGTATGGAGAAGGGGAAAGCGCCTAAAGATTCTATGAATCATTATTCCTTCGGAACCTTTGCAGGATGGCTGATGGATCGTGCGGCCGGAATCATCATTGACAGAAGAAAAATACAGATCCATCCATATCCGGATAAACGTATAGGATATGTAAAGGCATCATATGACTCACCATATGGAGAAATTTATTCTTCCTGGGAGTTTGTTAATGAATCGCTTAAGATGAAGGTAAGGATACCACCAAATACGGAAGCCGAAGTGTTTGTTCCGGATGGACGGTGTTTTTCTGTGGGATCGGGCCGGTATACATATGAAGCAAAGATATAGGAAGTCTTTTTAACAATATGGCAGAAGGGATTAGAAAATGAGTGAAAAATATTTAGATACAACATTAAAGCCGGAGCTGCGGGCACAGGCACTTCTGGAAGAATTAAGTTTGGAAGAAAAAATGGCACAAATCAATGGTGTATTTCCATTTGATGAAGATTATAACGATTTTGAGTCAATTTCTGACAGAGTACCGCATGGGATCGGAGAAGTAAGTACTCTGGAAATGCGCCGTATGGAAACATTGGAAGAAGTGGCCGCATGGCAGAAAAAAGTACAGGAAATTGTAATGAAAAATAGCGAACATCATATACCGGCTATTTTTCATATGGAGGGACTTTGCGGACCATTTATCCAGGATTCTATCAGTTTTCCGGCAGGAATTGGGCGTGGTGCGGGATTTCATCCGGAACTCGAAGAAAAAATTGCGGAAATTGTCAGCAGACAGGAGGCAGCCTGTGGGATTACACATATACTGGCGCCTGTTTTAGATATTTCCCGGGATTCACGTATGGGACGCCAGGGAGAAACATATGGAGAAGACCCGACTCTTGCGTCTGCTCTGGGGGGAGCCTATACCAGAGGAATCCAAAAGAACGAAACAGCAGGGCGAAAAACGGAGAGCGTTGCCAAGCATTTTTTAGCCTTCCATAATTCTAACGGAGGAATTCATGGAGCAGTCAGCGATACACCGCCGAGACTTCTGGAAGAAATATATGGGAAGCCATTTCAGGCATGCATCCGTGAGTCTAATTTACTGGGGATTATGCCATGCTATTGTACGATCAATGGAGAACCGGCATCTGCTTCTCATAAAATTTTGACAGAGCTTCTTCGAAAAGAGATGGGATTTACAGGGCTTTGTTTTAGTGATTATGGAGCAGTGGGAAATACCCATGGTTCGCAGCATGTGGGGGAAACTCCTCAAGAAGCGGGGCTGATGTGTCTAAAGGCCGGCATGGATATAGAATTGCCAAAACCAGAAGGATTTGGAGAAAAATTACAAGAATTATTTCGTGAAGGAAAAGCAGACATTCATGTACTTGATCAGGCGGTACTGCGTGTATTGACTGCAAAGTTTCGTATGGGATTGTTTGAGAACCCGTATTCTCTTCAGGGAGAGGAATTAAAGCGTGTATTTATGAATCCTGCTGATAGGGAAGTGTCTTTACAGTCTGCGAAGGAATCTTTGGTTCTATTGAAAAATAATGGTGTTCTTCCGATAAAAGACAGCATTAAAAAAATTGCGGTCATTGGGCCTCATGCAGATTATGCCAGAAAATTTTTTGGTGGATATACACATATGTGCATGATGGAATCTACTTATGCGATAGCAAACTCTATTGCAGGAGTCAGCGGCATGAGAAATATTGATCCAAAAGATATCGTAACAGTTCCGGGAACCAACATACAGTCCGATGAAACAGAAGAATTTGACGCTATTTTAAGAAGGCAAAAACCTCAATGCAGAAGCCTTTTAGAAGAACTGAGAGCAAAGCTGCCGGGAAAGGAAATTCACTATTCCTATGGGTATTACATTGCAGGAGAGGATCAAACTTATTTTGATGAAGCTATAAAATTAGTAGAAGAGGCAGACTTAGTCATTCTGACATTAGGTGGAAAACACGGAACCTGCTCAATGGCATCTATGGGAGAAGGAGTTGACGCGAGCAATATAAATCTGCCAAAAGGACAGGATTTATTCATTCAAAAGGCTGCGGAATTAGGAAAGCCTATGGTTGGCGTGCATATTGACGGAAGACCGATCTCCAGTGATGTGGCAGATCAGTACTTAGACGCGATTCTTGAAGCATGGAGTCCGTCAGAAACAGGTGCAGAAGCTATTGTGAGTGCTCTTATTGGAGAATACAATCCTGGCGGAAAAATGCCGGTTACTACAGCATATCATTCAGGGCAGATCCCTATTTATTACAATCATCAATATAATTCCTGCTGGCATCAAGTCGGTAGCATTGGATTTGTAAATTATGTAGATTTGCCACATACACCAAGATACTGTTTCGGGCATGGTTTGTCTTACACAGAATTTAAGTATTCAAACTTAAAAATTTCAAAAAAAGAGGTAGCTCCATTTGAAACACTTCAGATACAGATGGACATAGAAAATACGGGAATGCAGAAAGGCGATGAAGTAATTCAGTTGTATATAGGCGATGTATATGCAAGTCTGGCAAGACCTGTAAAAGAGCTTGCTGGGTTCAAACGGGTTACTTTAGAACCTAAAGAGAAGAAAACAGTTATATTTGAAATCAAAGCAAGTCAAATGGCATTTTTAGATTCAGATATGCGGTGGAAAGTAGAAAAAGGAGTTTTCAAAGTAGAAGTGGGAAGTTCTTCAGAGGATATATGTTTAGAGGACGAATACCGGGTAACAGAAGATGGATGGATTGATGGAAAAGAAAGAGGATTTTATGGAAAAGTATCTGTAAAATAAGACGGATAGCAATAGACGGTTTGCAAAGCATGCCGTCTATTGTTCTATTCTTGGGAAATAATTTGAAACAAAAAATTACAATACAAAAGAATATATTGCAATACTTCTGACATTCACTGTGATAGTATGCAATAAATAAAAAATTATAGAGTGGAAGAAAACAGGAGGAAAAATAGATGAAGCAAAATATCCGGATACATAAAGCAGAAGTAAATCAGGGAATATTGAATTATTCCCACCTTCTGGATGCTCCGGCAGGAAAGCATGGATTTGTAGAAACGAAACAGGGTCATTTATATTTTGAAGATGGATTAAGAGCCAGATTTTTGGGATTTAACGTTGCTGCCAGATCAAACACTCCAGACCACGAAACGGCCGATAAAATGGCAGAACGATTTGAGAGTATGGGAGTGAACCTGATTCGGCTTCATGCTGCAGATGCGCCTGTTGGCGAGGGGCCGGGGAGCTGGAGCAGCTGTAAAGAGGCACCTCTTTTGGATTATGCCAGTGGTACGAGCAGGAAATTTAATCCGGAAGGTTTAGACCGGTTTGATTATTTTGTGGCAAAGTTAAAGGAAAAAGGGATTTATCTTCACATAGATCTTATTGTAGCCAGAGCATTTCTGCCGGGAGATGATATGGAATACCCAGGCGGTGCACCATCTTGTCTGAAGCGCCATACCATGTATAATGCGCGAATGATACAGCTTCAAAAAGAATATGCAAAAGAACTTCTTTGCCATGTAAACCCGTACACTGGACTAGCATTGATTGATGATCCAACTGTAGTGACGATACAGATAAATAATGAAGATTCCGCAATAAAATGGGTGATGGAAGCAGATGCAGGTGAACAGATGAAACCGTATCGGGATGAAGTTCAGCGTCGGTTTAATGATTTTCTTTTAATGAAATATCATACCCGAGAACAATTGAAAGAAGCCTGGTCCTATGAGGGCTGTTCTTCTTTAGGTGAAGATGAGGACCCGCACAAGGGAACTGTACGTGGAATAAAGGGAGACTTTTATCAGGCAGTTAATGACCCAAACGGACAATGGGATGCAGAAGAAGGCCCGGCACGATATGCAGATTTTATGGAGTTTGGTATTTTGATGAACCGGAAATTTTATCAGGATATGAAAGACTATCTTTACTCTCTAGGAGCAAAAGTGCCTGTTGTCACAAGCAATCTTGTTGCCGGGGCTGCTGATGTATATGGACATGCAGATGGTGATTTGATGGAAAACAACAGTTATTTTAATCACCCGTTACTTCTGCCTGATATGGGAAAAGTTTATATGGTAAATGGACCGGAAGAATATATATCTACAAATCCCCTGACGAGACAAAAGGGAATAGGATCTATGGGCACAACACTTTTAAGTTTGGCTTCGGTGGCAATTGTGAAAGGAAAACCATTTATGCTCAGTGAATGGAACGAATACGGTGAGCACCCATTTCATTCCACTGCATTTGTCCATACGGTTGCATATGCCTGTTTAAATGATTGGGATGGTCTGATACTTTATAACCATCATACATCGGAGCATTGGGACGATCAGCCTGCAGATGAGATCCTTAACGTCTTTGATGCTTATAATGATCCGGCTGTGATATGTCAGTGGGGATTTATGGCAGCAATATTTTTAAAAGGGTTAGTTTCAAAGGCAAAAAATAGTATTGATATCGTGTATACGAAAAATGACTTGAAAACTTTACCCAATTTTCATGCTATGCCAACAACCATTTTCCCTTATATAACTTCTATGAGAAATGTATTTCTGGATGGAGGAGAAAAGTATCAGGGAAATGCAGATGTTGCTGTTAATGCAGGGTTCTTTAATGGGGCGCAGCTTTCTGATGCAAAACATGCCGTTTATTATGCATGGTCTGAGTATCGGGATGCCTTTAGAAAATATAAAGATGTGAACCGGTTAAAAAAAGCAGCTCGCGGAACAAGGGAGCTTGCTTCAGGGGTACATTTAGGCAGTCAGGCACTGGTATTTGATGATATTGCGAAAATTGCGGGAGATGGAGATTATAAAACATTTTGTGAATTTGTAGATCTGGCAATGAAAGAATGGGGAATCTTACCGGATGATGCCGGATATGTAAAGGGAAAACTGATTTCAGATACAAAAGAAATTGTTTTTGACCCGGAGAATGTACAATTTTCTATTCATACTCCCTTCTGTGGATACTTTAGTGGTGCTCCAAGAGGTGAAATTCAACTGTCAGATGAGATAAGTGTTTTTTCAAAGAATGAAAGAATCACGCTGGCATTAATTGCAAAAGAAGAGAAGAAACTCGAGAACGCAGAAGAATATATCTTAACAGCTATGGGAACTACAGGAATGGATGAAACGGAATTTTACCCGGGACAGAAAGTACAGGGAATGCCATTTGAATTTACAGCAGTAGAATTCAAGGGAAAATTATATGCAGAAACATTAGAAGGGGTCTTAACTGTGAGGGTCCAGTCGGCAGAACTTGAGATATTAAATCCCGTGGGAGAAAGGCTGAAAGTCTTATCAGGAGAAAAAGAACATGGCATGATACGGTTCACTCTGGATGGTTCTGTTCCAGGAATACAGTATCATTTGACAATAAAAAGATAGCAGGAGGAATCTGATGAAGGCAGATACAAAGCACATAGAAAAAACAAAGCTGTATGAATTTACAGATGAAGGGAACAGTTGTAAGATTCTTTGCCCGGAAACACCGAGGTACTGGTATAACTATTTATGGAATGAAAATCGCTATTGCGCACAAATTTCTCAAATCGGGCATGGCCGGAGCTATTATCTTAGTGAAAACTCTGACATGTGCATGATAAATCAAAACGATGCACGCTATGTTTATTTAAGAGACGAGGAAAACGGGGTCTGCTGGAATATTGGAAAGGGACCTATGAATACAGAGGTAGATGAGTATAACTGTGTACATAATATAGGATATTCAAAACTACAATCAAAGGCTCAGGACATAAAGGCTGCCTGGAGAATTTTTGTACCCACAGAAGGGCTTCATGAAATTTGGACGGTTACCCTTGAAAATACCAGTAAGCAGAGCCGGAGTCTTAGCATGTTTTCGGCAGTCAGCTTCTCCTTAGAGGGTTTTTCTTATCCACGATATTACGAGATGTATCGTTGCATGCAAACAAAGTTTGAAAGCGAACTTAATGGAATTTATTGTAAGTCCTCGCATCCATTTGCACCACATGAGTACTATCAGGGGTTTCTGGCTTCGACTGAGCCTGTATATGCTTATGATGGAGATCTGAATCAATTCTGCGGTCCAACCTCAACTCTGACACTTCCGGACGCATCTGCATGTGCGCTTTTTCAAAGACCGGATGTGGTAGTGGGAGGAAAAGACTGTACGAACTCAGAGGCAGCACTATTTATATTAGGTGGCGTTTTACAACACAAGATTGTATTAAAGCCGGGGGAAGTGAAGAAAGTCAACCTGATATTTGGAATCAGCAAGAATTGTAAAGAAGCAGAAGGCATTGTAAGAAAATATGGCAGCGAAAAAGTTATAGAACAAGAGTTCCAGAAAGCTTTAGCATATAATTATAAGAAAATTTCATCTTTATCCATAAAAACACCGGATGAAAAAATCAATTGTATTATGAACAATTGGGTAAAAAAGCAGGCAGATTTTTGTATCGTAGGTAAAAAAGGTGTTCGTGACAATCTCCAGATCGCAGTAGGATTATTAAATTTCCGACAGAAAAAGGCGGAAGAAGAAATCATGGAATGCTTAAAACATCAGTTTCAGGATGGGCATGCGGTACTTACCTGGTATCCGTATGATGATACCCGTTATTCAGACCAGCCATTTTGGATTATATGGGCAGTTTGCGAAATGATAAAGGAAACAGGAAATATCGGTCTGCTAGAAGAAAAAGTTCCGTGGCAAGATGGAGGAGAGGCTACTGTCTTAGACCATGTGAAAGCGGCGGTAAACCGTTTGATCAAAGATAAAGGGAAACATGGTCTGATAAAAATATTCTTTGCAGACTGGAATGATGCATTAAATATCACAGACGACCCGGAAGCAGAATCTGTAATGCTTTCACAACAATTTTGCCTGGCACTGAAAGAACTTAAAGCATTGATGGAATATATAGGGGATAAGGAGTATGCACAGTTCGTTGACAGGCAATATGAAGAATTAAGAACATGTATTAATGCTACTGCATGGGATGGAAAGTGGTACGTCCGTGCCCTGAGTGAAAAAGGAAATATCGGTTCCAAAAACAGTGAGGGCAGCAAAATCTATTTAAATGCTCAGACATGGGGGGTACTGGCAGATATTGTAGAAGAAGAAAAACTTCCGGTAGTTCTTTCATCCATAGACGGTATGGAGCAGGATTTTGGTTTCCCCTTAAATATGCCGCCTTATCAGGTATATGATCCGCATGTAGGAAGAATGTCAGGTATGCTTCCGGGACTGTTTGAAAACGGAGGTGTTTATTGCCATGCTACCGGATTTAAAATACTAATGGATTGTAAAGTCGGCAGGGGAACAAAAGCCCTTACTACACTAAAGAAGATAATGCCGGATAGTGAAAAGAATTCTTCCGCTTGTTCAGGTGCAGAACCATATGTATTTACAAATTGCTATTCTACCAACCCTGGCTACTATGGAAAATCATACCAGTCATGGACAACAGGCACCTCCGTCTGGTGCTTAATGGGACTCTATGAAGGAATCATGGGAATTAAGAGAGATTATTATGGATTAAAGATTGAACCATGCATGCCAAAAGAATGGGCACAGGCAGAAATGACAAGACATTTCAGACAGGCGGATTATCATATTGTGATTTATAATCCTGGGCATTTGGAGAAGGGAAAAACAAGTATTTCCGTGGATGGGAAATTATGTGAATCAAAAGTCATACCGGATTTCAGGGATGGAAAAACACATGAGGTTGAGGTAAGGCTGTTCCGAAATTAGAAAAAATATAAATAGAAACGGGAGGCAACAATGAAACCAAAAGATGTTGCGAGAAAACTTGTAGAAGAGTCCATAGTTCTTTTGAAGAATGAAGAAAATCTTTTACCGTTTGATAAGTCAAAAGAAATTGCCATTTTAGGAAGAGCGCAGATAGGAACATTTTATTCTGGAAACGGATCCGGCAGAGCGAATATTACGGGGTGTGCAACAATTTTAGAAGCTTGTGAAGAAAAAGGAATATCCCCGGAGCCATTGCTGAAAGGCTTCTATACATACAAATCTGGAGAAGAAAAGGTGACGGAAGAAGATGAATTCGATTGGACAAAAGTCAATGAGGCAATGAATAGTGGCTTTATGTATGAGATTTTTGGAAAGTACCATGCACCGCTGGAAGAGTACGAAGTTCCGGAATATCTGATTCGCCAGGCATCTGAGAAAACAGACACAGCTATGATCGTTATAGGAAGAAATTCCGGTGGGGAAGAATGTGACCGCCATCTGACAGATGACTATGATCTGACAAAAAAAGAAATCAGATTGCTCAATTTAGCGAATCAGTATTTCGATAATATTGTAATAGCCCTGAATATAAATGGCTTGATCGATTTATCCTGGACTGAAAAATATGAGCATATCAAAGGAATGATTTTTTTGGGAATTCCAGGGGAAGAAGGGGCTTCGGCACTGGCTGGAATTCTTACAGGAGAAATTAATCCGTCGGGTAAAATGGCGGTAACAATTGCTAAAAATTATAAAGATTATCCGTCAGCAGATCATTTTTCATGGAACAAAGATTCTTTGGAGGAGATATTAACTTATAAAAGCTACGGTCTCTCAGAAGAAGAGAATGGAAGCGTTGGATTTCATAAGAGTCCGGTCACGCTATACTGGGAAGATATTTTTGCAGGTTATCGATATTTTGATACATTTGGAAAACAAGTATTGTATCCTTTTGGATATGGTCTTTCCTATACGTCATTTGATTTATGTAAAAACACGGTGGAAAAGAAAAAAGATGGAATTATGGTATGCACACAGGTTATCAATACTGGAGAAAGGGCGGGAAAAGAGGTCGTTCAGCTTTATCTGTCAAAGCAAGAGGAAAAGAATCATTTAGAACGTCCACATCAGGAACTAAAAGGATTCGAAAAAACTTCAGTTCTTGAGCCGGGAAGGGGAGAATGCCTGAAATTTCTGATTCCCTGGCGGGAGTTTGCAGTTTATGATGAAAAAAATGCGATATGGGTCATTGAATCCGGAAACTATATTCTGCGCCTGGGAAGGTCTTCAAGAGACAACATACCGATTGGGATTGTTTGTACAGAAGAGAAAATTGTAATGGAACAATGTTTAAACCGCTTAGAATTAGCCAAGTGCAACCAGGGAAAAATAAAGTTTTTAACAAAGAAAACTTATAAAGCAGATACTAAGAATGTCTCGAAAAAAAATGAGGAAGAAAAGGCAGAAGTACAGTTTAACACTATCTATATTCAGCCAGAGGATATATGTAAAAGAGAAATAGAGGTTATGGAAGAATCCATGGACAATCGACAGTTTTTCTCTGATATGTCAGATAGTGAACTGGCTTGTCTGTGCGTAGGTTATGGACCCGGAATTCCTTTTTCTGCTGTAGGTGACACAACAAAGCCTTGCACGATTTACGATGAAACACAAAAACCGTTGACTTCCAACAGCCATCCAAAGGGATATCCGGGGTACGTTTCACCTGCAATGGAAAGAAAAGGTATAAAATCTATATTTTATAAAGATGGTCCGGCCGGAATCGGCGGCATTGCATGGCCTACAGAAATGCTTATTGCATGTTCATTTAACAAAAAATTGTGGTACATGTTTGGAGAGGCTGTGGGTACAGAGTGTGAGGAACAGCAAGTAGATGTCTGGCTTGGACCGGCAGTAAATTTGCATCGTAATCCCCTGGGAGGGAGAAATTTTGAATATTTTTCAGAAGATCCTTATTTAACCGGGATTTGTGCCTGCGAGATCACTAAGGGTGTGCAGGAAAAACATTCTGTACTGGTATGCGCAAAACATTTTGCAGTCAATGAACAAGAAACTTTTCGCAGGGGAAGTAATAAAAGAAATGTGGATGCAGTAGATTCAATTCTAACAGAAAGAGCAGCCAGGGAATTGTATTTAAAACCATTTGAGATGTTAGTGAGAAATGCAGAAATAGCGTGTATTATGACATCTTTTAATAAAATCAATGGTACTTTTGCCGGTGGAAGTAAAGATTTGTGTACACATATCCTCCGAGAAGAATGGGGATTTGACGGAGCTGTAGTAACAGACTGGGGAGACATGGATGTGGTTGTAGATGGTGCGGATGCTATTGCGGCAGGAAATGATATCATAATGCCGGGCGGACCGCCGGTAATACAGCAAATCCTGGAGGGGCTAAAAGATAATAGAGTAACGAGAGAAGAAATGGAAAAAGCAGTTTCACATTTAATGACTATGCTTAGGCGGGTACAAAGATTTGACAGGTAGTGAGACCGCATCAATAAATAGGCAATGCTAAAGCATTCTTTAATCAAAAAACTTATTCAAGTAACTTTACTGTGAGAAATTTAATAAAAAGGCATCTGAAAGTTTTAATTATATTGGCTCAAAGATTCCAAGAGATTATTGATATAAAGTGGAGGCTTAGATATGTGGAAATATAATTATACAGTGCCGGAAAATAAAAAAATTCGTTTAATCGTACATACAGACTGTAAAAATGAAGCGGACGATCAATATGCATTAGTGCATCATTTAATGACATCGCGATTTGAAATAGAAGGTATTATTGCTGGACATTTTTGCAAGAATCCCGGAGAATATGTTCAGTATGGAACTGCAAAAGCAAGTTATGATGAAATATTAAAGGTACTAAATCTAATGGGGATAAACGGAATGTATCCTGTCTTAATTGGTTCAGACGAAGCCATGAGAGCAGAAAGTGAACCAGTGGATTCAGAAGGAGCAAGATTTATTATCAGGCAGGCTATGAAAAAAGATGACAGACCGCTTTATATTGCATGCCAAGGTGCTGTAACAGATATTGCATCAGCGCTGTTAATGAAACCTGAAATTGCAAAAAAAATAATTGTGATATGGGTAGGAGGGGCAGCTTATCCAAAAGGAGGATTTGAGTTCAACCTTAAAATGGATATTCATGCAGTCAATGCATTATTTGAATCTAGGGCAGAAGTATGGCAGATTCCCATGAATGTATATAAGACATTCGGAGTGTCTCTTGCGGAACTGCAGTTAAAGGTTAAGCCTTGTGGAGAGATTGGTGATTATTTGTTTAACCAGCTTGTAGAGTTTAACTATTTGGTAGCAGAGTATAATATGGCATGGCCACAGGGGGAAATATGGGTATTGGGAGATCAAGCTTCTATAGCAGTTTTCATGGAAGAGCTGGAACAAAAAAATTATGATATCATACCTGCCCTATATGTGACTAAAGATATGGATTATATCCATAATCAAAAAAATAGACCGATTCGGGTATATAGGCAATGTGAAGTGAGGCTTACATTAGAGGATTTTTTTTCAAAGCTAGCAATCAATTATGGTTAATTAGATGATATCTGAATTACAAGTTATTATGCTGTCGGAATACTGTTTGTTTTAGTTGGATATAAAAGCATTGATTTTAATGAATTAAAGGTTTTGAAAGATTATTTATTGAATGTGGAGGAAAGAAAAATGAAAGAGATGTTTTATAGAGTAGTAAAGGACTCCGGAATCATGAATCTTGTTACAGGGAGTTTTGCATTAGCAATTGGAATAGCATCTTTTGTTAGTGGTATAAGATTATTACATTCGTCAACTAAGGTATTATTTTAGCAGAAAGAAGTGATGCAAGATTAATAATGAAATGGAATTTCTCCTACGTATATGGGGAAATAATGAAATAAAACGTGAAATCTCTCTTTTTTGTATGCGTGATAGAGCCAGCGATCATCCAAAATCTGTAGGAAAATTAACATTTGGATTATTGAAAATAAACTCTATAGAAAGAAAAATTTCCATAAAAGATGAACCGATAAACTTAACGTCAAAAGAATTTGATATCCTATTTTTTCTTGCAAGTCATCCTGGACAGGTATTTACCCACCGTCAGATATACGAAACTGTGTGGGGAAAAGAGTATTTTTGTGATGAAGGAAATATTACTGCCCATATTGGTCGTATAAGAAAAAAGATAGAACCAGATCCACGGAATCCCGTTTATATTCAGACGGTGCAAGGAGTAGGATACAAATTTGTAAAGAAATAGGACAGATCACTCTATGTGTGGGAGTGTCTGTCCTATTCTTTATCTGTTCGGCCTAATAAATAATCAGATGTCACATGGAAATAATCAGCTATTACAATTAGTTCATAGTCTGGAACAAATCGTGTTCCTTTTTCAATTCTTAAAATAGTCAATTCTGTAAAATCAATCCCGGAAAGAGAAAGACGAGCTGCCAAAATCTTTTGGGAAATATCCTGTTTTTTTCTTAATTCTTTCACGCGAGAGCCGATCACGTTTTTTCGTTCGCCATTCCAATATATTTTCATAATATCCTCATAATATCCTCAATGTTTCTAAAGATGAAGTTACATTATTGATTCTATCTAAATGAAATGGTAATATACTTCTAAAGATGAAGTTTTGAAAAATTATTTTATAAAGCATAAAAAGAAGAATAATATAAAGATATTATTATGTGTTTTGGTGCGGAAATAGGGGAATAATAGAACGAAAAATATGATTCGGTGTACTGAAAGCGGGAAGAATGGACGATAGGATATGGGAAAAAACGGCACAATTTTTAAAGGAACTTCAATGTGAGGATACAGGAAGAATTTCACAGTTAAAATTGCCAGAGTATCAAAAAGCTGTAAAAGAAAAATTTTCATATCAGCCGATTTATAAACAGACAGTTTCTGAAGTTACAGATGAACAGAAATGTGTTATTGAGAAATATATAGGTTTGACAGAACAATGTGCAGAAGAAGAAAATCAGCAAGCCTATCTGCAGGGGATGGTGGATATGCTGCTTTTATTATCAGGAAGGTTTTTCTTGTTATAGCTGATTACCTCGGCATATGCTAACTCTGTGGCGGTCTTGGTCTGCTCCTTGCCGATACTGTCATACTCGGATTGCAAGGGAGAGCCTTATGTTCATCAGATGAGGGGAGCAGATAATCTTATCGGTCCGCCATTTGAGATTCTTTCAGACAAGGCAGTTA
>OMGW01000444.1_pt1 | contig 15722 bp, 11 predicted proteins | sample 1646131 | NCBI WGS metagenome assembly OMGW01 (sample SAMN05578588, study PRJEB25193) | human gut metagenome | biome: Human Microbiome; feature: human-associated habitat; material: feces | host: Homo sapiens | place: USA:Birmingham
TCTTTCCCTACACGACGCTCTTCCGATCTAATTCTCCGGCACATGTTGCAGGGATTGGAGGTAGAAGCAAATCAAGACTTCGCACAACTGGGCGGCTATAGCGTCACCACCTTCCGCCGTATTTTCAAGGCTATCTTCAACGAACCGGCCTATGAATGGATGATGAAGCAGCGCAAAGAAAGCATCCTCTACCAATTGCGCTATACAGAGGCTTCCATCTCCGAAATCTGCTTCGAACATGGATTCGAATCTCTCTCACATTTCTCCAACTTCTGTAAGAAGTTCTTTGGCGATTCTCCCAGAAACATACGTAAGAGAGAAAAAGAAGAAGCCCCAGGCAAAAAAAATGCCCCACCAAAGGCAGGGCATTCTCAAATATCAAGTAAAACTAACCGTGATTAGTCTTTCAGCTTCGCAGCAATAAATTCACGGTTCAAACGAGCGATGTTGCTGATAGAAACCAACTTCGGACATTCTGCCTCACAAGCACGAGTGTTTGTACAGTTACCAAAGCCCAGTTCATCCATCTTGCTCAACATAGCTTTCGCACGGCGTGCAGCTTCCACTTTACCCTGAGGTAACAGTGCCAACTGACTGACCTTTGCAGAAACAAACAACATGGCAGAACCATTCTTACATGCAGCAACACAAGCACCACAACCGATACATGCAGCAGCATCCATAGCCTCGTCAGCAATAGGTTTTGCAATAGGAATTGCGTTAGCGTCAGGAATACCACCGGTATTGATTGACACGTAACCACCGGCCTGCATAATTTTGTCGTATGCGCTACGGTCTACCATCAAGTCGCGGATTACCGGGAAACCGGCAGAACGCCAAGGCTCAACAGTGATTGTATCACCATCTTTGAAACGACGCATATAAATCTGGCAGGTAGTAGCACCTGTAGCAGGTCCGTGAGGATGTCCGTTGATATACATAGAGCACATACCGCAAATACCTTCGCGACAGTCGTGGTCGAATACGATAGGTTCTTTACCTTCATTGATAAGCTGCTCGTTCAAGATGTCCATCATTTCCAGGAATGAGGTATCACCCGGAATATCTTTCATTTGGAAGGTATCAAAATGTCCTTTGTCCTTAGGACCTTTCTGACGCCAAACTTTCAGTGTGAAACTTATATTTTTATCCATGATTTCTATACAATTAATAATTAAGACTTATAGTTACGAGTTTGAACCTTAACGAACTGATAGTTCAAATCTTCCTTGATCAATTCGGGTTCTTTTCCTTCACCGGTGTATTTCCAGCAAGCTACATACGAGAACTTGTCATCGTGACGAAGTGCTTCACCTTCCGGAGTCTGGTGTTCTTCACGGAAGTGACCACCACAAGATTCCTCACGGTTCAATGCATCGTAAGCCATCAGCTCACCGATTTCGATGAAATCAGCCAGGCGGATTGCCTTTTCAAGTTCCACATTCAATTCATTAGCTTCACCCGGAATGCGAAGGTCGCTCCAGAAGGTCTTTCTTACTTCTTTCAGTTTAGCCAGAGCAGTAGTCAAAGATTCCTTGGTACGTCCCATACCTACAAAGTCCCACATGATGTGACCCAGCTCCTTGTGAATAGAGTCTACAGAACGATGACCCTTGATATTCATCAGTCTCTGGATCTTATCGTTTACAGCCTTTTCGGCAGCTACGAATTCGGGAAGGTCTGTTGAGAAACGGGGAACCTGAATCTGGTCTGACAAATAGTTCTGGATAGTGTAAGGCAATACGAAGTAACCGTCAGCCAATCCCTGCATCAATGCAGATGCACCCAAACGGTTTGCACCGTGGTCAGAGAAGTTAGCTTCACCGATAGCATACAAGCCCTTGATAGAAGTCATCAGTTCATAGTCAACCCAGATACCACCCATCGTATAGTGGATAGCCGGGAAGATCATCATCGGAGTTTTATACGGATTTTCATCAGTGATTTCTTCGTACATATCGAACAAGTTACCGTAACGGGCACGAACTACATCTTCACCCAGACGATCGATAGCATACTTAAAGTCGAGGAATACAGCCAAACCTGTGTTGTTCACACCGAAACCTGCGTCGCAACGTTCTTTCGCAGCACGTGAAGCAACGTCACGAGGAACCAAGTTACCGAATGCCGGATAACGACGTTCCAGATAGAAGTCACGGTCTGCATCAGGTATATCAGTCGGTTTCTTAGTTCCTGCCTGCAATGCCTTGGCATCTTCCAGCTTTTTCGGAACCCAAATACGTCCGTCATTACGCAATGACTCAGACATCAAAGTCAGTTTAGACTGCTTGTCACCGTGTACAGGAATACAGGTCGGGTGGATCTGTGCAAAACAAGGATTAGCAAAATAAGCACCTTTGCGGTAAACCTGCATAGCAGCCGATCCATTTGACGCCATAGCGTTGGTAGACAAGAAGTAAGTATTACCATAACCGCCGGTACCGATAACTACCGCATGAGCTGCAAAACGTTCAATCTTACCTGTAACCAAATTACGGGCGATGATACCACGGGCGCGTTCCACACCTTCGTTATCCTTAATCAGCACAACGTCCAACATTTCATAACGAGTGTACAATTTCACGTTACCACGCTGAACTTCACGGCTCAATGCAGAATAAGCACCCAGCAACAACTGCTGTCCGGTTTGGCCGCGGGCATAGAATGTACGTGATACCTGAGCACCACCGAATGAACGGTTGTCAAGCAAACCACCGTATTCGCGAGCGAAAGGAACACCTTGAGCTACGCACTGGTCGATAATAGCATTTGACACTTCGGCCAGACGGTAAACGTTGGCTTCGCGTGCACGGTAGTCACCACCTTTGATTGTATCGTAGAAAAGACGGTAAACAGAGTCACCATCATTTTGATAATTCTTAGCAGCATTGATACCTCCCTGTGCAGCGATGGAGTGTGCACGACGGGGAGAGTCCTGGATACAGAAGTTTAATACCTTGAAACCCAGAGCACCCAGTGAAGCAGCAGCCGAAGCACCTGCCAAACCGGTACCTACCACAATAATGTCAAGACGACGTTTGTTGGCAGGGTTTACCAATTTTTGATGAGCTTTATAATTGGTCCATTTCTCGGCTAAAGCGCCTTCAGGAATTTTAGAATCTATAGTAGCCATATTCATTTACAATTTTATCATTTACAATTTACGATTAGCAAGCACCACAAGCGAGTGATTTTACGAAGTAGATAACGACTACTGCTGCAAAACCAAGAACTACCAAAGTAGAGTAGATGTTACCAATAGTCTTCCAACGCTCGAACCAGATTTTGTTGCTCCAGCCCAATGTCTGCAAAGCGCTCCAGAATCCGTGAGTCAGGTGGAACCATAAAGCTGCTAACCAAATGAGGTAAAGCACTGTAAATACAGGGCATCCGAATGTTTCACGGATGTAAGCGGCACCGTCTGTAGGGCCGAACGCACCTAAATCATGAACACCGATGATTTCGGCAAACTGCATTTTGTACCAGAAATTGGCAAAGTGAAGAGCCAATCCGGCAATGACGATAATACCCAGGACAAGCATGTTCTGAGATGCCCATTCCACAGTTTTAGGTTTAACGTTCACTGCATAGCGTTCGCTACCACGAGCTGCACGGTTCTGCATGGTCAACCAGAAAGCGTAGATGATGTGGATTACGAACAGAGCAGCCAGTCCGGCAGTTGCAACCAACGCGTACCAGTTAGCTCCCAAGAATTCACAAATCATGTTGTAAGCATCTTCCGAGAAGAGCGCAACAAGGTTCATCGCCATGTGAAACGTCAGAAACAGGACAAGGGCGATACCTGTGACACTCATCACCACTTTCCTTCCAATAGATGAATTACTTAACCACATAAATGATTGAATTTAAATTATTTAATTGTTAGAACTAAAAATTCTGTTAAAAGCTGTGTATTCACGATGCAAAAGTAAAGGAATTCTAGCGATAATACAAGGAATTATGGAAATTATTCTTTAATTCAGGAAGGGTAAATGCGAATTACATTATTTTTCTATCTTTGTACCGAACAAAAACCAAACAAAATGGATATACGAAGAATTATTTTCCTCTTGTTGACAGTAAGTTTTACATTCAGCCTCCCGGCCCAGAATATAGATATCAACACATTGAAAACCATCAATAAATGGAAGGTACACGGCCTCAGCAGAGGACTATCCGCCAGCGGAGTGATTCTGCCCGTAGGAGTGCCTGCCGCCATGGGACTCTATGCATTGATAAAGAAAGACCAGCCGATGCTGAAAGATGCCGTTTACATAGGAACCAGTGTGATTGAAGCGGTAGGTATCACATACGCTGCCAAACATATCATAAGACGTGACCGGCCTTTTGTAAAGTATCCGGATAAGATTCATGCATACGGAGCACCGGATGCAGACAGCCCGTCGTTTCCTTCAGGACACACAGCCGCCGCTTTTTCCCTGGCAACTTCGCTTTCTATCACTTATCCCAAATGGTATGTCATCGCTCCTTCTGCCGTATGGGCCTGTGGAGTGGGGTTTGCACGAATGAACCAAGGAGTGCATTATCCCAGTGATGTAGTGACAGGAGCAGCGATCGGAGTAGGATGTGCTTTTGCAAATATTTATGTAAACCGATGGCTGAATAAGGTGCTGTTCGGGAGACAGATAAAGTGATGGTTGGATGCAGGAGTGCAACTATGCGCCCCTGCAGTTTAATATAAAGTCTTGACTATCGTTTTTTTAGCAGCAATCCTTCAAAATCCGGTTGTTCCAGCAGCTCCAGTGCTTTCCTGATACTTTCATTGGCATCATTGATGACATGATAATACTCATTCATATCCCATAAATCACGGGCTATCAATGCTTTCATCTGCAATTTCAGCAAAGGAAGGGCCTTCTGGTATTCTTCTTCATTATATTCCACTCCCATCTCCTTGCCGGTAGCAACCAGTTGTGCCAACATATCCGGAGTCACTTCAAAACGTTTGTAGAACTCATTGAAAGTCTTGTATTTGCCCAGCCGCTCTTTACGATGGGCATCAATAAAATGGAAATGAGCTTTCATCAATGCTCCTTTATCACGCAACTGACGATGGTATTTAGTATAGAGAGTCGTATCAATCGGCACAAAATAATCGGGCATAATTCCCCCACCGCCATATACCGTACGAGCCAGCTTATGAGTCTTGAACTTCAGTGAATCCGGGAAGTGAATGCTGTCTTCACTCATCATCTCTCCTTTATTATAACGGTCTATCAGATCCTCATTATACTTTTCAATGCTTTCGTAAGGTTTCTGGATACAACGTCCGGCAGGAGTATAATAACGGGCCACCGTCAAACGAATCATCGACCCGTCCGGCAAATCAATGGGACGCTGCACCAAGCCTTTACCAAAGCTGCGCCGGCCCACAACGACTCCTCTGTCCCAATCCTGAACAGCTCCGGTCACAATCTCACTGGCAGAAGCCGAGAATTCATCGACCAATACAATCAGACGACCATTCTGGAACTCGCCCGTACCTTTAGCAAAAAATTCACTACGGGGATTACGACGGCCTTCCGTATAGACTATCAGTTCCTTTTTGCCCAGAAACTCGTTGGCAATATCGATGGCAGCGTTCAAATAACCTCCGCCATTGCCTTGCAAATCAAGAATCAAATCTTTCATCCCTTTTTTCTGCAATTCAGCTAACGCTTTCTTGAACTCTTCATGGGTAGTGGCGGCAAAACGGTTGATACGGATATAACCAATCTTATCTTTAATCATATAGGAAGCATCCAGGCTGTAAACAGGTATTTTATCCCTTTTCACCGTAAAAGGGAGCAGTTCCTTCACCCCTCGGCGAAGTATTTTCAAATTCACTTTTGAATCTTTAGGACCACGAAGACGACGCATGATATCTTCGGTGCTCATCTTTACACCGGCTATCAGCGTATCTTCCACCATGACGATACGATCGCCGGCCAGAATACCTGCTTTTTCGGAAGGACCGCCCGATACGGGCTGTATCACCAACAATGTATCTTCTGCCATATTGAACTGTATGCCGATACCTTCAAAGTTTCCCTGCAGCGGCTCGTTCATTTTCTTCACTTCCTCCGGGTCGGAATAAGTAGAGTGAGGATCAAGCTGTTCCAGCATTTTTACGATGGCTTCCTCTACAAGTTTCCCCTCATTGACTTCGTCTACATAAAGGTTGGCAATGGCAAACTCCGCCAACTGTAATTTGCGTGCCGGAGAATTCAGAAACTTATTTTCCTGAGCCTGTACGGCTACAATAGAAAAAAAGCAGGCAATCAAGCCTGCAAAGTACATAGTATATTTCATGATCAGTCTATTTTCATTCCTTCAGGTAAGAATGGTGTTACGTCTTTACCAAACTGCAATAATTCTCTCACAATAGTAGAGCTGATAGAAGTAAGTTCCGGCTCCGTAAATAACAGAATAGTTTCTATACCGGCCAGTTTCCGGTTGATATCGGCTATGGTTTCCTCATATTCAAAATCGTGTACGGTGCGGATTCCACGAACAATGAACTGCGCTTCTTTAGCTCTGGCAAAGTCTATGGTCAAACAATCGTAAGCGTCGATCTTTACCCGGGGATCATCAGCAAAAAGTTTCTCAATCATCTCCACTCGTTTCTCTGTAGGAAACCAAGTCTTCTTATTCTCATTGATACCGATACCGATTACCACTTCATCCATAAAGGTCAATGCTCTTTTCACGACCGAATAATGGCCGATGGTAAAGGGATCAAATGTCCCCGGAAATATGGCTCTTCTCATATTTGTTAGTGATTCACGCAATGTCTTCTTCTATAACAAGGTTATCTATAATAAAATTCTGACGTTCCATGGTGTTCTTACCCATATAAAACTCCAGCAATTCTTTCACCAGGTCAGTCTTGCGGAGGGAAACTTGCTCCAAACGCATATCTTTGCCGATAAAGTGCTTGAATTCATCGGGTGAAATCTCTCCCAAACCTTTGAACCGTGTGATTTCGGGATTGGGGCTTAACCGTTCGATTGCGGCAACCCGTTCTTCTTCCGAATAACAATATACCGTTTCATAAACTCCTTTCTTGCGGTTACGGACACGGAACAAAGGAGTCTGAAGGATATATACATGACCTTTCTTTATCAAATCGGGGAAGAATTGCAGGAAGAAGGTAATCAGCAACAAACGGATGTGCATACCGTCCACATCGGCATCTGTTGCCACAATCACTTTGTTATATCGTAATCCTTCCATACCGTCCTCTATGTTCAGAGCAGCCTGAAGCAAGTTAAACTCTTCATTCTCATATACAATCTTCTTGGTCAGCCCGTAAGAATTCAACGGCTTACCACGCAAACTGAATACTGCCTGAGTATTTACATCACGGCTCTTGGTGATAGAACCGCTTGCCGAGTCTCCCTCGGTAATGAAGATGCAGCTTTCCTCCTTCTTGTCCCCTTTGACATCGTTCAGATGAAAGCGGCAGTCACGTAACTTCCGGTTATGAAGATTTGCCTTCTTGGCTCGCTCACGTGCCAGTTTCGTCACTCCGGCTATCGCTTTACGCTCTTTCTCCGACTCCTGAATCTTCTGCAACATCACATCGGCCACGTCCGTATGCTTGTGCAGATAGTTATCGACCTCAGTCTTTACAAAATCACCTACAAATTTATTGACGGTAGGACCACCGGGAGCCATATTGGTAGAGCCCAGCTTGATTTTAGTCTGACTTTCGAACAACGGTTCCTCCACATTGACGGCAATGGCAGCCACCAGTCCGTTACGGATATCGGAATAATCCATGTTCTTGTTGAAATATTCCTTGATGGTACGGGCTATATGCTCTTTGAAAGCACTTTGGTGCGTACCTCCCTGTGTGGTGTGCTGTCCGTTGACAAAAGAGTAATACTCTTCACCATACTGGCCGGTATGCGTAAAGGCTATCTCAATATCTTCTCCCTTCAAATGGATGATGGGATATAATCCCACAGCCGTCATGTTGTCGTTAAGCAAATCCACCAACCCGTTACGGGACAAGATACGCTGACCGTTATAGATAATGGCCAGTCCTGTATTCAGATAGGTATAGTTGCGGAGCATGGTTTCCACGAACTCCGGACGGAAACTGTAGTTCTCAAACAACAGGTTATCCGGTTCAAAGAAAATATAGGTACCGTTCTCCTCTGTTGTATCTTGTGTGGTATCCGTCAACAAGTCTCCCTTGGCAAAGGTAGCGATACGCACCTTTCCATCACGATAGCTGCGCACCTCGAAGCGCGAACTCAATGCGTTGACAGCTTTCACACCGACCCCATTCAGTCCGACACTCTTCTTAAACGCCTTACTGTCATATTTACCTCCCGTATTCAACACACTAACAGCTTCAATGAGTTTTCCCTGCGGAATACCCCGGCCATAATCACGCACGCTGACACGGAGATTTTCTTCAATAATAATCTCAATCTTTTTACCCGCCTGCATTTTAAATTCATCGATACTGTTATCGATAATTTCTTTCAAAAGAACGTAGATACCGTCCTCGGCATGTGATCCGTCACCCAACTTTCCAATATACATACCGGGACGGGTACGCACATGCTCCATGTCACTGAGGTGGCGGATGTTATCGTCGGTATATTCTACAGCGGGATTGTTTATCAGTTCGTTGTTTTCTTCCATATTGACTTATCACATTTTTATATATCGTTGTTACAGAATACTCTTTTTATAAGCACGACGGCGTTTATGCTGCTCGGTCTTGAAATATTCCCACTGGGCCTGCACCTTTCCATTCAGTTCCAGTTCCGGATTACTTTCGGCATACTTGAATCCCAGTTGCTGATATACAGGAATCAAGTCCGAGAATAACAAAGCATTGACTCCTTTGTTCTGATACTCAGGTTTTACAGCAACCAGCAACAAGTCCAGCATAGGGGGATATTTATGCAAAAACAGCACTTTCAGCAAATGATACCAGCCCATAGGCAGCAAACGCCCCTTCGCTTTTCGTAACGCTTCGGACAAAGAAGGCATTGAAATACCCACCGCCACCAGTTTATCTTCAGCATCGGTCACCAAGGTCACCATACGCAAATCTACAATAGGCAAATACATCTTTATATACTGGTTAATCTGTCCTTGAGACAAAGCCGAGAAACCATAAAGCGGAGCATAAGCCTCATTCATCAATTCAAAGATAGCCTGGCCATATTCGGCCGCAATTTTCTTACCCGATGTATATTTCTTCACCTTCAAGTTAAACTTACGTTGAATCAAATCACTGATACGCTTATGCTTATCAGGAATTGCATCCGGAATATAAATTTTATATTCCACCCAATCGGCATCCTTTTCGAATCCCAACTTCTCCATATGCTGTGGATAATAAGGATAATTATAGATAGTCGCCATGGTGCTCAATTGGTCGAATCCTTCTATCAGCATACCCTCCGCATCAAAGTCGGTAAAGCCCAAAGGTCCCTGAATGGTATCCATTCCCTTCGATTTACCCCATTGGGCTACTGCATCCAACAAGGCACGTGATATTTCGATATCATCCAGAAAATCGATCCATCCGAAACGGACTTCTTTTTTATTCCAAGTCTCGTTTGCGCGTTTATTTATAATCCCTGCAATACGTCCTACCACCTTGTTATCCTTATATGCCAGAAAATACTCCGCCTCACAAAACTCGAAAGCGGCATTCTTCTTCGGGCTGAACGTATTCAGCATATCATCGTACAAATCGGGTACGGAATAGGGATTCTCTTTGTATAACTCGTAGTTGAACCGTATAAATGTCTTAAGTTCTTTCTTTGAACTGACTTTTTTAATGGTAATAGCCATGCTGTATTTTTATAAAAATTCAGGGTGTAAAGATAGAAGTTTTTTTGCAGATAACTTATTCTTTTTATGGCTTTTTTACTGTTGGGCAATAAGATAGGCGGTATAAACGACATAACAGCCAACCATCAATGCGCCTTCAAGACGGGTTATGGTACGTTTACGGAAAAACCAGCCTACCAGCCACAACAACAGGGAGGAAGCAATCAGCACACTTAAATCGAGATTATTTATATTCCCCATCGGAAGCGGTGATACCGTAGCGCTGCACCCCAGTACAAAGAATATATTGAACAGATTACTACCGATGACATTGCCGATAGCAATTCCCGGATTCTTCTTTAAAGCTGCCGTAACAGATGTAGCAAGCTCCGGCAAGGAAGTACCTCCGGCTACCAATGTCAGTCCGATTACCGATTCACTGACACCCCATGAACGGGCAAGCCCGCTTGCCCCGTCAACAAAAAGCTGTCCGCCGAATATGAGTCCGGCCAGCCCTCCTGCAATATACAACACCGATTTCCATACAGGCATTTCCTTAATCTTCTGCTCTTCTCCTGCCTCATCTGCCCCATTACGAGCGATAGCAAATGTATAACGCATAAATATAAGGAAGAAAGCCAACAGAACAAACCCATCGGAACGGCTGATAACATTGACCGCTTCCCTGTCCAGCATCATGTCATTGGCACAGACAAACAGTACCAATGAAGAAAGAATGACTAACGGAATCTCTTTACTCATCGTCCCCTCACCTACTTTTATGGGGAGTACCAACGCAGTACAGCCTATAATCATCAAAGCATTGAATATATTACTACCCACCACATTACCAATAGCCATTTCAGCACTGCCATTCAATGCAGAAAGCACACTGATAACCAATTCGGGAGCCGAAGTGCCAAAAGCTACAATGGTAAGCCCGATTACCAAATCAGAAATACGGAAACGTTTGGCAACCGCTGCAGAACCATCTGTCAAGCCATTTGCACCAGCCAAAATAAGAGCCAGACCACCAATCAAAAGGAGTGTATTCAACATAACAAAGAGTACATTTACAGTTTTACACCGCAAATGTACTCTTTTTCCCTAAAATAACTATCCCTATTTGGTGCGTTTTACAGTATAGATTACTTTTCCTTTCTTATCAATCATATGCATATCCAGTTCTTTCTTGTCTGCCGTGAAGATAGAAAAGCCCGGTTCGGGACTGCAGAACTGAGTGCCTTCCACTGGTTTTACCTTACGGCTCAACGAACCTGCCGAATTTACCACATAGTCGATATCACTGCCCGGCACACGAAGATGCTGGAAGTTATGAATGTGTCCGCATGCATAGATATCCACCTTATGTTTACGGAGGATAGGATCCAGACGTTTCTGCATATCGCTGCGTTCACTGTCGTCTTTCGACGTTTCAGCATAAATGGGATGATGCCCTATTACGACAACCCAATCTTCTTTGGCAGCAGTAAGCACAGAGTCTATCCATGCCAGTTGCTTGTCCATGTCCTGTTTGCAGGCATCCGGATAAGTTTCGCTCTCGTTACGGTATTTGTCAATCAGAGGAGCGGTATCTATCATCACAAAACGGATGGCAGTTCCTTTCTTCTCAAAAACTTTGGTATAATAACGACCAGGCATCGACCAGCGACGACTCACATTGGTATAATCCAACACAGCCTGCGTATTACCCCGGTATTCATGATTTCCCAAGATCGGGAACCAATCTATCATCAGTTCGGGATGGCTGTAAATCAACTCGTAGTTGGTCATCCAGAGCGGATCGTTAACGCTGCGCACACCTTCAAAATGGTGCACGTCTCCGGCTGCAAACACACACTCGGGACCAATAACATCCGCCATTTCTCCCATCAGCTCGGCTATGGGCTTCTGGTCATAATAACCGTTACGTCCCAAATCGTTAGCCATATAAAAATTCAGTTGTTTCTCCAGTCCTTTCCAATCTTGTGGAGTCTGGGCACACACATTCAGGCAGATAGCCGCACCAATGACGACAATCCATACCCATGTCAATACTTCTTTCATTTTTCTAATCATCATCAACGTTTTCATATACTTAATTTTTAGAAATTTATTTTTAAACCTGCATTCATTCTCACGCCATAATATTCTGCCTGCATAGTACGGTCCTTCGTACCCTGGTAGTAACGGAGCGGCTGGTTCAGCAGATTGTTCGCCTCAGCATAAAAGGTCATCTTCACCTTCTTGCCAAAGGTATAACTGGCGTTCACATCCATATAGTTCACGGCATCATAATATCTGTCATAAAATGTACTTGGGCCCATTTCATCGATAAAACTGGAGGCATAGTTATAGCTCAGGCGCACATTCAAGCCTCCTTTTTCAAAGTAAAGAGAGGCATTCGCCGTATGCTCGGGAGACCCCGGCAAACTCAACCCGCTCTCGTTCTCACGTCCTTCGAAGTTAAAGTCCTCCACGCGTGAGTGCGTATAAGTATAGGTTCCATAGAAACCCACATACTTCAAGGCCGGAGCAATGAAGCCGAAATCACGCTGATAAGAAAATTCCAATCCCCACAGATTAGCATTTCCTGCATTCTTGGGCTGAGTGAAACGGGTATATTCTGTTCCTTGGTATTCATAGTTGGTCAGTACCTGATCTACGATGAAATCGTCTATTTTCTTATAGAAAAAGCCTGCGCTCACCAAACCTACACTCTTGAAATAATAATCGGCACTCAAATCGAAGTTGTAAGAAATAGTAGGTTTCAGGTCAGAGTTACCAATCTTTATTTCATTATCGCCACGGTTGATATTCACGCTGGGAACCAAAGCTGAATATTTGGGCCGGCTCAAGGTCTGCGTGTAAGAACCGCGTATCTTGAAATCATCATTTACATCCCATTTCACCAAAATAGAAGGAAGGAAATTCACATAACTGTTGGTCATGCGGCCGGTCTTGGTGGTCTTATCTGTCTCATCATCATAGTTACGGCCGGTATAACGAAGGGAAGTATGTTCCATACGGAGTCCCGCCATCAGGTTTATATCGGAAGCGAATTTATGATCAAACCGCACATACCCGGAACTTACAGTTTCACGAGCCTCAAAGTTCTCAGCCAATTCGGCTTGTACCTGTTCTTTATCGAACTGGGAAGCATCATTTAAATTCAATCCACCCACATATTCTTTACTGGCAAATGTTCCTACCTGATATTTGTCGCTCGGCATAAATTTATCCGTACTCTGGTCTACCGTATTTTTCAGGCTGTTGGTCATGAAGGCATCCTCGTCTTTCGGAGTATATTCGTAGAAGTCTATTTCTTTTTCTTTCGTTTTACGTACTACTTTCGCACCGAACTTCAGTTTGGCTCCATTATTCAAACTGGTTTTGAAATTGGCCGAAAATTTCATATCCTCTTCTTTGATGTCTTCCTGTTGTTCTGTCAGTTCTTTCAAGCTGAACTTATCACTCAGTGTCAGGGTAGAACCTGCTGTGGGTGTTGCCAACGGCTGGCGTTCATCACTCAAGTCCATATCAAATTCCTGCTTTTTCAGTTGGAAGTCAAGATAACGCTCATTAGGGCGTTCTTCTGTAGCTTTTGCATAACTGGCATTCCAATCCATGCCGATTGCTCCCCATAAGTGTTCTCCGCCCAAAGCGAAATCCATGGTACGCTGACGCTCCAGACGGGCATTGCGATTATCGGGAGTACCAGCTTTGGTTTGGATGCGGACTGTGCCTTTTCCGTTCTCATCCAAATCCTTGATATTGGTACGGTAACGGTTTTCCCAGTCATTGCGGTTGTTAAAAATACCCTTGAAAGTCAATTTATGGTTTTCATTGAGTTCGAAGTCAAAAGCCGCCGAATAACTTTGACGTTCACGGGTGACAAAGTACTGACGCATCTGATAATCGCTGACATATACTTTGCCATCCTCATTTTGTTCCCACATGAATTCAGTATCATAAGAACCGGAAGGAGCATTCTGATAAGAAGCGGAGAGCAACATGCCCAGTCTGTCATTGAAGAAACGGTCTCCGTAAGTGAAGCCTAAATTCAACTGGGCTTTCTCGCTGATCCAATTGTAACCACTTCCCGCTGTGGCATTGATAGTACGTTTATAAGGAGAATTTTTAGTTACCAGATTGATGGAACCACCGATAGCATCGCCGTCCATATCGGGTGTAACGACTTTGCTTACTTCGATGGTCTGAATCATATCGGCAGGAATCAAGTCCAACTGCACGTTACGAGTATCCCCCTCAGCAGATGGGACACGATTACCATTAATGGTGACGGAGCTTAAATCGGCACTAGTGCCGCGGACTTGTCCAAAACGGGCCTCGCCTTGATCGTATTGCACATTGATGCCACTGATACGTTTCAATGCATCACCTATGTTTGAGTCGGGAAATTTCCCTACTTGGTCGGCAGATACGATATTGGTGATACCCAGATTATTTTTTTGTGTATTGATTGCTTTCTTCTGCCCTTGAAAAGCTCCCTTCACCTGCACTTCCTGCAGTTCCACCCCTTCATTCATCACTATATCTTTCTCTAAAGTCTTGCCTTCGGGAACGGTAACTTTCATTTCAATAGGGCTATAACCTACATAGGTCACTTTGACGGTGTAAGTGCCGGGCTTCAGATTGGGTAATGTGTAGAAACCGTTCACATCACTGATCACTCCGGTTTTCAGATTCTCAATAAAGATGGAAGCACCCGGTAGAATTTGTTTTCCATTGTCTATCACACGTCCGCGAATAGTGCCTTGCCGGACAATGTTTTCATTTTCCTCGGCAAATGCATTTCCACAAACACCTGCCATCAGTAGCATAAGAGACACAGCTCTAACAACCTTTTTCATATACTTTTTTATGCGTTATAAATCTGCCGCAAAAGTAGATGGGTCAGGTTTCTTGAGAGTTACACTCTATTAAAGGTTTCGTGACAAAGGAGTTTCATTCCTGTTACAAGATATTCGGTGCAAGACGACGGATACAAAGTATGGACAAGGCTTACAAAACAGCAGAGTAAGATTTTTCTTACTCATGCGATCACTCTTTCGTAACTTTTGAAAAGGAACAGGATATAATATGATTAAGAAAGAAATACTTTCACAGATTATCGTAATGCTGTTATCCTTGCTATGGGTAAATGCACTGCTATCTGGATCCATAGGGAACTTACCGGACAGAAGAAATCTCTCCGGACACAAAAAAAGAAGCTGACAGTCCGGATTATCTGGTTGAACTGTCAACTTTTCGACTACAAGCCTGAGAAACCGTTCTCTTTTGACCCTGCTACAATTTATAACTATAATCTTTTGTATTGAAAATCACATAAATATCCTAAACAAACACCCCCTTCAATAATTTTTAAATGACACTTTTTCCCACGACTGCTTATATAAATCGATCATTAGCTAATTCATCATACAAAGCCGCCATCCACCCAAATAATTCATCAGCTTAAAATACCAACTACTAGTTGCAATAGGTGTTCCACTTTCTCCTTTCTGCATAACAATCGTACACTTCACCTCGTTTTTAACAGGAGTATAGAACTTTATATAATCTATCTTATAACTTAATACAGGAAAAGATTCCAGCATTTTTGCGACTTGATGCAATTCATTGTTATCCAATTGAATAGGTTCATTCCAAACATCTGCCGAATCGGCTTTATAAAGCATAGCTGCGGCAGATTCCAGCTGACCATTTTTCGCATATTCCATAAATTGATTTATTAGGTTTGTTATCAAAACCGTATCAACTTCCGTTAGATGAGCTACAAATTCATTAATACTCTTCTCTTCTTTGCTTTGCACCTTCTGTTTTCCTGATTGACAAGAAAAGGTTGTTAATAAAACAGTCAACAATAAAATAAATTTATGGAATATGCGAAA
>OMGW01000445.1_pt1 | contig 15658 bp, 9 predicted proteins | sample 1646131 | NCBI WGS metagenome assembly OMGW01 (sample SAMN05578588, study PRJEB25193) | human gut metagenome | biome: Human Microbiome; feature: human-associated habitat; material: feces | host: Homo sapiens | place: USA:Birmingham
ATATTTGCATATCCGCAAGCAGGACAAACCTTGTAATCAGTCTGGCCAATGACTACGAGAGAGTCATTTGAAGTAGATTCAATTTGCAAAGCTTGACCGTTTACTTCAAATATTTGCTTGGCGATTAGATTACGATGCGGGTCTCCGATGTAGTAATCGTCTGTCTTAAAATCGTGTTCGGGGCGGTGCATAGGAACAGGTCTGGCTTCTTTTTCTGCACAGAACCCCATGCGCGGTTCCAACGTTTTTCTCCAAGACAGGCGTTTGATGGGAGTATGGCAGGAAACGCATTCGCGACCGCTGCCAGCAACAGGATCTTTAGTGAAGTTTGGCTGGCCGCAAGTAGGACACTTGGGGCAGTAGAAGCCCTTCTCCCATGCGGCGTCTGCATTTTTGCCCGGCATTTTGCGAATATAGCGGCTGACATACATTTTGCCATCTGCGACGACCTCTGCACCGGGAGCGTACTCTGCGATGGCCATTTGTAGATCTCTGGCTAATTGCAAAGCCTTTCCTCGCCCCACAGCATTGATATCCGGAATCAACTCAACAGTATCCACGGGGAAACCGTACTTGGGAAGTACATTATTGCGAACCAAAAAATCGATAAGACTCTTTTTCCCAGCGTTGTCATCCTTGCTGCACCTGAAATTTCTAAGGGTGCGGCTCCAGACACCGGCAGCTTCATCGTCGTGCCTGCGGCGGCAAGCCAACAGTTCCTTTTCCATTTCCGCTACTGTTCCGCGGAAATCCTGTACGGCGATTTCAAGAACACCATTCTCTCCGCAAAGTCGATTTATCCAACCGAAATCAGCAATCCCAAGTCGCTGATGCATTTTTGTTGGAATCGAGCGCAGTAAGAGTTGTCGGAGATTTTCCGGCTGTGTATTCAAGTACTCCTTCAGCAGCTCATAGCCGCCTTCATTCAACAAGACAGTTTGGTTATCACCCGCATAGACTTCCTTATGCTGTGCGAAGAAGGAACTCAGAGCTACAGCAAAAATATGGCGATTTAGTATCTTTTCGTTCTCAATTTCGAAAATTGGGGCTTTGATCTTTCCGCTGATCATGGCCGTCGGGTCGTCATAATATGTAAAGTCGTGAGAGGATAATTTCGCATAGGTCATAACAAATGCCGCAGAATGCTTTGCTCGACCGGCACGGCCTGCCCTCTGCACATAATTGGATGGGCTGGGCGGGACATCACGCATATACACGGTTTCCAGACTGCCCACATCAACACCCATTTCGAAAGTCGTAGAGCAGCTGAGCGCATTGATCTTCTTTTGTACGAAGGCTTCTTGATACCGTGTTTGCTGATCCTTTGCAAGCTGCGCCGTATGCTCCTTGATATATAACGGTTCAGAGTGACTGCTGCTATAAAGACGGGCGTAGTGGTTCATGGCAGAATCCTTTAGAGGATCACAGGGTTCCAATATTCCTGCGCATTTTACGGAAGCACAATGTTTTTTTACGTTATACGGTGTGACCCGACCACATTTCTTGCAACGGTAAAATTTCGCGCCCTCCGTTCCGCCGATGCAAATATCAAAATCGTTCGCATCGAGTACAAATTCCTCCGTTTCCGCTTTGAACACATTAGTCCAATAATCTTCCAAAATGGCGTCCGCTTCATCATCGGAAATACCCAATGCCCGCGTCAGCCGCACGAGTCGACTGTTGGGATAATAATTCCCGTTGGGACGCTTTCGACCACGCCACCCGGAGATCCAGCTTTGCTTTGCGGAGTCTCCTGTACGCAGCAATACCAACTTCTTTGCCGAGGGCGTAAAGAAAATATACTCGCGTTCAGCGGCTGTCAGCGTATACTCCTTTCCTGCATCGATGGCACCGGAGAATACTGCGTCCTGTGTCAGAAGTTCGAGCAGGGCAATGGCGTCCTGTGATGAGAGGTTATACGGGTCGCCCTGAAACGCCGTAGCTACCTGAGCGTTTCGCCTGTATGCAAAAGAAAGTACACCCATTGACACAAGGCTGGTGCCGCGGCGGGCATTGAACATTTCATTCAGAATCGCCACCCACGCATTACTGCGGCTCGCAGCAGATAACTTACCCACATCTTGATTTTCGCCAGCATCCCACTCGGCAAAAGATCTGTTGTTTTCAAAATAGCGGCTGAGTTCATCGACGAATTGAAATACGCTTACTTTTTCTATGCCGCTATTGCGATATTTCTCCGCAATGTGCCAAATACCTCGTCTACGCAAAAATTCATCATAGGAACGCTCCATGTAGGAGGCGAAAAACGCCGCTTCACTTCGGCTGTCAGAGAAGCAAAGAAACTGCCGCATCAGCTTTTTACGTATTTGCTGTGGTTGCGCTGTGCCAGCGAAGATGCTGCGCCGACCAGAATTTTGATTTTCCTTTAGTGCTGATGTTATGGTGACTTCCTCGTTGGGAAGTTGCTCGAAAAGCTCGGTTCCCAATACAGCGGTGGCTGCTTCGCTTCCCAAATAGAAGCGGCGGAACGAACCAAAGCCGCAGGCAGGGCATCTGGCAACATGGTTTTTGTGTTGTTCTATTTTGCGAAGCTTGCGATAGTTGGATTCGCTGTGTTCACATAGTGGCTTAAATTTTGTGTCTGCTTCCGTAGAGATAGCCCCGCAAACCGAGCAAATGACAAAATCGTTTGTGGCGTCATCTGCACAATCTTCCTCGTCAATCAGTACATCTTCTGCGCTGTCCTTAAGGTAGTAGAAGTCGGAAGGGTCGTCCAGCCCCTTCCGCGCTGATGGGCGTAAAGCTCCGCCTTCTTCTCTGCCGACAATAGCCATTCTTCCACAATCTGTGCAGACAGCGGCCTCGAATACCGCGGCATCGGTTTTGTTGTTTTCGCTTGTAAACGAGTGCTTCCGATGTAAAAACAGGTGCTTTGGAGAAGCGAGCGTGATATATGCCCCCTCCAAGGCTCGCACAAAAAAGTGATAGCGGGGTTTGATCAGATTTGCGCCATCTTTTTCGGCGCGAGCACAGACTGCAATGAAGGATATGACCTGTTCATTTGTCATGGGGCATATTTCGGATAGGGCCTGACGTAGCTGTGCGACCGTAATTGGCTGGTGTGCGACCTTCCGAAGCAAAGCAAACAGCCGGGAATGCAAGAAAAGCGCATAGAGTTTTTCACCCTCGCTCCCTCCCGGAGCGAAGTCAGCGTGATAGCGGGCTAACACGGAGGAAATATCAGGACTTCTTTGCAGTTCCTCAAAAAGTGCTGGTGCAAAGTCCAAAAAATCTTCCATGGCAGGTCGCTTTTCTGTGGAACGAATAATTCCAGAGCGTTGGAATGCAACACCACATAGCTTTTCAGCAAAGCTCAGGATATCACCATCTGCATCAGGCCCACCAAGTGTTGCACTTGTCAGAATGTATTGAACACTATCGGGTTCGCTGATCCTCGCCCGGAGTCGGCGCATCAGCAGGGAGGTCTCCATGCCTGTTGCACCTTTGTAGATGTGTGCTTCGTCTAAAACAATAAATTTTAACTTGGCACCGGAAAATACCGCGTCATCCTTTGGCCGCAGCATCATGTATTCCAGCATGGAATAGTTGGTTATAAGAATATGGGGAGGCCGTTCCTGCATGACCTCACGGGAGATGATTTCATTGGGAGCAGGGTCTATCGGCTCCCCAGCTTCATCGTGGTAGGTGCGGTGGTACTCTGCCAGCGCCTTGGACTGTGTATGCTCGGTATTGCCATTGTAAACACCGTAGCATATCTGAGGGTAATTCTTGAAAAGAGCACGCATACGTTTCATCTGGTCATTGGCCAGCGCATTCATCGGGTAAATGATGATTGCGCGGACACCGGCGGAAAGAGTTCCGGCTTCCTGCTCTCGCAATAGATGATTGATAATGGGCACCAAAAAACTCTCTGTTTTACCAGAACCTGTTCCTGTCGTAACGACCAGATTTTCCCCTTTGCCCGCTTTCAGCATGGCTGTTTCCTGATGCTGATAAAGAGGTCTGTCCAGTTTTAGCTCACGCTCTTTTTCTGCAACAGGCTCCAGGTTTTCAAACAAGATACTTGCTTTTTGCGCTTGGATCAATTCTCGCAATGTATGCCCTGTTTCATAGGAGCCGCCAATATCAAGAAAGGGTCCGCTGGCTACCATACCGTCCGTTTGCAACTCTTTCCGAAATTCTCGCTCATAGTCAGTGTCAGCCATATCAAATGTGGTCGTGATATAATCGATATAGCTATCTTTGATTTCCTTAGAAGCCTTGATGGGATCAAACATATTGGTAGCCCTCTCTAATGCTGTACTTGAAATAGTCGGGTGTCTTTAATCGATGATGCTGTTCAGCTTTGCTCATATAAGTGTCAGGATTACGATTGACTATTGTGGAAAAATCCTTGTCAACATATACTGCATCCTCCGTTGTACACCGTAGGATCAGCAAGTGTTCGTTGACAATCCAAACCTTAACAGGGTTGACCAATTCAAAGTCGTTTGACGGCTTGGAGTTAAACGGGATGCGTCGCCCTGTACTGCTAATAAAGGATAGCGTTGCCGAATAGCACGGTGCGGGCATTGTTTCACCAGATGCGATAGTTGTCCCTTGGTAGTCCAAATTTGTCAGGATTCCGCATCCGTACTTCATAAGCAACGCTTTCAGGGTCTCTGTCTCAAAATCCCAGTAGAGCGCATCTCCTATAATAAGCGCTTTCCCGTCATAAAGCCATTCGAGTGGATTTCCAACGCAATATGAACCCTTGAAAATAAGTTCATTCATTCCGCCGGAAAACAGGCTTTTCTTTTTTAGGAAAACTTGATAAGAATAGTTTCCCAAGGCGTAGGAACTGGTGTTGGCAAGGGCGGTGCTTTCTGTTGATGCCGCATAAGTGTCGATACTTCCGCCGGGGCGTTGGACTTCGACTTGAAAGGTGCTTTCGGGATCGCCAACATAGTTGCCCTCCGGTTGCCAGTGCAGGGTGCTGTCAATTACTTCGATTGGCGGAGCAGCAAAGGTGGGCTTACAGGCGATAGTGGTAATTTTTCGGTTTATATGATTTCCTGCTATATTCTCCAGAGAAATCCACAGATCATACTCTGCCTGCGGCGCCGTTATCGCACGGAGCGCATTGCCAAGTTCGAAATAGGAAGGACTCACCTCTGGAACAGGGCTTATACCAAGCATGAGCTGTCCACTCCATCCCTCCGGCAACTCCAGCTTTACGAATTCGTCGTGCAGAATGGATTTGTGCCAAATCATACCCGGAATCTTGAATGCATTATGCCCCATCAACGTGCAGTGAACCAAAGGAATGTACAGTTCAAGCTGCCAAGCCATTCCGGAAACGGGGACGATTATACTGTCAGAGGTATCTTCTAAGACCAGAGAATAATGGAAATGCTTGGCGGCAAAGAGAATATTGGCAGTTGCTTGTGATCCGTCTGCATAGTAGATGGGCGCATTTAAAGTAACATTGAAATCTGCAAGAACTATGTAATTGAATTCATATTTTACCAAGTCAGTAGCAAGGTCGATTATACGGACACAGTGGCAAAGGCCATCATTTTCTGATGGAATTTCCAATTCATTTCCGCCTTCACAGAAAGCATCTGCATTGTGACGCACTCCGTCGATGGAGAATTGGTATCGTATGCTTTTTTCTCCCTCGGGGAGAACGATAAAAAGCTGGAAGGGGGCAGGAAAAATATCGAAAGATGTCCCCTGATGGATTACTTGGGCAGAGGCCGCTTTACGCAGGGAGGTATGATGGCGGAACTGTGCCGCAGTTGATGCGCATACGAAGATCTCTCGACCATCGATGGCAGCTGATGACACCTCATCCAAATTTATGCGGTATAGCTGCCCCGGATATGGGTAGCTATATATTCCGTCTGTATCATCGGGAAAGGTTACTTCCTGCGAGTTGCTGGCAAACAAGTAAATTGTTCCACGGTGGGTAGTTCTTTCAGTTCCCGATGCATCCAATAAGATATACTGGCGATATAGCTTTTCAACCGAATTATAGAGAAGCTCTCCGTCATAGTGGATCTCTACCCGTATAGCAGGTGGGTTTGAAAAATCATACGACATTTCTTCAAACGGAATGAAGCGACTTCTTGTTGTTAAGCACAATTCATCCCCAGTGACCGAAAGTTCGGCGTTATAGATACAAAGTTCGCTTTGGTAGATTTTAATAACAGGACGTTGCTGCGCTACCTTGGACAAGCGAATTTTAGGTATTGCTACGCCAACAGAGGAATGCTCTATCGTATATTGAGCATAGATGCGGTCTGCCGATGTTGCTATATATTCTGTTTTCCGCTGCCGCTGCTCCCCTTGTGCCTGTACCCGTTCGGTGCTGCTTTTCCTTTGATACCATTCGACGAGGATGGTGTCCCAATAATTTCGGTCGGGATCAATTAGGTCAGTATTTTCATTCCGGAGAATTGCGTCCATCTTTTTTACGATGGAGTCACAGAGAACTGCCATATATCCGGGACGTTCCTTAAACAATGTCTGCAAACCGGAAAATATGGCATCTGCCCTTAATTGCAGTTCATCATTCTTGGCAACGCGGGAATCCCAACGCGCACGCATACCTTTCGTAAATACTTTGTAACTGATATCCTCCGGTACATATTGGAAATCTAAGTTCTTCACATAAAAATCAAATAGAATGGAGTAGAGAGCTTCTATGCTTTGCTTTGGCGCCAGAGCATGGAGCAACAGAGAGGTGTAATATCGCTGTGTTCCCTCAGGTGCGAAAAAACGCTTGTAGTGTGCCAGTGTACCTTTAATTGCACCTCTGAAATAATTGTACAATCTATTGGCTGCGGCCTCAGAATTTTCCGGATTAAATCCGTATTGAAGGAAAATATAATTCCAAAGAGACCCGGAAGTCTCCTCATCTGCTAATTCTGAGGACCAACCCTTCAACAGGTTTATTGTTTCAAGTACGAGTACAGCGTCCTCTCTTACGGAAGTGCGTCCTCCATCTATCAACACTTGCTTGACGGTTTCGCTTGCGGATTGATAGAGCAGTGCGTCTTCCGCATCGGTCAAGTGGTACTCTCCGGCTAACGGATAGGCTCGAAACACATAGTCGGCCAGTTCAAAGGCGGTAGGATCGGGAGAGAGTCCGCATTTATCTCCACTGTGCATATCGGGTTCGATATACCCTGTTTCTTTCCAAATAAAGCCTCTGCCGGTAAGCCATTGAACAGATGATACACCAGCACCTCTTGCGTATCTGCGGATTTCCACAAACAACGACAAATATACGCTAAGGCGAGATTGTTCAGCAAATATCACCTTCTCCGGGAATGCCTTGTTCAATCGGTTCAGAAACTCTGCTTCGCTCATGCGCATAATATCCACCCACCTTACACATTAATCAAAGCACGAATGGGAGCTGTAATATGTGGTATTTTGTCAATTATAGCATAAAGATGTAACAATCTCAACCATGCAGTTTTGTGAGCTTCGATATATGTGTGCGGAAGTGTGATTCAAATCTCCAGCATCCCCTGCAGCTCCGCGCTGGCGGCTTTCTTGTTCTTGTCGAAGGCGTGAGTGTAGATGTCCAGCGTGGTGGAGGGTTGGGCGTGGCCGAGGATGCCCGCTACCGTGGCCACATCCGTGCCGCCCGCGATCATCAGACTGGCGGCGGTGTGCCGGAGAGAATGGACGTTCAGCTCTTGCGGCAGGCCGTTCTTCTTGAGGATCAGCTTGAAGCGGTAGGTAAAGGTGGTGGGCGTCATGGGGAGCTGCGCCCCCTGACGGCGGAACAGGAAGTCATCAGCGGTCAGCCGCCGCTGGTCATAGGTTTCGGTGATATACCGGCATTCTTTTTGGTACTCCCGCAGGAGACTTTCCATCTCGGCAGAGAAGTACACATAGCGGTCACCCGCGCGGGTCTTAGGTTCCTTAACGAAGATCTCTTCGTCTGTCACCTTGACCGCGTTGCGGCAGATGTGGATGGAACGCTGCTCCCAATCAATGTCGCACCACTTCAGGGCGCAGCACTCACCCCGCCGCATTCCCGTGGCGATGATGAGCTTGAAGTAGGTCTCGTACTTAATGCTCTCGCTCTCCAACGCGGCGATGATCTTCTGCGCCGTTTCCTCGTCCGCGATCTTCTTTTCGCACTTGCGCCCGGCGTAGCGGTAGGTGCGCCAAGCCGGGTTATGCGAAAGAAAGCCACCCTCCACGGCATCAGAGAGGATGCTGCACAGCGTAGCGTGCACGCCCTCAATGGTGTACTCGGAGAGTGGCTTTTTTGTGTCGGGACGAATGACTTTTCGCAGCTCTGCGTAGAAACTCCGGAAGTGCTCCGGCCGCAGCTCGGCGAGCTTGTAGTGACCCAGCGCCGGGAGAATACGCTCGATGTCCTGCCGGTCGCGGCGGATGGTGGACTTCGCCAGCTTGCCGGGCGCGATGTCCGACAGCCACAGGTCGATGTATTTTGCCAGCGTGAGCTGCTGGACGGGCTGCGGCGTGTGGCGGCAGTCACGTTCAAAGAGGACAGCCTGTTCGTTGAGCCACTTTTCGACCTGCTTGGGCGTCAGTTCCTCCGGCGGGTGGACGGTTTTCTGCTGGGGTTTGATGCGCTTGCCGTTGTAGTCATAGCCCATGGATACCACGATGAGATAGCTGCTGCCGCGCTTGCGGATGCTTGCCATAAAAATGACCTCTCTTTCATTTATTCTCAGTACAGTTGAGGCTTATTTTGCAAGCACAACATACCGCAAGCACAGCGGTAAAGCTATTACAATTTTCTTGGAAAAATGAATTTCTACGAAAGCAACAATCATGCGCTGTGCTGCTTCGGAGAACAGACGGCGGCGAGATTGAAGATCTGCTCGCCGTCCGGACGGAGCATGGTGAGCATGGAGTCGGCCGCTTGCTCCTTCTGCGCCTGCTGGGGGTGGCAGTAGGTACGCTCCAGAAAGCCGGTGTCCGCATGACCTACGAGGTCTGCCACCGTCTGCTTGTCCACGCCGCAGTGCAGAAGCGAGGTCACGAAGTAGTGTCGCAGAGTGTGCAGGTGGTACTCCCGCGGAAAGCCGATGGCGGCATAGATCTTCCGCAGCCGCTTGGTAAAGGTGTCCGGGTGGATGAGCTGCCCCTGCTCGTCGGTGAAGAGGTAGGGACTGAGCCCACGGCGCTGCTTGTCCGCCTCCATTTGCTTGCGTCGCTTGTAGGCGAGGAGGATGCCCCGCAGGTCAGAGGAGAGGTAGACTTCACGGCTCTTGCCGTTTTTGGTGGAACCCTCCACGATGCCCTTGCCGGGAACGCTGCTGCGGGAGCGGCTGACGGTGAGCAGCAGACCGTTTTGCGTGCCGGTGAAGTCCGACCATTGCAGAGCGCACAGCTCACCCCGGCGGCAGCCAGTGTACATGGAGAGCAGATAAAACAGGCGGTAGTGCCGCGGCTCCTTTGCCAGCGCGTCCAGCAGTTTTTCCACCTCGCTTCGCGTGGGGATGCGCTGCACCGTGCGCTGCGGTGTGGGCAGGTCTAACATCCGCGCGGGATTTTTCTCGATGATCTCATTGCGCTTGGCGTCGCTGAGCACGGCGGAGACCACGGAGAGGTACCGCTGCGCGGTGGATTCGTTGATGTGCTTTCCATGGTGCTTGCGCTTGCGCAGCTCGGAGAGCATATTTTCCAGCGCCATCGGTCGGAGCTTATTGAGGCGGATGCCGCCGATCATGGGATACACCACCTCCAGCATCCGCCGGTATGCAGCGATGGTGCTGGGGGCATATTTCGTCTGCCGCTTCAGCCAGCGGGAGGCGAATTCCTCAAAGGTCATCTCGCCGTCCTCGGCGTAGCCGGTCTTGAAGCTGCGCTCTAATTCCTCGGCGGCGTGGGCGACATACTGCCCGATGCCGCGCTTGGGGACACCGGGCGGGACTTGGATGGTTTTTGCCTTGCTGATTTTTTTGCCGTTGGGCCGGTAGCCGTTGCTGACGGTGATCTTATATCGTCGCTCGTCCAGTTGCTTGATGCTTGCCATTTTTAGAACCCTCCCATGGTTTGCTGCTGCTTTTCTTGCACAGCCTGCTCATCCAATTTTTCTTTCACCGCCAGAGCCGCGCCTGCGGCGAAGCCGATCACCGCGCCGAAGTTTTCAGCGGCAATCTTCGCCTCCATGCGCCGCCGCTTTTCCTCGGCGTCCTCGTCCTCATCCAGCAGTGTTCCTACGGCAGACAGTCCTGCCACGGCGGGAATCAGAGGAACAGGCCGCGGATCGCCGCCGCGCCATACCAACCCGCCAGTGTCGCCGTGCCAAGGATCAGCACCAGCATGATCCACTTGAGGGCCACCAACAGGCTGAAATCCGGCAGCCACCGAATCCATTTGCAGGAATACTTCTCGCTCAGATTCCCAACCCGTTCCAGCAGTCTGTTCATCTCCGTCAGCGATTTCTGCATCTCCGTGAGCGACTGCTGCACCGGCGTCAGGTCGGTGCGCGGTTTCAACTCCGGCAGGGTCTTCCGGATTTCCTCCAGCTCCCAGTTTATTCCGTCTGCCTGCCCCGTCAGCTTGTTCATCGCCTGCGGCAGATCGCACTGGATCACGATGGGCTGCATCATCTGCGGCGCAGCCGGCGGTGCGCTGCTCGGCTGATTCAGCCGTTTCAATTCCGCTATTGGTTTCCGCTGTTCGTAATTTTCTCTTGATGAGTTCTGCCCGTATTCTGAATTCATGTTCCATGGCCTCCTTGCAATACTTTTCCTCGTGTAGTTTGTTGTCGCGGCATCTCATGCCGACCGGCGTGGTGTAGGTGATGTACTTGCGCCCACTTTCCCAGCGGACAGCGTAGCCCTCGGACGCCATCAGGGAAACGAAGGCGTCCCGGTCGGCGGCGTATTTCATGCACTCGTCAATAGTGTTCATAATCCGCAGTTTCCAGCTTTGGCCCTTCAGCGCCGTGTGGTACTCCGCGCCGCTCATGCCGCGGGCCTGCTGCGTTGGTGTATCAAAGACCGGCAGGCCCATCTCCTGACAGATCGCATCGTTGCGCCGCATCAGTTTCTGCAGTTGTTCCTTCGCCATGTGCAGCTTTTTGCCGGTTTCAAAGTTGACGGAGTTGATGACGCAGTGAGAGTGGACGTGCTCGCGGTCGACATGGGTGCAGATAAGTACCTCGCAGCCCTCGAAGTATTCCGCCAGCCGCCGCGCGGCTTCGTGTGCCTGTCGGGGATCGACGGCTTCGCCCTTTGGAAAGCTCTGCACCATGTGATAGAACATCACGCCGCCGTCCTTGTGATAGAGCAGCTTTGTATTGATGAAATCATCGTAGACGCTCTGCGGCTGGCAGTTGATGCCGCTGACGAGCGGCACGCCCTCCCATGCGGTTTTCTTTTCCTGCATGACGTAGAGCATCACGCCGCGCATGGCGGCGCGGGACTGTGTGTCCCGCTTGTAGTTCACGAAATGTACGATGGCCATATGGCTCACCGACCTTCCATGACAGCCCGCAGCGCGGCGCTGACTTCGGACAGTTCCTGCGCGGCCTTGTCAAGACCGATGACCTGCACCTTGCCCATGTTGGCGAGGACGGTGAGGCGGTTGATGTTGCTGCCGATGCCCTTGAGCTGGCGGAGCAGCTCCTTTTGCTCGTCGATGACCACGATCCGCTTGCCGAGACAGCAGGCGGTGACGTAGTCGCTCATGGACATGTGGGCCTTCGCCGCCAGCGCCCTGATCTTCTCACGGTCAGCGGACGCCATGCGCGTGCTGAATTTAATATCTTTTTTCATAATCAGTGACCTTTCTGAAATGATTTCTCTCGTCCCCTCGGAGAGCTGGGGGTTCCTCAAAGGGGGACTGATCCCCCTTTGAAGCTGCGCCGCCGGAGGCGGGTAAAAGCGTTTCCGCAGAAACGCTCGCAGCTTTAAGTGGGTCCGGGCTTCCGCCCGGAATTTGGGTGCAGGGCCATGCCCCGCCCAGTGCATTTGGCAGGGCAGCGGCTTCGCCGCAGACCAGACAAATGCGATGCTGGCCGTCGTCCGAGCGGACGACGAATCCCGCGTCCCGCGCCGTGTGCGGTAACCAGCTCTCGGCGGGTACACACGCCACCCCATCCCCCAAACGCGCACACAGCGGCTCACACGTCGAAACACGGCGGGTTATCAGGGTCGGTGGTGACGATGTTTTCGGCAGCGGGATCATCGACACCATCGACCCTTTTCAGGCAGATCAGACGGTCGCCGTTGCTCTTGCGGAAGGACACCGTAATGCCGTTTCTCCTTAGAGCGTCAACGCTTTTGCGGATTCGGTGGGAAAAGCTGTTGGGGGTCAGTCCCTCCGCACCGGCAGGGTCAATCTTTTCCAACAGTACCTTGGCAGGGGCGCTGATCTCCGGCTGCCGGCGCAGCAATTCAGAGAGAAGAAAAAGAATCCGTTCGGTGGGCTGCTCCGTCTGTTCGCAGTCATCTGACAGCAGCTTCCAGACATGATCCTCGCCATCGAACTCCAGCGCCAGCTCCCGGTAGGAGATGTCTCGCCCGGTACAGTAGAGCGTGGCGGTGTTCTCTCTGCGCTTGCTCTTGCGGAGGACGAAGTTGCTGTCGGTAGCGCCGCTGAGTCCGGTGGTGCCGGAGATCATGTTCATGGGATCATCGTCATTCATCTTCCGCAAGTGATGCACCAGCAGAATGGCGATGCGGTGTTTGTCCGCCAGCGCTTTCAGAACGCCGATGTCCCGATAATCGCTGGCGTAGGGGTTCGCGTCATTGCCCGCGGTGCGGATGCGCTGGAGCGTGTCGATGACGATGAGCCTGGTCTGCGGATGCTCCTTCAAAAATTGCTCGATCTGTTCCACCAGCCCGTTGTGGAGCTGCTGGGACATGACGGCGAAGTGCAGTGTGGGCGGCGCGTCCTCCGTGAGATCGAAGAGGCGGCTCTGGATGCGCTGGAAGCTGTCCTCCAGACAGAGGTACAACACCTCGCATGGGCGCGCGGCGAACGTCCAGAGCGGCTTGCCCTGCGCGGCGCAGAGACACAGCCACAGCGCCAGCCACGATTTGCCGATCTTCGGTGCGCCTGCCAGCAGGTGCAGTCCTTGCGGGAGCAGATCGTCGACCACGAAGGAGACCGGCTCGTAAGCGATGCTTTGCAGCGTATCCGCGTCAATGGTTTGCAGTCGTTTGATTTGAGACATAAAAAACCTCCGGATAAAAGGATAAGGGCAGAGACCTCGCTGCAGTCGAGGCTCTAACCCTTTCACTTGATTATTCTGTGATTTTTGATAAAATGAGAATATCGCAAGACAGACACGAAATGGATATGGGACAGGAGGCGAAGCTATGCCACTGGGAACACGGCAGAACAACGATTTCACGCAGTTCACAATGGATGTCTGGAATGACAAGATCTTTTATCAGGAGAAGGAGTTCCCGGCGGGATTTATGGCTGCGTCCGTTTTGAACATTCCTGAAGAAAAACTGCCGGAGCTGATACAGGCCGGCGGCGCACCGACCTTCCTGTTCCCTGTGGTGGTACAGGGAAGCGATGAGGAGGCTGCGGCGCTATTCCCGCAGCTGCGGGAACGGATATTGTATCTGACGGAACTGCTTTGGAAGTATCCGCCCTTTTGCTACAATGACTACGAGAAGGAAATACGCCGGATCAATATCCTGTTTGACGAGAGAAACCTCCTGCAAATACGGACGCCCGATTCGGAGTTCCAGACGGAGTTCCTGAGATTCTGCGTCGGGATCATACGCATCCCGATCGCCATGTATCACTTCTATGCAGCGGGGCGGTTCTTTGAGCTGGATTATCTGCGGCGGCTGAAAAAACGGAACGAAACACATTTCGCCGTGGCCGCGCATGACTGCTTCAACAGTGAGCAGTTTTGGGATGAGATGCGGAGCTTGCAGAGCTTGGATATGGAGCCGTTCACGGTCTATCCGGAGCTGTCCTCCACCTATGTGTTTGCCCGCAGTCCTAAAAACGAAAAAGAAATGGTGTTTGTAGAACGGGTGATTTTTCCGCGCCTGACCGATTTCTACACCTATGACCTGATGAACGGATTGCACCACGGCCACGCGCCCAGCCAGTGCCAGGGCTGCGGGAAGTATTTTCTGACCACCAACGGCCACATTCCCAAATACTGCGACGGTGTCGCCCCGCAGGACAGCCGCTATACCTGCCGGCAGTACGGCGCGATGATGCACCAGAAGGAGCAGAACAAACAGCACCCGGTCTACCGCCTGTTCAATACCCGCACCGACACCATCCGCAAGCATCACCAGAGAGGGAAGATCTCCGATGACCTGCGGCGGGAGGCACTGTATCTGGCGGGGAGCTACCGGGACAAGGCACTGATGGACAACGACTATGCCGCTGACGGATATGCGCGGGACATGGAATTGGAACACATTTACGCGGAGGCAGAGAAACGGCTGAAATGAGGAAGGGGGCGTTCCTGTGACGAAAAATATGTACACCGTTGCCGGGGACGGCCCCTGCAATGAAGAGCTGGCGTTGCGAATGCAAGCCGGAGACAAAAACGCCGCGGAGCGGCTCGTCTCACAGAACGAGGGTTACCTCACCGACCTGGCGCGGGCGTACACGCCGTGGTGTAAGATGGAGGATTTGAAGCAGGAGGCGGCGCTGGCGCTGCTGGACGCGGCAGGGCGCTTTGATCCCGCCTACGGAACAAAGCTGCTGACCTATGCGACACCCGCGATAGAAGCGGCGCTGTCCGACTATGCCTCGCGATACGCCTTTCCGCTGTCCGTTCCAACCAGCCGCGGCAGCCAACTCCGCACTGTGGCGCACCTTTGCGCCGAGGCGCAGGATGCATCTGAATCGGAACTGACCAAGGCGGTGTGCGAAAAGCTGAAGGTATCCTCCAAGGCAGCTGAGACACTGTTGAAGGAATACCGCACGCTGTGCTGTGCGCGGCAGTTAGGTGACGATGTGTTCTCCGTCAGCTGCGGCGGCGATCCCGCCGTGGCCTATGACCGCCTCATGCGTCGGACACTTCTGCTCCAACGGATGGAGGAGGTGCTGACGCCCAGAGAGCTGAATCTGGTGCGAAGCTACCTCGGCATCGGTCAGCCGGACGAGGTTGGCTTGACCTTTCAGGAGCTGGCGATCCGGCTCAACTACAATGGCCCCAGCGGAGCGGAGAAGGCGTACAAGAGTGCGCTTCGGAAACTGAAAAAGGACTTGTACGGCGGCGCCTACGGCCGGTGGCTATCCGCTCAGAAGGCCATCCGCGCCGCCAAAGCGGAGGCGGAGCAGGAGGCGGGGCAGGAGGTAATGCCGCAGAGAACATGGTGGGAGGAGAAGGCGCTGGCGAATCGGTTTGCCTGCGAGGTCGCAGCACTGATCCGTGTTTACGAGGTGCTCAGCGGAGCTTGATCAAAAAAGTTTTTAAGTCCAAATGCAATAAAACGCCCTTTCCGTGCATTACACGGATGACAGGAGAAAAAGCCCATGCTCAGTATGCTGATGACAACCGAATATGCGCCGGCAGAGGATCGACACGAGCTGCAGCAGTTGTTGCTCCACATTGCCGGCGGAGAGCGTGACGCGCTGGCGGAGCTGTATCAGCGCACGCGCACAGCGGTGTACGGTCTTGCGCTTTCCTATCTCAAAAACGCGCAGGACGCGCAGGATCTCACGCAGGACGTCTATGTGCAGGTGTGGGACTGATACA
>OMGW01000480.1_pt1 | contig 14848 bp, 10 predicted proteins | sample 1646131 | NCBI WGS metagenome assembly OMGW01 (sample SAMN05578588, study PRJEB25193) | human gut metagenome | biome: Human Microbiome; feature: human-associated habitat; material: feces | host: Homo sapiens | place: USA:Birmingham
AGAGTATATCAGAGTAGTCAACTTGCTTTTGTATCTCCATATTTCGAGATGTCTTGCAAGATGATAACCATATTCCCGACATCAGAATAAAAGTTATAATGTAAATTAGTCGTTTCATGGCCGAATAACTGTATTACGAAGAAAGTTGGAAAACTCACTTCTGACATCGAAGCACGGACAAACCTTGATATACTCTGCCGGCTCAACCTCCCCACTGCCATCAAGGTCAGGAGATGTATCCCGGTGTCCGAGCAACTCGACGATATCATATTCTTTGCATAACTTTGCTATCAAACTGCGTAACGCAACTTTCTGCTCATCCGTCCTTGTATCGGCAGGATTTCCATTTACATCAAGACCGCCAATATAACAGATCCCTATCGAATGCTTATTATAGCTAACTCCGGAAAATCCTTTCGTATTACAATGAGCACCATCTATAGACAATGGACGTCCGGTCTCAACTGTTCCGTCAAGGTCAATCACAAAGTTATAACCTATCTGAGCGAATCCCCTTTGCCGGTGCATCCGGTCAATGTCTTTCGCTCTCAAATCCTGCCCGGCTTTCGTAGCCGAGCAATGGATGATAATTGAATCAATCTTATTCATTCTTTTCCTCCTTTTGATTACTTGCTGCTTTTCTTATAAATTCATTTGGCGGATCACGATCCAAACATTTCAGAGCATTATTGCATTTGAGAAATTCCAAAGCTTGATTATTAAGTTCCAATCGAGTGTTCTTATCCAAAAGTTCACGGATACGTTTACGATCCTCTTCTTTTTCTTGGTAAAGTTGGTCTATTTTCTTATTGAGCACATCTTCAACCGCACGTTCCTCTTCATAACACCTTTTCCATTCTGCTGCATACTGTGTAATATTATCGGCTTCCGCTTTTTTTGCAACAGCAGCTTCTTTCCGTTTCTTTGAATCATAAAACTGAAATGCTCCAATCAATGGAATCAAAATAGTTGCCACGATTCCACCTACCATTGTTATAACTTGACTAAACTGATCCATATCTCTTATATTACCATATTTACAAAAGACAGATAACGCATAATCTGTTTTTATTTATTTTTTAGCTGCCCTGCTTGTGAAAGTAGGGCAACTTTTTTATTCATCTAAGCATCGATAACCTCTTCCACCTCTGGAAATATATCTTCTTCCGGCAAGTCTGATTCCTCCGGTACCGCCATTTCCGGATGTAACACCCATTCCGGAACTTCCAGAGAATTCTCTTCGATATAGTCATTCATTTCCGACTCGGTGTCGAATTCTGCATACTCTGAGGTAGCGGAAGGATATACCTTGCCGCTATTCTCTTTAATGATATTCTGTACTGTCCCGTCTTTATAGATGAGGACATAGGGTTTTGCTGATACTATCATAATTATTATTTATTAGTTGTTACTGTAAATCCTTTCTGCTGTAATGACTCGATCGCCGATTGAGAAGCTTCCGTAGGTGCGGCACATGCACCAGTTAGATTTATCGTTCTCGTTCCCGTTCTCTCCCCCGCAATAGCCGCTAATTTTATAAGTATATTATCAACCGTTGCAGAGTCTATAGGGAATACTTCGGATGGTTGCAACTGGAAATAATATACTTGATCCGACATAGGGAATTCCCCATTAAACGTAACGTTGAAATTTTTAGTTATACTAAAATGTACGATTCCCTTGTTAGGTATCTCACTAATATCCCCTGTTATCGGGTTAGCGGAATCTATGGATTGTAAATTAAACACGTTAGTGTTTGTAGGCAAATCAGACAACGAACCTTTTAAATTACAATTTCCAAAAAGCGTAATACTTTTTAATTCTCTCGGAAATTCTGAAATGTCCCCGTGTACGGTAGATAATCCAGATATTTGTAAGTTTTGTACGTTAGGTGGTAAATCTGCAATATTCCCAGATATATTATAATTTGTACCGGAAAAAAATATAGAGACTAAGCCACGAGGAAGATCCGCCACGTCTCCCGTAAATATGTCCGTTAAACCATATAACATAATTTGTTCCAAACTAAGAGGTAAGTCAGACACATCTCCGGACATATCTATGGGGGAACCTGTATTAAGATACATATAGGTTAATTTACGAGGAAGATCGGAAACATTACCGGTAATACTTATTCCAGCACTCGTAAGTCGTAAATACGTTAAAAGTCTCGGTAAGTCTTCGAGTTTACCAGATAATTTAGGATTTGAAAAGGTGCCACTATTGATAAGAATATATGTCATTTTTCTATTAAAATCTTTTATTTCACCGGTAACATTATTATCTGAAGCTAACGATATATGGGTTGCCCCTTCACCGAAATCCCGTACATTACCTATTACATAACAATTATTATTTTGAGTATTATTTGTTATATTATATACTCCTTTAGCTTCAATTACTGCAAAGGGATCAATACATTTAAAATACACACTATTTGATACTCCTTTCTTTATTTTCACAGAGGTTTCCGTCCCGATATTTGTACTTAAGGATACATACCCCCCAGTGATATTTATCTCGGAATCAATTAACGGGGATGTCATAACCATACTGATGAAGCCCTCATCTGAATTTTTCTTCAACTGAATCACCGTAGTAGGAATATTGTTATAAGCAATTTCCGCAAGGGAATTATTCGATGCCGGCATACCGTTTACAGAATAATCGTCACATAACAGTATACAATTGCCTAAATATGGTTTTAAATACATCCATCCCAAAAGTATGCAATCCTTCATTTGACTATCATACTTTACGATCTCAAAAGAATTAGTTACGAGATTGTAAACTAAATATTTACCAAAAGAATCACTTGATGTAGCTTTCACAACGGTACCGTTTGAAGTAGATGCATTAATTATACGACTATTTCCATATGTAATATGTAATTCCGGTGGAAAAGAAATTGTAATTTCTGTATAATTTGCATTATAGTTAACCTCAACTTTACTACCAGAAATCGTACATTGCATCATTCCGTTCTGAGTTGCCAGCACCCCTGCCTGATCGGCACCAAGAACCTTATTCTCATCAGTTGTTGTTAAGTCGTGAACAATGTCGGAGTTTGGGATATAGTCATCGGGAGATTGAGAGACACCATCTACCCTGTACCGGTTACACTTCAATATGGCTTCTTTCAAGAATCCGTTGACCCATCCTACAAGTATGCTATTAGACATTTGAGATGAGTATTTTACTAATTTATACTGTTTCTCACTTAAATCATAGACTAAATACTTGAGCTTATCGTCTGTCATTGGATCAATAATCTCTTGTCCGGATTCGGTAGCCGAGTTTCCTATTCTTGTATTTCCGTATGACAACAACAGGTTTCGTGGCAAAGAGATGGTTACTGATGTATCTGTCTTACTGAAATTAACGGAGGCAAATACATTATCAGTATATACATGCATCATGGCATTCTGAGTCGAAAGTATCCTACCCATATTCGCGGATAAAGGTAGGTCTGTAGCAGTAGATGTTATCACATTGAGTATTTCGGATGCAGAAAGGTATTTGGTAGGATCCATTGGTTTACCGTTGATCGAATAATCACTACATCTTAATAATGCGGATTTTAACAGCACATTGATCCATCCTACTAATACTTTTTTAGTCATTTGATTTATAGAAGAAACGAGTTTTAACTTGTTGTCTTCTAAATCAAGTACTAAAAACCATTCTTCAAAATCATAAGGCATTGACAGGTCTCCCTGATTATGTACTACGTTCAAAGTATCAGAATACGAAATGGTAACCTGCGACGGAAAATTAATACTAACATTATCATCATAGAAATTAATATTAACCATACCGTGATGGCAAAACAGACATCCATTCTGAGTATAAGCATTATCCATGTCTTCATCTAACTTAGATATATCGCTTTTTACCTTCGTCATATCCGCCTGTAGATTATCAGATTCATCATTCAAATCGGAAATCTCTTTAGAAAGCACAGTGGTATCTTGTACTAAGGAAATCAATTTACCCCATACACTACCGTCCTCTGATTCAGAAGTAGATTCAGAACCGATCTCTTTGATCAAAGCATCTACAGACTGCTTGGTAGCGTAATAATCAAATATAACATTACCATGACTATCAAATCTGGCATGGATATTATTTGCGTCAGAAGTATCTGTAAGTTCTGCGACCAAATCCTTTTTGAACTTTTCAAATACTTCTTTAGTGACATAACTATCCGGATTTACAGGATTCCCATCTGAATCAACTCCCACTACATTCATCTTTACAGCCTGCCATCCAGAAGTTGTATTACCTAAAAAGGCAATACCTACACCGTCATGTACATAGTTTCCAAATCCGGTATATGTACCCTTTTGAGTTGCCGCCCAAATAACGTTTTGATCCGGATTTCCCGGATTAGTATCCGGTTCTGCTACACCGGCAAAAGTCCTATCCTCACCAATCACATTGACGATAGACAACAATGTATTTTGAAGGATCTGACCGGTTATCTCCTGATTACCGTTAGTCTTTATGACCTCAGTAATCGCATCTTTTAGTTTACTGTAATCTGCCATTATTCTAAGATTTAATAGTTAATAAATTAGTCGTTATTGAAATCGGAATTGAAATCGGAATTATAATCTCCCCTATTTTCGTATATCGTTCCCCGGCATATTTTCTTCACAACTGTATCAGTTTGGAATTCAACTTCTACGCTTGCAAGATTTCCTTGTGTTTGCCATGTCGGAGTTGCCAAGAATGTATCACAGTTATATACTCTACCGTATTTATCCGTCACAATGACGTAATCAGATAATCGAATTAATCTCATCACGTCACATAAATACTCAGGTGCTAAAAAGGTACATCGATATGTCTTTTCAGAGATCTGCTTTTCCGGAAAGAAATACCCATCTAATGTTTCTCCATCCTCCTCAAACGGATATTCCGGTTTCCCAAGCTCGGTACATAAATAAAGTACATTCTTAAATGCCGGATTGTTATATACTATCTGGCCGGCATCAAATACAAGATTTTCGACATCGTACCATTGTATTTTCAAATACGCGGAAATATCGGGAACAACGGTAAACATTTCTGAATAGAAATACTGCTTACCGTCATACATGCGTGCATAATATATTCCGTCATACATTGTTAAAGACAATGGAAACCTACCCGGATATACTATTACATCATACCCCAAATCCTTAAAATGCACAATTTCCAATCCCGCCATAATCATGTCAGACGTTATATCCGCATATTTCACTCCATTCTTTGTGTATAGGAGCACTTCTTGAATCGGATTCTCACTATACTCTCTCATTAACTGAAAAGGCAACAGAAAGCTTGAAGGAGTAAACAAAGGGTATATATCCCCATATGAATAACTTTTCCGGTGATTCTGTTCGTTAATTGAAGTGTACCACGGAAGTACACTAAGATTGTTATTGTTATTCTGTATCATAGCGTAAATCTATTGAATGCATTCTACTACTCAAATTCACTGAAATACTCTCTATCTTACCGTCCCCGATGGAGGTATGTATCAATTTCAAAGGGGATATTTCACGATCGTAAGGGAATTTTGCTTCGCTGCTCTTTAACCGGGAAATGTATTTCAATGTGATATCGGAATTATTGATATTCACTTTTTTAGATGGGAGGTTATAACCCCAATAAACAGGATGCAGAAAGAAATAGGACAGATACCCGTTCTGGTTCTGATAAATATCACCGTCTATCGTTTGTTCTAAGATTGGTACAATGTCTCGACCTTCCTGCGTAATCGTTTCCATTAATGCAAATCCGTCTTTGGAAAATTCATCAGAACGCAATATCATATAGTCGATATCAGTAGAGAAATTACTAACCGATATCTCCTCAATCTTGTCCTGCTTGACATAGTTGCTTCTCATGATGATCGGATAACCGGTAAACGGTTCTGTGACTTCATCCATCCATGAGAATTGATAGCGTTCCGGCATATCCAACTTTTCGTATTTATACTCTTTACGACCAGTCTCCCATGATTTTCCATTGCTCGGACATATCCACTTTGTCAAATCCATAGCAATTCCCGGCTGGTTGGTATATGAACGACCATTACGGAAGTACTGTATATGCTCTATTTTCAGCTTGTTATCCTCAATATACCAATAGCATTGATATACATTCTTCAGCATATCCAATACGCTTTTCAAAGTGACAGTAGCCTTTTGTGCCGGTTGGGTATAGTTACTTATCAAGATATTGGTTTTCGGAGTCATGTACACCTTTCGTTGACCTCCTCCGATAGGACGGGATTCAGCATAAAAGAATTGACTGTATTCTGTTGTATTCCCAAAAGTAATACCCGGTGCAACTTTGTCAAGAAGCACGGATAAGACAGAATGCAAAGGCATGGCATGAGACATCGTGTATTCAAGTCTTGATTTGGGTTCTATTTCGTCCTTTGAGAAGTCATGTATAAACCAATAAGAATAATCATCAGTCCACATATCACGATTAACAGGATATGCCTTGTAAGGTGAAATATCGGTAGGAGGATAATAGTATTCACCTCTTCCATTCTGTCCCCATTCAGAAGGTTCCGTTTTTACAATAGCGGATGATTTAAATTCTTGAACAGCATACGGTATCACATAGGGATATGATCCCGGAGTTGATGTCATATCATCCGATGGTTTATTATGCCATGTAACAGATACTTTATTTGTGGCCACAACATACCTCGTGTAAAATACTTTTTTATTTGTGTCCCCTGTGGCAATTTTTACAGACGTATTAGAAGTAGCAAAAAACTCAAGTGTTCCATTTCTTGATGGATCTATATACAAATCACCTCTTGTATTACCTATTCGCTCATTAGTTTTTCCATCGTACAGCGCAAAACTTCCATAAATGCCAATACCAGAAATAAGTACTTGGATAAATCCGGCATTATCCTTTAGCCTGTATGTAGCAGTGAGGTATTTATCCGAAGTTGCAGTTGGTGAAAAATCAGCGATATAATATCCTTTCATATAAGACGGAATACCATCTCCTTGCACGTTTATTGCGATAATTGTTCCTGATTCACCAAAGAAATACTTCTCTTTGAGTTCGTTTGTATCTGTAACCACATCTGCATCCTGTTCCCAAAATACCCCAGAAAGAGCGCATGAGACCTTATCATCTCCTGCCGTATAGATTTGTAAGATTCCACGTCTATACAGGGATATCTTTTCAAGTTCTGGATTTAATCTTACCAAATCATACTCCCGTTCCCATCCGTCCAATAACTTCGTATAAGCGTCATTACTATCCGGTTTGACACGAACTGAAAGGTCAGCCACGTTAATGGTACAGTCAGTGCGTAAGAATTTGGTCTTAACGTACAGATTGAAAGTACGTCCACCGTCTTGGCTCCAATAAACGTCTAAATAGTAAATCGTATCAAAGGGACGGTTAAGGATAAAATAATAATCCCGACACATGAATGTAATTTCACCATTCAAGCCTTCACGGAAAAACTCCTGCTCGGACTCTTTTGTATATGTCTTTGAAAGACTGTCTTTATAGATCGGTTTCGCTTTATGAAGCAAATCAATACTCACATCACCACTATTCCAGTCATCTACCGTATAACAGAATACCATATAAGTGGTATTATTAGGTATATTCAGATTGAGGTTGCTACCGGAATAGCCGGATATATATTTGTGATTTAAGTCGAAAAAACAGACAGTAACCTCTTTCTCATTGAATGCAACTTTTGTGTATTCTGACACGGGAACAAGAGGACTTGTATTGTACTTTGCATCCCTAATAACAAAACCGGAGGTTGCGAATAACCTGTATCCGTATTGAGTCCCTTCCATTTCCGGATCAAAAACATCCCGATTGACCAAATAAAAAATGTATAATGGATTCATCATGATTTAATTCTCCTTTTCAAGTTCTTATAAGCAGTAATAGTATCACCATTCGCATCACGATATGTACGCTCTCTATTCTTTATCTCCCTTATATCGTTTCTTATATCATTCAAATCGGTATTTTTCTCTTTCAAGTTGACAGAGATGTTATTTACACCGTCATATGCAGCTAAATACTTATCGGTAAATGTTCCGTTGTTCAAGGATTTTATAATATCAGGAATAACCTTACGAAACCTACGCGAATTTCTCTTATTGATAACGGCAAAGAATTCACCACCTTCCGCACGTCTACGGGTACCATCCGGTTTTGTTCCAAGATCAACATCATTGCCCGACTGATGAGAACCACCCTGTAACAATTCTACTGTACCATCACCATACTTTTCTTCACTGCCTTTTGTTAGTTGAGACGCTTTTATCTTTGCAGCAGCAAACGCACCCCACATGGTAGCGATCATGGCGATTGCAGCAGGAATCCCCCAAATACCAACACCGGAAAAGGATTTGAATATACCAGCACTTGCAGTAACAAGACTGCTTGCCTGCTCTAAACTATTGATCGCTTCCTGTTGCTTCTGTGCTTTGGCTTGCTCTTTCAATGCTTTTTCTTGATTCTTCTTCGCTAAATCCAACTCTTTCTGAGCTTGCTCAACATTTGACGCATACCCATTTGCACGAGCTTCACGTTCCGCATCCAAAGCATTTTGAGCAGCTTCAACCTCACGGTCTGCCGCTTCGACTGCCCTTTCTGCCGCCTGAACCTTTGCATCTGCAATTGAATTTATAGCATCTATGGCATATTGTGCGGCTGTACTGATAGCCTGTTCTTGTTCTGAAGTTAAATTCAACCCGAAAAGCTCATAAATATTTGAAGGTTTAGAAGTTTTATCTATCTCATTGTCTATTTCCTTTATCTGATTTGCTATAATCTTACCTCTTTCTGTAAGGGTACCATCAGGTTTTGTCTCTAACGCTAATTCAGCCTTTAACCTTTTCTTTGTTTCTTCAAGAATTAATTTTGTTTTTTCCTTTTCAGATATTTTTAATGCATTGATTTCAGACACAGCAAGCTCATTATTCAAAGCAATCTTATCCATACTGAAATCCTTCAATTCTTTTACAATCTGAGCATCGTATTTGGCATTTATATCTGCTTCGCTTTGTCTCATTTCTTTCGACAATAACCTATTTTGTGCCAACTCTATTTTACGTTGGTTCTGCAAAAGCTTAATACGTAGGTCAATTTCCTTTTCAGAACCTTCCTCTACAGCTTCCAATTCTAATTGTATCCGGTCAGATTCTTTTTGTAACATATCTGATGTTATCTGATCTTCCAATTGATTAAGATCCTTTGCGTATTGGTCACGAAGATAACCTAAACGGGATTCCATTTCATTTTTTTGTATTTCAGTCAATGAATCCCTTTCAGTATTCAAACTGTTGGTAAGATCCTGTATCTGTCTTTCATAAGATACTCTCAACAGTTCTCTTTGCTTATCTGCACCCTCTTCCAACAATGCAATCTTGGCATCTTCGGTCAATCTAATAGCTGCCAGTTCTGATGCATTTTGTTGTTTGTCAATTTCCTTTAGTTCGTTATCCAATTGCTTACGTAAAGATATTATCGAATCATTCAATGATTTTCTTGCCTTTTCCGTAAGATTATTATCTGTCTCCAACTGATATTTTATATCTGCTATCGAACGGGCATTTGCCGCTTTTCGTTGTGATCTCTGTTGGTCAAAGCTGTTTTTAATAAGAGATATTCTAACGTCTTCTGCCTTACGAAGAATATCGGTTTCTTGTTTGACGATATTCTGAGTTTCTTGTTTTTTCTGTTCCGCCATTTCTTTGGCTTCTGCTACCAAGTCCTCACTCTCTGTTTTTATATTAACAGCCAGATTTATTGATGCCTCCAGACCGTCAACTCTTCCTTTTATAATTTCTATTGCATCTTTAATACTCTTCTGAACCCGTTTTCCATCTATTTCAATAAAAGCATTCGATATTCCTTTACTTTGTTTTTCATACAATCCTTCAAGTTCTTTCCGAGTTAATTTAAGCTTTTCCCTATTCTCATCTAATGCATCTAATATCTTGGAATATGTATTTAAGTCATTGTTGTTATTCTTTACACGTTCTTCATGTATCTTCTCTTCAATCTTCCGTGTTTCATTGAATCCAGCATTACGGGCTTTAGCAACCTTCAATTCTCTTTCCAATTGAGCAATACGTTCATTACCCTCTCGGTTTATCTCTTCACCCTCCTTTTTTAGAAGTTCGATATATTGTAATTGAAATTCATTGAGTCTTTTTTGTTTCTCCGCAGCATCCTTTGTCCCCATAGAAAAAAGAGTTAACGCACCCACCACAGTTACTAACGCAGTGGCCAACAGAACATAAGGATTAGCATTTGCAATAAGATTAAATGCCTTCTGAGCTACAGTTGCAGATATAGTAGCTTTGGTTCCCTGCATAGTTACAAGACGATCATATACTTTAGCCTTCGTTAAAGCCGTTTGTTGTAATCGGGATATTCCAAGCATTAATGCGGATTGCTTCTGAATTGAATTTTGAATAGCTTGAACACCTGTCGTTACCGCTATTGCAGCTTGCAACTTTTTTTGTGCCTTTTCTACATTTTCACTTTCAACACCGGCTAATTCCATTATACCAGTATAGGCAGAAAATCCACCAGATGCAGCACTGGCAGCACCTAACACAGCATCCAAGTTAGAAGTATCGGAAGCCATATTGTTTACCTCTGCCGTAGCATCTTTAAGAGCATCCCTTAAAATGGCTGTTTCTCTCGATAACCGTTGGTATTCTTCTGTATTTTGTTTACCCTCAAGACGTAATAATGCCAACTGCTTAGTTTGATTCTCAATTTGCGTTGTCAACTTTTGTGCATCAGCAGAATAATTTCCTACATTTAGACTTGTCTTTCCTGTTTCTTCCTGTAGTCTCTTCATTTCTTGATACAATGCATCCGTCTCAGCAACCAATTTACGCCCTTCTTCCGTGCTTTTCCGGTATTCATCAGATAATCCATTCAGAACTATTTTGTTCAATGAGTACTGAGCACTTAAATGTTCATAACTTCCCGCAGTACTTGTATTCAACTGATTAAGAAGTTTAATTTGCGTCTGAGTTTTCTTTATAGCATCTTTTTGACCATCCATAACAGAAGTCAGAGCCGCTGCCCTTTCTATGAATTCATTCTCAGAAATCTTCCCAGAATCATATTCTTTGTTAAGTTCCTTCAATGAAGATTTGGTATTTACCTGTTCCTGCTGAAGCTCAATAAGATTCTTGAACAAATTTTGCATATTCGTATCAAGACCATAAAAAGACTCCTGTAACCTTCCATTTTCATCATCAACACCCCTTTGTGATTCTTGAAATTTGTTCATTACAGAGTCAGCCTTTTGCAGACCGGCATTTACTCTTTCCATAGCAGCACGATAATCATCTATGCTCAAATCACCGGAATCAAAAGACGCATTCAGTTGATCAGAGATAGATGTCAGCCGGGCAACATTGGAAGATGCCTTATTTATTACATCCGAATATGAAGCCATCCCATTTTCACCTTTTTTTATGAATGCATCGTAATTCGTCTTTTCTACATCTGACAATGCAGTATACAATTCATCGATAGAACGGGTTAATTTATTCGTATCCGAATTCAATTTTTCATAAGAAGCCCCTAATGACTTATTGGAATTTTCAGCAGATTTACTAATCGAATTCTGTTGTTGCTGAACTGACTTTAACAGATTCAATTCCTTTGTTGTAGCATTCAAAGAATCCGTAAGTTCTGATTGAGAATAAGATAATCTTTCTGCATCCTCAGAAGCTTTACGAATGGTTTCACGTCCCTCTTTTGTTGCACCGGATACTTTTTTAAGGGAATTACTAAGCTGTTCCGCTTCTTTTTTCACCTTCGCAAGAGCAGACTCATATATGCCTTTCAATTCTTCTAATTGCTTGATCAGATCGGTTATTGAACTGTCAGGCTTAATAAGATCACTGTATTTTATAGGATTATTGTTATCTGCCATCTTATTTTGATTTGTTTTTTGACTTCAAAGACTTCTTTATGAATTCAAATGCGTTGTAATATTCTAATACAGTGTACTTCTTTGCATTGACATGTAGATGTTGTGCAATCATAAGACACATATTTTCGAATTGTTTATCATACTGTATTTCTACACTGTCGGTTCCGGAAAAAGACTGAGGATTGGTATAAGTAATCAGTTGACCTGTCAGATCATCGATTTCATTACTTCTATCAACTCCCTCAATGGTACTATTTAGCATTAGCAGTGTTCTTTCCCTCAAAAGATCATAATACTCCTTCACGGTAGAATCATCAAACAGCATGGGGAAATACAGTAACATCTCTTCATCTATTTTTTTTTTGACCGATTCCATATGATCGGTCAGTTCCTTATTCGTCGCTTCTGCAAACAGATCCAACACTTTCTGTAATCCGTCATCGGTTAAATCATCTACCAATTTTCCGTCTATGCTTTTTACCAATGCTGCAAATGCCAGATGTTTCGGGCTTATTTCTGATTGTATGAAATAGATGTTCTGCCGGATGTTTCCTATCTCCTTTTCGGCTTTGTCAGGCTGGTTTAAACGGCAATACCTTACCACTTTTTCCATATGTGTATCCCAATCACTGAGATCCGAACCCACTCCAGCATCTATAAGAAGCATCTTATTGTATTTGTGGAACCGAATGATAGGCAGTTCGTCTATGCAATCGTACAATTCTACATTATGCTTTGCAATCACAATCTTTCTCATATCAGATATTTAGTTAAAGGCGTTGAACAAAAAGGGATTAACAACAGCGTTAAATCTCCCGTTATAACCGCACAGATAACAGACAGGAATACAGAAACCCACCATGATAGGCAAAAGTTACAGTATGCCATCTCTGAGAAGAAACCATTACCGTGAACCTGTACCCACTCAATAACTCTCCATTTACGCAACAATGAAAGAATAAATGTCGCCAACAGTGCGACAATAACCATATGATATAAAAAATCCTGCATACTCATTTACTATTGATTATAACATGTCTCTTTAACCGTCATCACACCTTCGAATCTGAATCCGGCAAATGGATGCATCAAAAATTGATTATCCAATTCGTTGAATGTAAATCCTTTAAAAACATTCTCCGCACGTTCGTATATACGGTTAATCTTAATACTTCCAGATTTAAGCCAGAAACCACCATTTAACGCACGCATGATTTGAAACTTTACGGCTTCCGTATTGCGATTGTCAGCCTCATTGGTAACCCTACGCATATCCACCCATACAATAAGCGAAAATTGAGCCTTATAGTCAGATTGCCTACCTGTGATCCAATCCACATCCTGCGGATCATCAATTACAAAAAATGAAAAGTTACCCAACACTTTATCATCCGGTGCAATCAGTATATAATCATTGCCACCTGCATATACATCAGGTGTATAATATTTCTTTCCGTTGATGGACTTCACAAGACGTTCTGCACGTCCGAAGCTATGATCCAGCCACGGAAGATTATCAGCTAACCCTTTCTGTATATCGGATATCACCCTATCGAATAATTCTGGATTCTTTGGTATTGGTACACGTTCCATTTTTATTTATTTAAAATTACTTCCTTTGCCTTTTTCATGAGATCCGGATAAATGTAATCCCATATAAGGCTCGATATATTTTCATCCGTAAGACCGAGAATCTGACGGCCGTATTTCTTTATCAATGCTTCAGTTTTCCAATCAGATGCTTTTATTTCAAATTGCCTGTCACCGACTTCAATGTAGAAGCTACTTTCAAAATCACCTGTATCACGCAATGTCACACGGTTGGTTGGTTGTCCTTTCTCCTCCTTAATCGCTATAGTCAACGGCCGGTATGGAGCATAATCCATAATACTCACCCCAAGCCTGTTAACCCCTTCTTCATACAACTGAATTTCAGCATTCATATCAACTATATAAGCTTCGTTATCCGTAATGATCCTTTGGATATACATGCCTGAAACCAGCCCCTCATTAAAGGTAACTACCCGACTTTTCAAATCTATTATAGACTGCAATCCCGCCATTATGTTGTACGATAACGAACACCGTGATTATTACATGACAAGCAAATTCTATCTAATCCCTGTGTATCTAAACTCAGTGCTTCATAAGCCTTTTTTAAATCGTAGCCTAATCCACCCGGCCTACCTTGTGTATTACCGTCAAGTTCGTAAAGAATATCCATACGGGACACGTTGGATTGATTTCGATTTACGCGTACATCCGGATTCATAGCCATTGTCCGCAATGCAATTGCGGCTACCTGCCTTTGTATCACTGTCTGAAATATCTGGCGTTGTGATATGATAAAATCAGTAAGATCACAGCCAACCGTTATCTCGCAATTAATACCATAATTCAGCGTATTGGTATAGATGTTTCCGGAAATATCCCAGAGTTCCGGATATTCTTCAAATGTAGTAGGTGCATTATACATGAATGGAGATATCTGCATGTACTTAGTAATCTGTCTCCATGTCTCCACACTACCGATATTACATGTACCACAAGGTTCACGGCTCCAATCCTTTGAAACATTGACAGCTTCCATTCCACGTGGTAGCTCGTCTTGATTATATACCAGATACCAAGCACCACCGGAGTTGTTTCCGTCACTGATATACGGCAGATAACAATCTTTTAATGGGAACCATTGGAACCCTCCATTCGTGACATTAAAATTCAGATAGAAAGTACGGATAGGGTCTATCTGCGAACTATGGAAGAGATACATCTTGATTAGTCCGGTACCACCGGTCATTTGAAGCCCGATACGTTCTATTTTAGTTGTCACTCCCATAGAGCGAACAGGAACAATTTCCATTCCTACAAGCAGATCGGAAG
>OMGW01000488.1_pt1 | contig 14781 bp, 9 predicted proteins | sample 1646131 | NCBI WGS metagenome assembly OMGW01 (sample SAMN05578588, study PRJEB25193) | human gut metagenome | biome: Human Microbiome; feature: human-associated habitat; material: feces | host: Homo sapiens | place: USA:Birmingham
GCGGTAATCATTAACAATTTTAGCAGGTCAGGCGTATTGCCAGACTACATAGAAAAGGAGAAGAGCAGCATGGAAAAAGTGAATTTTGGTGTAACAAAGCGAGGGGAAGAAGCCTCGTTATATGTGTTGGAGAATAAAAACAACACAACGATTAAGGTGACAGACTACGGTGCAACACTGGTTTCTCTTTTATTTGCGGACAAGGCAGGGGTACAGAAAGACCTTGTACTTGGGTATGATAACGTGACCGGATATGAGGAACATACCAGTTACTTTGGGGCGATTATCGGACGAAACGGAAATCGTATCAAAGACAGCCGGTTTACGATCAATGGAAAAGAGTACAGGATTGACGAGAATGAGAATCATAATAATCTCCACAGTGGAAAAAACGGGTTTAACACGGTCATCTGGGAAGTGAGAGAACACACGGACAATAGCATCACATTTTATTACTACAGTTCAGAGACAGAGCAGAAATTCCCGGGCAACATGGAGATTACCGTTACATACACGATTGCAGATGATGATACACTGCATATTGTATATAATGGAAAAGCGGATGCAGATACGGTTATGAACTGCACGAATCATTCCTATTTTAATCTGAATGGTCACGAGAGTGGAAGTATTGAAGGACAGGTATTGCAGATTTTCGCAGATGCCTATACGCCAGTCGTGGATTCAAGTACGATTCCGACAGGAGAAATTGCATCGGTGGAGGGAACGCCGATGGATTTCCGAACAGAAAAACAGATTGGACAGGATATCAGGGCAGATTTTGAACAGCTTCATTTTACAGGCGGTTACGATCACAATTATGTTCTCGGCAGACCAGGTGAGAAAAAGATTATGGCAAACGCATACTGCCGGGAGAGTGGAATTGCCTTAGAAGCGGAAACTGACTGCTGTGGTGTACAGTTTTATGCAGGAAACTTTATCGGAGAGCAGACCGGAAAAGGTGGTGCATCCTATCACGACAGAAGTGCATTTTGTCTGGAGTCCCAGTTTTATCCAAATGCGGTGAATGAACCGGATTTTCCGTCACCGGTGGTGAAAGCGGGAGATACCTATCACACGGAGACAAGTTACCGGTTTTATCTGAGATAGGGTTGAAACGATAAAAGAATCAGGATGAAAGTGCTGATAAATTGCCTTGACAGAACAAACAGCCGATTTTGTCAGAAATATAGTTGACTTCGGGGGAAAAAAGTGCTATTCTCCAACATAGCATGAAAAGTGATAATTATGAGTGAGTCTATAGCTGATAATTATGTGAAAGCGATGATAAGAGTTAGTACGTTTCCTATGATGTGCAGAGAGAAGGCGGTCGGTGCGAGCCTTTCATGATGAAAACGGAACCTGTCTTTGAGCGTGAAGTGAACGTGGATATTGTAGCCGCAATCTGCATCAGATGTTGAAAAGCAGCGCGGATTCATTAATAAGCTTCATCGGGAGCTCCCGTTACAGAGCTGGCATATCGGAGGTTTCCTGTATGCGTGAGAGCGGTTTTACCGAAGTTAGGTGGTACCACGGACAGATAGTTCGCCCTAAGCTGATATTTTCATATTGGCTTGGGGCTTTTTTACTGCTTCGAAAATATCTGTATTCAAGAAAATAGACAATTGCAAAACTCATAACAACCTAAATTGAATTGTGAGAAATTGACAAAAGACATGAAAGACATTGTGGAGCCGCCGGCACTTAGAAGGCAGATACAACAGTAAGTTGTGTCTGGCTTCTTAGTACCGTTGCGAGCGACACATAGCGAGAGCGTGTCTTGAATGTTTTTGTTAATTTTGAACAATTGAAAGAAGACTAGGATGAGTTTCGCAAACGCCTAATTCAAAAAAACAAGAAAAGGAGAAAGGATTATATGAAATTAGAAAAATTAGTAGGTGACAGATTCAAGGAAAGACCAGCGGATTGTCAGGTAGACAGCCACGCACTTATGATCCGTGGTGGTTACATGAAGAATGTGGCAAACGGAATTTACTCTTCTTATATGCCACTTAAGAGAATCACAAGAAAGATCGAGCAGATCATCCGTGAGGAGATGGATGCGATTGATGGACAGGAAGTACAGTTCCCGGTTGTTATGCCGGCAAGTCTCTGGCAGGAATCTGGCAGATACGACAGCATCGGAAAAGAACTTTTACGTTTTACAGACCGGAACGGAGCGCAGATGGTTCTTGGTATGACACATGAGGAAGCAGCCGTTCAGTTAGTAAGAGAATATGGACAGAGCTATGCAAAATACCCATTTATGATCTATCAGATCCAGACAAAATTCCGTGACGAGGCACGTCCAAGAGCAGGACTGATCCGTGTGCGTGAGTTTACAATGAAAGATGCGTACTCCTTCCACACAAGCCAGGAAGATTTAGAGCAGTACTATGATAAATGCCACAAAGCATATGAGAGAATCTATGCAAGAGCAGGTATCCCGGAGGTTGTATCTGTAAAATCCGATTCCGGTATGATGGGTGGAAATGTTTCCCATGAGTTCATGCTTTTGACTCCAATCGGAGAGGATTCCATCGTAATCTGTAACGAGTGTGATTACCGTGCAAACATGGAAGCAGCTGAAAACATTGTAGAGAACGAGACAGAGGTTATGCAGGAACTTACCAAAGTTGCAACACCTGGCATGCATACGATTGAGCAGGTCTGTGAATTTTTACATGTGGATGCAAAGAAATCCATGAAAGCCGTTGTTTACCAGAAAAATTCGGATGACAAATATATTCTCATTTTCGTGCGTGGTGACCTCGAAATTAATGAGACAAAGCTGACCAATTACCTTGGCTGCGATGTCCATCCGGGAGTGATCACAGAGGAGAGTGGTATTCAGGCAGGATTTATCGGACCGGTGAACCAGAATGCAGACTGCATCGTTTTATTTGACCGTTCTTTAAAGGGAACAACAAATCTTGTCTGCGGCGCCAATGAAGTGGATTATCATTACACAGGTCTGAATATGGAGCGCGAGTTCCCGGATGCAGAATATGTTGATCTTGCAAAAGTTGTGGAGGGCGGTATCTGCCCATGCTGCGGTAAGAAATCACTGACCATTTCCCGTGGTATTGAGGTTGGTAACATCTTCCAGCTCGGAACGAAATACACCAAGACCATGAACATGACTTATGTGGACAAAGACGGTACAAGCAAAAATCCAATCATGGGATGCTATGGTATCGGTGTCGGACGTATGGCAGCTTCCATTTGTGAAGCACATCATGATGATTATGGTCCAATCTGGCCAATGAGCATTGCTCCATGGCAGGTTCACATCTGTGCGATGAACCTTGACAAAGAAGGTGTCAGGGAAGTAGCAGATACTTTATATGAGAATTTACAGAATGCCGGTGTGGAAGTGATCTATGATGACCGCTCCGTAAGTGCCGGAAATAAATTCTCCGATGCAGACCTTTTAGGGGTTCCGGTTCGTGTTGTTGTGAGCCCACGTAACTTAAAAGAGTCTGTTGTGGAAGTTTCCACCCGTGACAAGAGCCTTATGGAGAAAGTTCCGGTAGAAAATGCCGAGCAGTATGTAAAAGACCTTGTAGAGAAGATGAAAAAAGAGTGTAATCTGGTAAAATAAATGGAAAAAATAAACGGAATCCCGATGATTCCATTTGGACTTCTTGGCGGTTTCTGTGATCATCTGGAAATCAGAATCACAGGACTGTCGGAGGAAGGTTTTTCGTTTCGTGTACCGGAAAAAATAGAAAAAGCGGCGTGCCTTGAGATTTGTTTTTTTGACTTTTCTGCTGACTGTTACCGCAAAGTGCAGTTGGCAGAGAAGGAAAGAGAGATGAAGTTAACAGAGGAGACGCCCTTTTTCTTTATCTATTCGGTGTGGACAAAAAACGGGGAATACAGGGAGCAGGTAAAGCGTCTGGTGACAGATTATGACAACTACATATCGCTAAAACTCGCAGGAGATGATGCGTATCTTTCAGAAAAAATGGTTGGTTATCCGGCAGAATTGGACGAAGTTTACGCAGAGAGCTTCGAAGAGCAGAAGAAAGAGTGGTTCAGTTGTGTTGGTGATGGAATACAGGAGTGCAGGAATACATGGGAGCATAAAAAGTGGAATATTACAGATTTCCCTGAATTCGAGCTCGCCATCACAATAGACCGCCCGGAATTATATTATGATTTTCTAAAAAAAGACTGGACGAGATTTTGCCACGATTACTGGAAAAACAATTTTCTGGAACATCACACATTGAGTAAGAAGAGAGTGACAAGAATCTACATTGGAAACCAGTTCTGCCACAACCTTTTTCCAAGGAAAGAATTGCTGTTTCAGGTGTTGGAGAAAGCGTTGGAGAACAATCTTGCGGTGACGCTTGCCTTCACTTATATCAGGGATCATCTGTTGGAAGAGATTGATGAACTGTTGCAGGAACTTGAAGTATGGTGCCAAAGCAGAGAAAAAGAGGCAGGCAAGGATCAGGAGGAAATTATCGTAAACGACTGGGCGATGCCTATACTTTTGCAGGGAAAACCACACTTAAAACCAGTGTTGGGAGTTCTGTTAAATAAACGCAGAAAAGATGTCCGTTTACCTTATAAACATGGTATCGGGAATCATGTGGACAGTCTGGCAGAAAATAATTTGAATTGTGGATTTTATCAGGATTATTTAAAAAATACATTAGATATACAAAGATTTGAATTTGAATCATGTGGATATAAGGTTACAATCCCAGATGGACACCACAGTCTGCATCTTCCTTTTTTCCAGACAAATACCTCGCAGTATTGTACGCTTTATGCCGTTTGCAGATATGGTGACAGGGAAAAACAAAAGTTGCCGGAAAACTGCCCGAAATATTGTGAGCAAAAAGTATTTCTATATCCGAAGCATCTGAAAATGGTGGGAAGATATAATTCACTGTTTGGATATGATGAGAAAATACTGTGGGATGAAAAACAATTGCAGGATTATCTCGAACAGGGGATTGACCGGATTGTTGTGAATGTTTCTTTGTAATAGTAGGACATTGTCTGGACAGGAATGCATTTTTATATAGAAAACGATTCCGCTGAAATGCAACAGGGGAGAAAAATACGATGGAGTCTGTTCTTGACCGTGTAATCAAGCAGAACACGGAAAATGTAAATTTATTAAAAACAAAAGATTACAATATTTTTTCTGTTTTACAGATACAGTCAAAGGAAGTTCTGATCTGCCGCATGATAGCTGACCTTTTAAATCCGAGAGGGCAGCATGGCGCAGGGGCAGAGTACTTAAAAATTTTCCTGAAAGATTGTCTTGGAATGGAAAAAATGGATACAAAACTGGCTGAAAGCATGTAAAAGTTGTGAAAATACAGGAATGGTTCCTATTTTGGAACAGTTTATCCAGAACATAGAACAGATCAGCGGTTATACAAGTGAGAAGGTGAGAAATATGGTAATTGATGAACTGCTTAAGTCGGGTGATTCCCTAAGAGCAGGGATGCAGATCGCAGATTCCATCAATGCTGCGAAAGCAAAGCTGATTTATCTGGTTTTCGAAGAGTTTGAAAAGCAGTTGGCAGGAGTGGCGGAAAGAAATCATTGGACGAGAGAGAAAAAAAGCAACTGGTACGAATATAAAGAGCAGGCGGATGAATTTTTTTATAAATGGAACACTACCTATCCGGGGATCAACTACATTGTAAAGGATGCCCCGATGCCGGATGGAAAACAGCTCTGGTTCCGTGTGGAGGTAGAACATCGTCTGTTCGCCGGATTCTGTGTCTTTGATCCGAATGCAGAATCGGAGGAAGGGCACGGGGATCAGGTGGATGAATATGATCGCGAAACAGAAAAAGCAGTCGGGCATTATCTGAACATCAGTGTGGAAGACCACAAGGACTGGTGGGCAACCTGGTGGTATCTGCCAGCCGGAGAACAGAAGCCAAACGATTCTGTTCCGAACTTTAAAATCATGAATGATGCAGCGATTGCATTGGCAGATAAAGAGTGCAGGTCGGAGTTTGTATCATTGTGTGTTCGTAACATTGAGGAGATGGTGGAGAGAGTGCTTGCTATTCCGGAATGAAAAAATTATAATAAAATAAGTATGTAGTGGATTGGAAAGGAGAAGCTGTTATGAACAAACGTAAGAAACTTCCAATTGGAATTGAGAGTTTTGAAGAGATGCGGAAAGAAGATTTTTATTATGTTGATAAAACGAGATGGATCGAGCAGCTTCTCGCCCAGTGGGGAAAGGTAAATCTTTTTACCCGTCCACGCCGGTTTGGAAAATCTTTAAATATGAGTATGCTTCAGACATTTTTTGAGGTAGGAGCAGACGCATCACTTTTTGATGGATTGTATATTTCAAAGAATAAAGAAGTCTGCAAACAGTATCTTGGAAAGTTTCCGGTTGTATCCATCAGTTTGAAAGGCGTGAATGGAAACACTTTCGACGAGGCACGGAGCTGTCTTGTAAAAGTTATCAACAGAGAAGCGCGTAGATTGCAGAACTTATCAGAAAGTGAAAAACTGACACAGGTTGATAAGGAACTTTTTGAAAAATTGCTTTCTCAGATGAAGGATGATGGAACATTAAGCAGCAGCTTATTGGAACTTTCAGAACTTTTGGAAAAACATTATGAAGAAAAAGTGATCGTTTTGATTGATGAGTATGATGTGCCACTTGCAAAAGCAAATGAAAATGGCTATTACGATGAGATGGTACTTTTGATCCGTAATTTATTTGAAAATGTGTTAAAGACGAATCACAGTTTGAAGTTTGCTGTGTTGACAGGATGCCTTCGGGTTGCAAAAGAAAGCATTTTTACAGGATTGAATAATTTTAAAGTTTATTCCATTACGGATGTTGATTTTGATGAAAACTTTGGCTTTACAGATGATGAAGTAAAAGAGTTGCTTCATTATTATGGTCAGGATACACATTATGAGACGGTAAAAGAATGGTATGATGGGTATCGTTTTGGAAATGTTGATGTATATTGTCCATGGGATGTGATTAACTATTGCAGTGATCATATTGCAAATCAGGAGTGTGCACCAAAAAATTATTGGGTGAATACAAGCGGAAATGATGTGATCCATCGCTTTATCAATAGTATTTATGAACCGCAGAAACTCACAAAACTGGAGTTGGAACATCTTGTGAATGGTGGAAGTGTCCAGAAAGAAATCAGTCAGGAGATGACCTATAAGGAATTGTATTCATCAATCGATAATCTCTGGAGTACCCTTTTTATGACAGGGTATCTGACAAGCCGCAGCAATACGGATGGAAACAGGTATGATCTTGTGATCCCGAATAGAGAAATCAGAAATATTATCACAGAACATATTCTGAAATTATTTAAGGAGAATATTAAGCAGGATGGTCAGAAAGTAAACGCTTTTTGTGATGCCTTATTAACAGAGAAAGCGGATGTGGCAGAGAAGCTTTTTTCAGATTACATGCAAAAAACGATCAGTGTGAGAGATACTTTTGTACAGAAGCCGACAAAAGAAAATTTTTATCATGGAATTTTGCTTGGAATTCTTGGGTTTAAAGAAAACTGGCTTGTGACATCAAACAGAGAATCTGGAGATGGATTTAGTGATATCATGATCCAGGTAGGAGATTCTGAGGTCGGGATTGTTATTGAGGTGAAGTATGCCAATGATGGTAATTTGGAAGCAGAGTGCAAAAAAGCATTGAAACAGATTGATGATACAGGGTATGCAGAAGCGTTGCATCAGGACGGAATCTGTAAAATCTTAAAATATGCGATTGCATGTTATAAGAAAACCTGTAAGATTATGTTAGAGGCAGAAAAATGTTAAAAAATAAAATTTTTACATGGATGACATTGGGTGAAATATCTTTGTTATAACATGGTTCAGAGAGGATTTTTTTATGGGAAGTTATCTTAATCCGGGCAGCACAGCATTTCAGGGAAGTCTGCGGTCACAAATTTATATTGATAAAAGCGGACTGATTGAAAAGACGAACACAGTGCTTGGCACAGAGCAGAAATATGTCTGCGTGAGCAGACCAAGACGATTCGGAAAATCTATGGCAGCAAATATGCTTGCGGCATATTATGACAGAGATTGTGATACGAAGGAATTTTTTGATAAACTTAAAATCAGTCAGTCAGAAGAGTATCTGAAACATTTGAACCAGTATGATGTGTTAAAAATTAACATGCAGGAATTTTTGAGCGCAACACAGAGCATGGAGGAAATGTTAAGATTACTGCAAAAGAGGCTGATCACAGATTTGAAAAACAGATATTCTTCATATGAGATAGAAGATAATCTGGTATTTGCGATGCAGGATGTCTATGCCAACACGCACCATCCGTTCATCATTTTAATTGATGAATGGGACTGCCTGTTCCGTGAATATGAGCAGGACAAAGAGTCACAGAAAAAGTATCTTGATTTCCTGCGGTTCTGGCTAAAGGATAAAGATTATATTGCCCTTGCGTATATGACGGGAATCCTCCCTATAAAAAAATACGGTTCTCACTCGGCATTGAATATGTTTATGGAATATTCCATGACAGATCCGGGAAATCTCGCAGAATTTTTTGGGTTTACGGAAGAAGAAGTGAAAAAACTCTGCGAAGAGTACGCTATGAATTTTGAGGAAGCAAAAGCATGGTATAACGGTTATGGACTCATTTCACACAGCCGTTTGGAAGATAGAAAATATTCAATATATAGTCCAAAGTCAGTTGTAGAAGCGATGCTGCGGCACAAATTCGGCACATACTGGAACAGAACAGAGACCTATGAGGCACTGAAAATATATATTCAGATGAATATGGATGGATTGAAAGATTCAGTGATCCAGATGCTTGCAGGGGAGGGTGTGCGTATTAATACCGGAACATTCAGCAACGACATGACAACTTTTGCAACAAAGGATGATGTACTGACCTTACTGGTGCACCTTGGTTATCTGACATATAACAGTGAGACAGAGAAAGTGACCATTCCAAACAAAGAAGTGTCACAGGAATATCTCAATGCCATCAGTACCATGGACTGGCACGAGGTAATGCGTTCGGTCGAAAATTCGCGTAAGTTAGTGGAAGCATTATGGAATCAGGATGCAAAAGCAGTTGCTGCCGGAATTGAGAATGTCCATGATGAGATTTCAATTCTTCAGTATCATGATGAAAACTCATTGAGTTGTACCATTCATCTGGCATTCTATTTTGCAAGAGAATATTATACGATCATCCGGGAACTGCCGACAGGAAAAGGTTTTGCAGATATCTGCATGATCCCAAGAAAAATACACGCAGATAAGCCGGCAGTGATTATTGAATTAAAGTGGGATAAGGATGCAGAAGGTGCAATCGCACAAATAAAAGAGAAAAAGTACGTGAAATCCTTAGAGGATTACAAAGGTAATCTTCTGTTAGCCGGAATTAATTATGATAAAAAGACAAAGACACATACCTGCGTGATTGAGAAAGTGGAACTTTAACAGATGAAAATTGTCGCAGGTTTAGGAAGTATTGATGAATATGAGACATTTGTAAAAGCGGGGGCGGATGAATTCTTTTGTGGATATGTACCGTTTTCCTGGGCGGAAAAGTACGGTGTGATCCATCCGTTAAACCGTAGGGAAGTACTTTTTTACAATGTGCAGATTGGTTCCATGAGCGAACTGCAAATTCTGAAAAAAATGGTGGACTATTATGGCAAGCCGGTAGAATTGACGTTTAATTCCATCTACTATACAGGGGAGCAGTATCCTGTCATAGCGGAGATCATCATACAGTGCATGGCAGCAGGCTTTGAAAATTTTATCATTGCAGACCCGGCACTGATGCTGTACCTCAGACAGCAGAAAATCAACTGCGGAATCCATTTAAGCGGTGAGACCGCGGAAGTGAACCGGGGAATGTTAGAACAGATGTTACCGTTTGGAATCCGCCGTGTGATTTTTCACAGGAAAAATTCGCTGGAAGATATGCAAAGCTGTATTAAAGAGGCAGATTTCCCACATGAATATGAAGCCTTCATTTTGAATGAACTCTGTCATTTTTCCGGGGCATTCTGTAATTCCCTGCATTGTGATGAACTGACACATCTTTGCAGAGTACCATATGAACTGGGAAATCTACACAAGAAAGAAGAGACAGATGCTGCGCAAAAAGATGTGGCAGAAACAGACAGAATACAGGGAAAAGAGGGGAAGGGACTTCCTTTGGATGAAGATGGTTATCTGACCGGCAGTACCGGTTGTGGGCTCTGCGCACTTTACCGCATGAAACAGGTCGGCATTACCCATTTAAAACTGGTCGGTCGTGGCAATTATACCGATTTTATGGAAAAGGATATAAGGCAGTTGCGGAAAGCTCTGGATATTCTGGAAAACTCCGACAGTGAGGCGCAATATCAGAAGAAAATGAAAGCCTCACTTTTTCCGGATGGATGCAGTCAAAACTGTTATTATCGGTGAGAAAAGAAGATCTGAGGAACATTTTTATATATTTGAACAGATAATTATTAGTTATATCGATAAAATTCATTAATAATAATGACTTTTCAGGAAAAGAGAAACTATGCTATACTGCTATCGGATTATAGGAAAAGCAGGATGAAAATATATGCTGGCAGATAGAAAAAGCCACTTTTTTCATACTGTCTGGAACAAAAGTAAAAATAACAGGAGTTTAAAAAATGGAAAAAACAAAAGAGTACACATCCCCTTATGAAATGGACGGAAGAATTCCATGGCCAAAAGCGATCGTTTATGGTTTGCAGCATGTTCTGGCAATGTTTGTCGGAAACCTGACACCGCTGATCGTGATCTGTGGTGCATGCGGTATTGGAGCAGCATCTGACTTTGCAGAGGTTTATGTGGAATTATTACAGAATGCAATGATTATTGCCGGCGTTGTCACATTGGTTCAGCTTTTCGCAATCGGTCCTGTCGGTGGACGTGTTCCGATCATTATGGGAACGAGTTCCGGTTTTATTGGTGTATTTAAAAGCGTTGCAGGTGTTATGGGTGGCGGAGTGATCGCATATGGCGCGATCATGGGTGCGTCGATCATCGGTGGTCTGTTTGAGGGCGTGCTTGGATTTTTCTTAAAACCGCTCCGCAGATTTTTCCCTGCAGTGGTGACAGGAACAGTGGTTTTATCAATCGGACTTTCCCTGATCAGTGTTGGTGTCAGCTCCTTTGGAGGAGGATCTTCTGCGGCTGACTATGGTTCACTGGAAAATTTATTCATCGGTCTGGTTGTGTTGATCATTATTCTCGGGGTAAAACATTTTGCAAAGGGAATGGCAAGTTCATCCTCCATCCTGATCGGTATTATTGCAGGATATGTGTTATGTTTTATTATGGGAATGATCCTTCCGACAACCGCAGTGAATGCTGACGGAGTGGAATACACCAAAGCATGGGTTTTGAATTTTGATAAAGTGAGAGAAGCTTCCTGGTTTGCATTACCGAAAGTAATGCCGGTAAAACCGATTTTTGATATGCGTGCGATCGTGCCGGTACTGATCATGTTTATCGTGACAGCCGTGGAAACGATCGGTGACATTTCCGGTGTCATGGAAGGCGGACTTGGCCGTGAAGCAACAGACAAGGAACTTTCCGGAGGCGTTGTGTGTGATGGACTTGGTTCTTCGCTTGCTGCGTTATTTGGCGTACTGCCAAATACTTCTTTCAGCCAGAACGTTGGACTGGTTACGATGACAAAAGTAGTAAACCGCATGGCACTTGCGTGCGGAGCAGGAGTATTGATTCTGTGCGGACTGTTTCCTAAGCTTGCAGCATTGATCTCTATTATGCCGCAGAGTGTTCTCGGTGGAGCAGCAGTTATGATGTTTTCCTCTATCGTAGTCAGCGGTATCCAGCTGATCACAAAGGAAAAACTGACCGGAAGAAATATTACGATCGTATCTGTCGCACTGGGACTTGGTTATGGACTTGGAGCAAACAGTGACATTTTAAGAATGCTGCCGGATACCATGCAGTTGATCTTCGGTGGTTCCGGAATTGTTCCGGCTGCAATTGTTGCACTGGTCTTAAATATTGTGCTTCCTAAGGATGAGGCTTAAAAAGTATAGGTAATAAAAAAGAGAAATCGTACGGATGAAATATGATTTCCTTTGCGAGCTATGCGAGCAGGAACATTATATTTTGTCTGTACGATTTCTCTTTTTCTTTATAGCAGTATCAGAAATAAACTTGTGGAAGCCTTTAAAAATAGTGTATAATAACAAGACAGAGCTTTAAACAAAGGAATTAAGATACATGATTTTAAAGAAGAAAATTCCAAATGATTTTTATAAATTATTCCGCACAAAAAACAGGGAAGCATATATGCAGTTTGTCACGACCATTTACGAGGAAAACAATGAAGTATATGCTTCTCTCGGTCTTACGCAGGAAGAGTGTGCGCTTATTATTGAGAATACGATCGAGAAATCAAAGATCGTGTGGCAGGAAGAGGACGATATGGAGGAAGGAGAAACGCCGGATGCATTATTTCCAAGCGATTCTCCTTCCGGCATGTTAAACCACCTGATCCGGTGGGGATGGCTGAAAAGTGATTTTGATGAGAAACTGAATACCTGTGTGATCTCTTTTCCGGAATACAGCCAGTTGTATGTCGAGTTGTTTAAAAAGCTGCAGAGTGATGATGACAGCCGGGAAAGAGAGAACATGCTTTCCATTTACAGTGCGTTGTTTACCTATCATTCTGACAATGAAAAAAACAATGATATTTTAAAAAGTGCACTGCGCACATCCAAAAGTCTGGGGCAGCTGCTGTCCAACATGCAGGATGGAATGCGTTCTTATTTTGATGAGCTTTCCTCCCAGAGACATTTTATCGGGATTCAGCAGGTGCTTGTGGAGGAGATCAACAACAGCGACAGTAAAAAATATGCAATCCTCACGACGACGGACAGTTTTTACCGGTACAAGGAAGCAGTGAAAGAACTCATCAGTGAAATTTTAAACGAAAATGATGAGAAAAAAGCGGTGCTTCTGAAAGAAAAAAATTCTCTCGAAGCGGGCACGCTTTTACAGAAGAGAAACGAGTACAGATTGCAGTATTGTGAGGATACGAGCAGGGTCGTGATGCAGTTGGAACGGGAATTTGACATGATCGAGCGCAAGTACAATAAACTTATTGAACAGAAAACCGTTTTTGCAAAGCGTGCGCTGGCCCGCATCCATTACATTTTACAGGAGGGCGTCAGTGAGGAAGATAACATCATCAAACTGATCAATCTGTTAGACCACAGTGGGAAAAAAGACGAGATTTTGATGGAAATGAGGAATCGTATCCGGTTTTCTTCGCAGTTTAAAAATATTACAGATAACAGTTTTGCCGGAAGAAGAGACCGCGGGGACGGAGCATTTGCACCGGTGATGCTGGACGAAGAAATAGACGCAAGGGAACAGCACATGACGGATTTTGTTCCAAAGCCGTTGTATACAAGAAACGAGTTACAGAGTTTCCGAAGAAAAAATACCGTGGATGGAGTCTTTGTGGCAACAGAAGAGACCGTACAGTCTGTGGAGGATCTGGAAAAACTTCTTTTCCTCTGGCAGGAAGAGACGGAGGAACGTCTGGCGGAAGATACGGTATCGGTGGACGGCGAGATACGGAGTGAGGACGGACTAACCTATTCGAGACTCGTGATCGGGCAGAATAAATAAAATTGCGTTACTATACATGAAAGAAGGCATTGGAAAAAAGATGTTACAATATATGGAAACTGTCTCACAGGGCGAGGCAGAAAATATCAGAAAAACGATACAGGATTTATTCCGGCAGACATGCATTTTACAGGTGAAATGTGACCCGGCCACTTTGGTGCAGCGAGACAATCCGAGGTATCAGGTGTGTCTGCGCCACAGAGAGTTTATCGCAGACTATCTGTCTGTGCTGGACTGCGAGCTGGTGCATGATCCGCAGGAACATATTTTCCGGATCACAGGGGATGGCGTTATGACAGAACGTATGAGTCTTATGACAACGAAGCTGGTCATTCTGTTAAAAATGATTTACCGTGACAAAATCATGGGGGAAGGTCTGCATGCAACAACCACAAATCTGGCAGAGATCCGTGAGTATGGAAAAAATACAAACCTTATCACAAGACGTCTCACGGGGCAGGAGTGGAACGATGCACTTGTTTTGATGAAAACGCATCAGATGATCGAACTGCCGGGTGCCGTTGCCAATCTGGAAGATTTTACCCCGATTTATATTTACAGTACCGTAAACGTGTTCTGCTCTGCGATGGATATCAACGAGCTGGTGCGCGAATACCAGAATGAAATGACAGAATAACAGGAAATACGAAGGAGCACGAAATTTGAGCCAGGCAAAGAAAATTTTCACCCGCATGTGTCTGAACAACTGGGGTGGAATTAATCATAAAGTATTAGAATTTAATGAATATGTGAATTTATTCAGTGGAAAAAGCGGATCTGGAAAATCGACCGTTATGGATGCAATCCAGGTTATTTTATATGGAAGCTTCAGTCCGAGCTTTTTGAACAAGGCGGCGGATGATGCCAAAAACCGCAGAAGTGTCTTAAGCTACCTCCGTGGTGAGCAGAAAGATGGTTCTGCAAACCGTGGAAACTGCGATTTCTGTTCGGTCATTGCACTGGAAATCGAGGACATGGGAACGCACATCACTACGTGTGTGGGCATTGCGTTTGAAGTGAGAAAAAATGATTCCGAGATCAAAAAGTTCTCCTATTTCAGCCATTCCGGAAAGATGCCGGAACCGGGGTATATCACGGAG